>Ga0209347_1002908_pt1 | contig 21289 bp, 14 predicted proteins | sample AutmiccommuBRH23_FD_187382 | JGI IMG/M metagenome (GOLD analysis project Ga0209347, IMG submission 187382) | Deep subsurface microbial communities from Mt. Terri, Switzerland - Autotrophic microbial communities BRH/23 (SPAdes) (version 2) | ecosystem: Environmental > Aquatic > Deep subsurface >...
GATGGCGCCGGCTGGCCGCGCGGCATCCTGCGCCTCCGCAACCCCCGTGCCAAGCGCGACGGCCATCAGCACGACGGCCGGCCACGACCCATATCGAAGTCCGTTGCGATCTTTGCCCATGGCACCCGTCCGTTTGCCCCCCGTGAGAGAGTGATTTCCGATGTCGCTGCGCCTACGCCGCCGAGGTCTCGATCCTTGCCGCGGTGTCCGTGATCGTGCTCAGCGTCGGCTTGCCGACGATTGTGACGATGAGACTCTCCGGCCGCAGCATCCGAGCTGCGACACGCTTAACGTCGTCGAGCGTCACCGCCGCCACCATCGCATTGCGATTGTCGATGTAGTCGGGTCCGAACCCATCCAGGCCCAAGCTCAAGAGGTGGGTCGCGATCTTGCCGCTGGCGTCGAACGACAGAGGATAGGAGCCGATCAGGCAGCGCTTGGCCTTCGCCACCTCATCGTTGCCGATATCGCCGTCCGCCATCTTTGAGAACTCGGCGCCGATAACCTCGAGCGAGGTGCCGACCAGGTGGTTGCGTGTGGTCACCCGGCCCTTCAGGACCGAGGCGCAGCGCAGCGGGGCGATCGTCGTCGATACCCCGTAGGTGAGCCCGCGCTTGACGCGGACCTCTTCCATGAGACGGGACGAGAAGGAGCCGCCCCCGGCGATGAAATTCAACACAACCGACGCCATGTAGTCGGGATCCTTGCGAGCAATCGCGTTCATCCCGAACACGGCGACCGACTGCGGGACATCCATTTCGATGATCGAGCGCTGTCCAGCCGGCAGCAAGCCAACGTCACCGAGCGGCGCGAGTTGGGCGCCTTCCGGCAAGCCGCCGAACACCTCGTCGAGCAGCTGCCCCAGTTCGTCTGGCGTGATGTCGCCGACCGCTGTCACCTTCAGCGTTTGCTTCGCAAATATGCGGCGACGGAAGAACTCCAAGTCGTCGGCCATGATGCAATCGACACTCGCGAGCGTGCCCGCCGCCGGCCGCGCGTACGCATGCCCCGCGAACGCCACTGTATCCCATTCTGCCGCGGCCACCCTGGCCGGCTCACGGATGGCTCGCGCGATACCGACTTTGAGGCGTTGGCGGGTACGCTCGACGGCTTCCGCGTCAAAGCGCGGCCCCATCAGCGCCAGTCGCAACAACGCTGCGCCCTCGGCGCGGCTTTCGGTCAACACCTCGATGTTCCCGAAGAATGCATCCCTCCCCGCGCGAAAGCCGATGCGCAGCGCGATATCCTTTACCCGCTCCTGAAAAGCGGTGGCGGTGAGTTCGCCCGCACCCTCGGCCAGCATCTGTGTGAGGAAGTTGGCAACGCCTTCCTTGCCGACCGGATCCTGTGCGCTGCCGCCCTCGAAGGCGAAACGCAGGGCCAGAACCGGCACCGCGTGATCTTCGACAAGCCAGGCGTCGATGCCGCCGCGACTGCGAATGGGTTGGATCCTCATGGCGATTGAACCTTCGCGTTCTGGCCGACCCGACCAACCGCGGTTTCCGGCAGCAACAGGCCGGTCACGGAGCGCCGCGCGTCGAGATGGGTGTTTGCGGCGGCCATGACGTCGGCGGCCGTTACTTGGGCAATGGCTGAGGGCCAGGCCTCGATGTCGGCAATGGTCCGTCCGACAGACAGCGCGCGGCCATAGCGCTCGGCCAGCTTTTCCTGTTCGTCGCTCTCAAACGTGTAGGCAGCCCGAAGGAGCCGCTTTGCACGATTTAGCTCCAGCTCGCTGACCCCGTCGCGGCGCACCTCGTCGAGCACTGCATCGACCCCCGCCTCAACGCTCGCAAGGGTACAGTGCGGCAACGCCACCACCTGTACGAAAACAGTTCCGGAATCGTATCCGCCGCCGGAGAACCCGCCGCCGGCGCTCGCCGCTAGCTTGCCCTCATGAACTAGGCGGCGGAACAGTCGTCCCGTCGAGCCATCGCCGACGATGGTCATCAAGATATGCAACGCTTCGGCCACGCCGGGCACTGCAGTGGCGTAGCTCGGCGTGAGATAAGCGCGATTGAACGTTGCATGGGCGACGCGTTTGTCGCTGAGGCTCATGCGGCGGACCACCTCGTGCGGCGGTTCTTGCACGCGGGTACGCGTATCCAGGGATGGATTGGGCGCGATCTTTCCGTAGGTCTCCACGGCAAGGCGCCGAACCTCGTCCGGCGTCACGTCGCCAGAGACGACGAGGATGGCATTGTTGGGCGCGTAGTAGCGCTTATAGAAGTCAAGCGCCTCCGCCCGCGAGAGCTTTGCGATGTCGTGCGCCCAGCCGATCACCGGCAGGCGATAGGGATGCGCCAGGTACAACGCAGCGTTCATCTGCTCGCTGAGTCGCGCGTTGGGGCTGTTGTCGTAGCGCGATGATCTCTCCTCGATGATCACCTGCCGCTCGGTCGCGACCTCGTCCTCGGTGAGGCGGAGATTGATCATGCGGTCCGCCTCCATCTCCATCATCGCGCCCAGAAGTTCTTTGGCGATGCGCTCGTGGTAGACAGTCACATCCTGGCCGGTAAAGGCATTGAGCTGTCCGCCGAGCTCCATCACGATCTTTGGAAACGCACCGTCGACGATCTTGTCCGTCGATTTGAACATCAGGTGCTCGAGGAAATGCGCGAGCCCCGAGCGGTTGGCCGGACCGTCGGCCGCGCCCACCCGGTACCAGACCATGTGCGTGACGACAGGCGCGCGGTGGTCGGGAATGACCACCACGTCCATGCCGTTGGCGAGTTTGAATTGCGTACCCCGCCGTTCTGGCGCGGGTGTCTGCGGCGCGGGTGCGAGCATCTCAACCAACCTCTGCCAATGTTGCAGCTTCGGGCAGCAGCCAACCGGTCACGGCGTGTTGCGGATCCAGATACTTTCCCGCAACGCTGAGCACGTCGTCGGCGGTCACCTTGGCGACGGTAGCGGCGCGGCGCTCGATGCAGCTAATCGAAATGCCGAGCGCGACTGCGTCATAGCGTGCGGCGATGGAATTCTCGTCGTAGTTGGCGATGGCGTCATCCGCAGCGAGCCGCCCCTTCGCGCTCGCCAGCTCGTCCTCGGTCACGCCGTTCGTGCGGATGTCGTCGATGAGCCGTTCGATCTGCGTCCCGGTCGCCTCGGGATCGCATTCCCTCGCCTGGAACACGAACTCGCCGCGGCCGAGGTTGTCGCCAATATATTTCGACTGGGCGATGAACTCGGGCCGCGCGTCGCCGACCGCCGGTAGAGCGAGCCGACCCGGCCCGTTGAGAATTTGGGTCAGTATCGCCAGTGCTTCCGCCTCGCCCGCCTCCGCGCTCGCCCGGCTCGGCACAACGAACCTGCGCAGCAATACGCCCTTCTTGACGCGCTGTGAGGTCCCGGTGAAAGGCTGAACGGCCTGCGGAACGCGCGGCGGCCGCCGCACGCGTTGGACGATGTCGGGATTGAATGGGATCTGGCCATAGGCTTTCTCGACTAGAGCCTTGACCTCCTCGAGGGTCACGGCGCCGCAAACGACGATGACCGCATTGTTGGGCGCGCAGTGACGCTGGTGAAAGCGCACTAGATCGTCACGTGATAGGTTCGAAACGCTGTCTTCGCTGCCAGCGGAGGAACTGGCGTAGGGATGCGAACCGTACATCGCAATGCGCATCTGCTCTTCGATCCCGTTAGATGGGCTGGAGCCGACGCGCGCTAGCCATTCATCCAATTTCTGCCGCGCGGTCGCCAGGTCGTCGTCGGAGATGTCCAGCGCGGACATTCGCGCAGCGTCCTTCTCCATGGCGCCTTGCAGCTCGTCCTTGCCGACGCTCTGACGGAGCACCGTGGTATCCGGTGTCGGAAACCCCGCGGACAGCATCGCGAACATCCGTGCCCCGACCGCGTCATCGGCGGTGCCCACCCGGTAGCTCGTCGCCATCGCGACCGACGTGGCGCGAGTGTTGGCAAGCACCACCACGTGTAGCCCGTTCGCAAGCTTGAATTCCTCGGCGCGCGGCTCGGGCGGCACGTCCGTTGCTTCGCTCGCAGAAGTGATCCACTCGAGCAACTTCGCTTTCTGTGGGATGCTCCCGGTGCGACGGCTGACGACCGTGCCGCCCTTGAGGATTAGCAGCGTCGGCATGGCGCGGACAGAATACTTGGCGCTAATCGTCGGGCATTTGTCGACGTCGACCTTGACGATCTTGACTTTGCCGGTCAGTTCCTCGGCGGCCTGGTCGAGCGCCGGCGCCATGGCCCTGCACGGCCCGCACCATTCGGCGAAGAAATCGACCACCACCGGCTCTGCGACGCGTAGGACTTCTTGCTCGAAGGTATCGTCGGAAAAGGTTTCAACAGTCATTCGGGCTCTCACGACTGGCTGCGATTGGGGTGAAGATTTACGACCGCTGCCTGTAACGGCGGCTGCGGAGTGTCGGCCTCCGACATCTTAGCGAGATGGCGATCGATGCTCACGACCTCCCCCGACCCATCGGTGTGCAGGTCGAGGACGCGGTCGTGGTAGGCGAACAGTGTCGGGCGATGGCCGACGGAAACGAGCGTGATGTTGCGCGACATCAGCCCCTGGTAGAGCAGGCGCTCGGTGGCGACGTCGACGGCGCTCGTCGCCTCGTCGAGGAAGACGTACTGGGCACCGGTGAGGAAAACGCGCGCAAAGCCGATGCGCTGCTGCTCGCCAAGTGACAGGATGCGTCCCCAGTCCGCTTCATCCGACAGATCCGGATGGCGCCCGACGAGATCCTTGAGACAGGCCTCGCGCAATGCCGCGACGATCTCCTCGTCGGTGGGCGGCACTGAAGCGTTGCCAGGATAGAGCAATTGGTGCCGCAACGATCCGAGCACCATGTACGGCCGCTGCGGGAGATAGACGGTCTCCTCCTCCCGCGGCGTGCGGATAGTACCGTGCCCAAGGTTCCACAGCCCGGCCATGGCGCGCAAAGCCGAGCTCTTGCCGGTTCCCGTCGGGCCGGCGATGAGCAGCGTGCCGCCCCGCGGCACCTCGAGCGAGACGTTGCGGAACAACGCGCGCTCCCCACCGGGAGTCATCAGCGTCACGTTGTCGAAGGCGATCATGTCGCCGCCGACCTCGCGCTTCAGGTGCCCAATATGCTGAGCTCGGTTGTAGCCTTTCAGGCGCTCGAATTTTTCCCGCACTTCTGAGACGCGAACCACGTGCGGCACGGATTTGGTCAAGATCGGGATGAATATTATGAACTGGTGCATCGACCCGTTGATGAGCATCGCCGCGGTCGTTGCCGCCGCAATGGTGCCGAACTCGATCTTGCCGGTGAAGTAGAGCGGCGCCACGAACAGAAGCGGCAGCATCGACCACACCAGCGAGGTCATCTTACCCACCAGCGACATAACTGTATGGTAGCGCGCCAACCGCCACTGGGTGGCAATGGCGCGCGCGATGCGGTCCGTCAGGTGCACCCGCTCGCCCTTCTCACCGCGGTAGAAGGCGATAGTCTCGGCGTGGTCGCGCACGTGTAGCAAGCCGAAGCGCAGGTCGGCTTCGGCCACGGTCGAATCCCAGTTCTGCTTGATGGTCGGCTTGTTGATGAAATAGGTGGCCACCGCGTTGAAGGCGCAGTAGCACAGGGTCGCCACCAGCATCGGCATGGCGATCATTGCCAGGATACCCACCTGCACGGCGATAGTCGTAACGGCGCTCAGCAGGTTGTTGGGCAGCCGCGTCACTGCATCGATGATCGGCTTCATCTCCTCCTGGATGCGCTGATCGGGGTTGTCGATGTCGCCGTCGAGTGTGATCGAATAATAAGTGCGCTCGCCCAGGTACTCGTCGACTAAGCGCGTCGTCATCCAGCGGCGCCAGTCAACCTCGAGCCAGGCTTCGAGATAGTTGGCGACCAATGAGGTCATAAACACCGCCAGCCCGAGACCGGACCACATGAGCCAGAAGCGCCAGTACCCGGCGACGTCCTTGGCCACAAGGGCGTTGTTGACGTCCTTGAACAGCATCGTCATCCAGCCGCCCGCCGCGGTGCCGGCCAAGCCGAATCCGATGATCACAGCGGCGAGAACGTAAGACCGCCAGGCGCCATCGCGCATCCAGTAGGGCCTGCACAGCGACCACAGCCGTTTGAAGAAGACCTTGTTGAGCTTGCGCGAGCTCGGGTCGGTCTTGATGCCTGATGCCAGGAAGGCGTGCCCTGTCCGCTTGCCGGATTCTCCGGTAGTCATGCGCCCCTCTTCATAGATCCATCCGACATCCCAAACGGCATTCCACGATCCCGATGCTGCACCCCATTTGCGAGCCAGTCCGAGGCGGGCTTACGCCTCGTCCTGGTTCGCCTCTGGCACGGGGTGGCCAAAGCATTGCGCAAACGTTGCGCGGTAGTCGACCGCGGCTAACGGAATTCGCCGCGGCCACTGAAACACACTCATCAGAAACGCAGCGCCGAGCCGAGCCAATAGCTCCTACCAAGTACCCATGGGGCGTTCTCGGTCGTTATGGTGTTCTGGGCACTGTTGGTGATGTTGTTGATGCTGAACTCGATAGCCGCTTGCTCGGTGACGTTGATCTGCCCCGAGACGTCGAGATCCAGCGTGGCGCCGAACTTTCTGTCGGCATAGACGTCGTGAGAGATGCGGACGCCGTCGACTATGATGCTCCTGTTTGTGTCTGTGTCATAGACGCCCTCGTAGCCGAGGTTGATACCCGCGCTTAAATTCAATCGCAGGAAATCGTCGAACCACACCGTCGCCAGTGTTGCCCCAAAGCGCACGGGAATATCGAGGTTTCCCGTGATCGCACGCAACTCCTCGGGGAGATAGGAATTGCCATTGTAGTAGATGCGGTTTTCGAGCGTCCCGTCGCCATTGAGGTCGCTGTTGACGAGATACGTATCGTGCGCCGTCTTTTGCTCGGACCAGGTGACGTTCCCCGTGATCGCTGCCGCATCCAAGTAGAATGGGGTTCGCAGGCCGTACCATTCCTTCGTGTACTCGACCGACGCGGACCGGTAGAACGTCTCGCCGTCGTTGGACACCGTGAAACAAAGTTTGCCACATGAGGTTGTCGCAAACTGCTCGCGACCATACCGCTCGAGATACTTGCCGCGCCATTGTCCACCGAACAGAGGATCGGTGATTCGGACAACGCCCGTGTATTCGTCCTGGTAAGGCGTATTGAGCCCTGCAACCTTGTAACGGTACTCTGCTGCGTTTTTGGGCGCGTAATCGGTAAGAGTGCCGTCGGCGTTATACGAGCGGTAGTAATTAGCGCCTTCGGCCTGTTTATCGCGCAGGGCGTAGTAGAGCGCCTCGCCGAGATAGTAGCGGTTGTAGCCCGCAGTGAAGCTCAGGCCTTCGAACGGCTTGATCGTGCCGGCGAGGCGCGGCGCGATGTTGATGTTCTTGAAGTAGTCGTCATAGTCGAGGCGCCCACCGGCGCGGACATTGAACCACTTCCAAGTCTGGTCGATCTCGACATAGGTGTGAAACGCGTTGAGCGTCGCCGCCGTGGCGTATGCAGGATAAATGTAGAACGCATTGGAGAACTGCGTGGGGGTGCACAACGGGTCGTCGCCGTCGCAGATGAACTCACCGCCGGTGGGCACCGCAACCGGCGCGCCACCCGCCCCCTCGTCGGAGGCGACCAGATTTCCATTTGGATCCGTGCCGATGACGATGTCGCCTAACCCAGCGCGCAACTCATCTAAACGCGCGCGCTCGCCCCGGTACCGCTTGAGCTCCGCACCGACCTTGAAGCTGCCGAGCAGGACATCGCCGTTCAGCGCGGCCTGTACGCCATAGTCGGTCTGGCCCTGGAGACTATTGCCAGCGCCGCCGGCGTAGCAGAAAATCCCCCAGCGGAAGGGAGCGGGCAGGCTGTACGTTGCGGGGTCTTCCACGCCGCGGCAATCGTCTCTCGACGTATGATACACCTCCGTAGAGCCCGCGCCGGCCGGATCCAGGGACTGCTTATACCCCAGCATCGTGTAGGCGGCGCCCGAGTTGTTCTGCGTCTCGGTGGTATTGTAGAAGGCGCGCGCCGTCAGCTTCGCTCCGCCAAGGCCTATCGCATCGACATTCAACCCCGGAAGTTTGCCGTCATACTTGAGCTGGGTGCTCGTGCCCTGCGTGTTGACGTCGAGGTAGTAGTTGCTGGAAAGGTAATTGTGCCAGTGCTGGAAGTAGTCGGTAGACGAACTGTCGAGCGTGAACTTGCCGATTTCGGTGCGCGCTGTTGCAGCGAAGCGCAGGAAGATGTTCTCGGACGTCTCGGCTATGAAGTCGTCGCCGACATAAAAGTGCCGCTGCTTGCTCGATTCCGCTTCCTTGCGGCTCACCTGGACGACAAATGCGAAATCGTTCGTGATGGGCGCGCCGACCGAGGCCGAAAGCGTGGTCTTCTCATAGGCAGGAGGTTTGCGGTTTCTCGGATTGGTGCCATCCGGCGTCGCCAGGATGTAATTCGAAAATTCGCTCGTGTCGCGGCTGAAACTGACGGAGGAATGATAGCCGTCGGTCGGCGGCCCCGCGAGATCATAGATGACCACGCCGCCCTGGAACTGGCCGTACTCCGCCGAGGCGTTGCTGTCGATGATCGTCGCCTGCCCGATGAACTCTGTCGGGACGTAAATGGTTTGCGGGCTCAGCCCGCGCATGATCCCGATGCCTGCAGACTCCGAAGTGTCGTTCAGTTCGGTCCGTCGCTCAGCGGATCCGGTGATGCTGCTGATCGACACTCCGTTGAGGATGAAATTGTTCTCGTACGTGCGTCCGCCGCTGATCGACATTAGCGCCGGCTTTGAATCGATTGCCTTTTGCGATCCGGCACCAGGATCGGCGCTGTTCTGGTTCTGGTACTGCACGTTCGGCAGGTTGCGCAGGAACGTGTTGGCGTCACCACTGCCGTCGGTACGTAGCTTCACGTTGTTGGCGTCGAAGGTCGTCGTGCCGGTGTCGGCGGCTGCAGTGGTTCCCAGCGTCACCCCGGGTTGAGCCGGTTCCGCCGTGGCCTGAGCCTCGCTTGTGGTGATTGAATCGGCAGCAGCGTCCTTAGCCTTCACGGTCTTCTTCTTGTTCTTTTTCTGCGTACCGTCGACGACCAGCTCAGGCAGGGTGCTCGTGTTAGCCGCCGGCGCGGCATCGGCGCCAGTCGGTGCGGGCTCAGGCTTCACGGCTTCGTTTTCCAGTATCGGCTCGGCCGCCCCAGGTGCGGCCCCCTGCGTCACGCTCTCGTCACCCACATCGGATACCTGCTGAGCGGTAGCTTCCACCGCTCCAAGCGCAAGGACGCAAACTCCAACACGCGCCCCCCGGCGCGCGTACGCAAACACACTCATTACTGTCCCCCAACGCTACCAACTTGCGCCACACAGGTGACGCAGTAAGTCAAAGTTAGTCAGCGCCGTAAGTGGTTCCGAACGAGTTATTCTTCATAACTGCCGGCCGCAGCGCCCAGCACCTCGCGGATTCATCCTTAAGGGGCGACGCGCATGAGCCTGACTGATTATCCGTTAGGCAGTTGCCCCCTTTTTTGCCTATTATTCGAGCATAGCTGTCCGGCAGAGGGGCAAAACTTCGGCAGGATCGGCGTCCCCCTGCTGAGGATTTAGCTGGCCTCGGCCTGAACGACGGGTGCGCCGGCAATGGAAACGCTGAGATTTTGCGGGTCGAACAGGCGCCGCACCACGCGCCGCGCGTCGTAATCCGACACTGCGCCGATGCGCACCCTCTGCGCGTGCAGGTAGGCTGGCCCGAACCCGGCCAGCGCCCCGTCGAGAAGGCGCGCGGCAGTGCGGTTGTTGTCACCCAAATTCAGCTGCGCGCGCGCCGCGATGAGCGCGCGCTTAGCCCTGTCGAGGTCGTCCGCGCCGACGTCACCATCGGCCATCCGGCGGAACTCGTGGCGAGTGAGATCCAGCACGCGGTCGACCATGGCGTTGCGAGCAACGACGCTGCCACGCAGCATCGAGGTGTGGCGCCAGGCGAGGATGCTACTACGCACCTCGTGCGCGAAGCCGCGCTTCATGCGTATCTCCTCGAGCAGCCGCTCGCCGAGGATGTTGTTGAGCACGAGCGCCGCCGCGTAGTCGACATGGTCTGGCGCGACGGCGCCCATGCCGAAAACGACGACAGACTGCGGAACGCCCAGCTCGGCGACCACCTGCTCGCCGCCGGCCGCCGGCGCCACATCCGGTATCGGTGTGAGCGAGGCCGTGGGTGGCAGGGCGCCGAATGCCTCATCGAGTAGCGAGCCCAGCTCGCTCGGCGCGATGGCCCCCACTGCCACGACCTTGAGGGTGTCCCTGGCCAGCACCCTACCGCGGTATGCGGCGAGATCTCCTGTATCGATCGCCGCAAGGCTTTCATGGGTACCCGCGATCGGCCGCGCGTAGGGATGGCCGGCGAAGACGGCCGCATCCCAGCAGGTGGAGGCCACGTAGCGCGGATCAACCAAACGCATCGCAACTCGGTCAATAAGTCGCTGCCGCCCGCTCTCAACCACAGCGGGATCGAGAGGCTGTCCGAGCATGCCCCTTAGAAGGCTCGCCGCGTAGAAGCGGTCCTCGCTCAGCGTCTCGATGACACCGCAGAAGGCGTCCTTCTGCACATAGAACTTGTGTCGCAGTCCAAGCGCGTCGGCGTGCGAGTCGAAGCTGACCGCATCGGATGCGCGGCCCTCGGAAAGAATGCTGCCAAGGAGGAAGGCGAGGCCACACTTTCCCTCGGCATCCTGTGCGCTGCCGCCGGCGAAAGCGTAGTGCATGGTGAAGGCTGGCACGAAGCGGTCTTCGACCAGCCACGCCTCGATCCCACCAGGACTCGTCACAACTTCGATGCTCATCGCCTGCATGAACCTACGACCGGCTCGGCTGCAGCCACCCCGTTACTGACCGGTCAATTTCGAGATATTGGGCGGCGATCCTTACGATATCGTCGACCGTGGTGCGGGCAATGTTCTCCGGCCACGCCTCGATTTGCGCGATGCTGCGGCCGGCGGCGAGGGCACACCCGTAGCGGTTGGCGAGCTTCGCCTGGCTGCCGCTTGCGTAGACGTAGTCGGCGAGCAGCGCCTTTTTCGCCCGCACCAACTCCGTCTCGGTAGGGCCTTTGCTGCGGATGTCCTCGATCACCTCGTCGACGGCGGCCTCAATGACGCCGAGTTGGCGGTCGCGCGCGACGACGGTGATGGCGAGGGTGCCGAAGTCGACGACTTCGCTGCGGTATTCCCCCCCCACGGCAGTGGCAAGACTCGCGGTGTCGACTAGGCGCGCCCGTAGACGGCTGGACGGCCCGATGCAAAGAATACGCGCCAGGAGATCGAGCGCCTCGGGCTCGCCGGGCCGCCCCGCAACATAGCTCGGGACCACATACATTCGCCGAAACACGGTGCGGACGACGCGCGGGTCCTTGTGCCTCACGCGTCGCGGCGTGAGTACCTCGGGACCCTGGGCGCGCTGACGGCTGCGCGCGTCCGGGTTGGCGGGGATCTTGCCGTAGGTGCTCTCGGCGATCACTCGCACCTCCTCCTCTGTCACGTCGCCGCACACGACGAGCACTGCATTATTGGGCGCATAATGGCGCTTGTAGAAGCGCAGCGCATCCTTGCGCGACAGGCGGTTGATGTCGTCCACCTTGCCGATGGTCAGGCTGGCGTACGGATGGTCCTGGTAGAGTGCCGCATCCATCTTCTCACGCAGGCGCATCACCGGGTTGAGGTCGACGGCCGACCGGCGCTGCTCGATGATCGTCCGCCGCTCGCGCTCGACTTCGCCGGGGGCGAGACGCAAGCCCGCCATGCGCGCTGCTTCCAGCTCCATGACCGGCCTAAGCTGATCGCTGGTGATGCGCTCGAAGTAGGCGGTGGCGTCGCGATAGCCAGCGGCGTTGTGCCGCCCGCCAAGGTCGGTGACGATCTTGGAGAACTCGCCGTCCGCTACATCGTCGCGCGACTTAAACATGAGGTGCAAAAGGAGGCAGGCGACTCCTGACAGCCCTTCCGGCTCGTCGGCAGCACCGACCCGATACCAGAGCGAGTGCGTGACCACTGGCACGCGGTGATCGGGGATGACTGCGACTTCCATGCCGTTCGCCAGCCGGAAGCCGCTCGCGCGCGGCAGCTCAGCGCTGTAGGTGGTAAGGGTCGAGCGGATGAGTTCGAAGTTGATCCACTCCTCCAGGCTCTCCTTGCACATGAAGGCGCCAACGCGGCGCGCAGCAGGCCGCCCGCCCTTGAAGAGGATCAGCGTCGGCAGACCGCGCACGCCATAGTCGGCCTTGATACCGGTAAGCTTATCGACGTCGATTTTAACGATCTTGAGCCGGCCGCTCTGCTCGCGGGCCACCGTCTCGATGGCCGGGGCCATGTCCCAGTAGGGCCGGCAGCGATCAGCCGCGAACACCGCCAGTACGGGACTCGCTGACCCGAGGACCTCTTGCGCGAACGTCGCCTCGGAAACGGCCGCGACAGTCATGTTGCACCCCAACCCGCTGAGTTCAAAACGATTGTACAATGTATGCGGAAATTGCGGCGCTGATCCACTCCCAACCGCTGCGGCGCAGCGCCGATGGTTACCGGTCGTCAGTGCAGCAGTGTTCCACTGGCAGTCCTCAAGTGGCCTTCGTGTCCCGGCCCCGGGAAGGTACTCGCTCATAACTGCTGTGGCCGACGTCGCCCGTCGTCAGCTTGAGTTGTCATTTCGAACACCAGTTCCTCAAGTGCCAGCGCGATGGTCTTGCACGGCACGCAATTATTTCTGATGAAACTCACGAGCACCGACTGCGCCGACGACAAGACTTCGCGCCCGAAGCTGCTGTCCGTCACGCGTAGATCCTCATGCGTGCCTGAGGCATCGATCCCTGCATTGGCCAGGACGAGAATACGGCAGCAACATGCAGTGTCAGCGAACATTGCTCTCCGAAGCGTGGCGCAGCGTTGAGGTGTCGCCGCCTTGCGCCGCGGTAGCGCCCCATTCGATCGCCGGCGAATGCATCATCCCGTTTGCGGCACAGGCGGCGATGTCATCTGCCAGCTTATCGACCTGCACCGGGTCGGAGTCCCAGGCGAACATGAACCGGGCGCTGCCCCCGATAAAGGTATAGAAGCGCCAGCCCCGCTCGCGCAGCGCGGCGAGCACGCGCCCGGGCGCCTTGAGAAACACTCCGTTGGCTTCGACCGGGAAGGCGATCTCGACCCCGGGCAGGCCTTCGATCCTCGCCGCCAGCCGTGCGGCACAACCGTTCGCATGCTTGGCGTTGCGCAGCCATGCACCAGATTCCAGCAGACCTACCCAAGGTGCCGACAGGAACCGCATCTTCGCGGCGAGCTGTCCGGCCTGCTTGCACCGATAATCGAAATGCTCCGCCATGGCGCGGTCGAAGAAGATGACCGCCTCTCCTACAGCCATGCCGTTCTTGCTGCCGCCGAAGCTCAATACGTCGACGCCCGCCCGCCAGGTCAGGTCTGCGGGGGCGGCGCCTAGCGTCGCGCAAGCGTGCGCGAAGCGCGCGCCATCCATGTGCAGCCGGAGGCCCAGGTCTCGGCACGTGGACGAGATGGCATCGACCTCGTCGACTCGGTAGACCTGCCCTGTTTCGGTTGTCTGCGTGATGGTGACGACGCGTGGCTTGGGGAAATGGATGTCCGAGCGGCTCGTCGCCAGACGGCGCACGTCCTGGCGTGTCAGCTTGCCGCTTACCGTCTCCGCAGTCAGTAGCTTGGAGCCATTGGAGAAGAATTCAGTCGCCCCGCACTCATCGGTCTCCACGTGAGCTGAGCCCGAGCAGATGACCCCATGGTAGGACTGGCAGAGCGCCGACAGGGCCAGCGCATTGGCCGCCGTGCCGTTGAAGACGAAGAAGACCTCGCAGTTGGTCCTGAACAGGTCCCGGAATGCGTCCGCCGCCCGGCGTGTCCACTCGTCCTCGCCATAGGCCGGCGCCGATCCCTGATTGGCGTATTGCAGCGCCGCCCACGCCTCCGGACAGATTCCGGCGTAGTTATCGCTGGCGAATTGTTGCTGTTGATTGCCCACGTTCTATCCGGCTGCGTTCGAGTTTATTGCACGGGCACGATTGCCACGTGCGACGCGGCGGCGGCGAGACGATCGAAGCCCGCCTCGAGATCGGCGATCAGTTCCTCCGCGTCCTCCAGGCCGACGTGGATGCGCAGCGTAGGCCCCGCGGTATTGGACTTGGTCGCCGTACGATAGCCCCTGGCATCGAACGGAATGATCAGGCTTTCGTAGCCTCCCCACGAGAAGCCGATGCCGAACAGCGCCAGCCCGTCGAGCATCGCCCACACCGCTTCCTTGCGCACTGGCTTTAGCTCTATGGAGAATAACCCGCTCGCGCCGAGAAAGTCCCGCTTCCACAGCGCGTGCTGCGGGTGGCTCGGCAGTGCAGGATGCATGACGCGCGCAACCTCGGGGCGGCTCTCCAGCCAGTTCGCCACCAGCAGCGCCGATCGATGATGCTGCGCTAGCCGCATCGGCAGCGTGCGCAGTCCGCGCATGCCTAGATACGTCTCCTCCGAGCCGGGACACACGCCGAGCAGGTCCTTCGCCTTCGCCACCTGCTTCGCAGCCCGGGCATTGCAGGTGATGGCGCCGAGGACCGCGTCGGCATGCCCGACGATGTACTTCGTCGCCGCCTGGATCGAAACGTCGACGCCGTGCTCGAACGGCTTAAAGTAGAGCGGGCTCGCCCAGGTGTTGTCCATCAGCACCCACACGCCGCGCTCGGCAGCCACGCGCGTGATGGCCGCGACGTCCTGCACCTCGAAGGTCTGCGAGCCTGGGCTCTCGGCAAAGATAAGCCGCGTGCCAGAGCGGATGAGGCTGGCGATGCCTGCGCCGATCAGTGGATCATAGTACGTGGTCTGCACACCGAGCTTGGCCAGCATGCCGTCGCAGAACTCGCGCGTGGGCTGGTAGACCGTGTCCACCATCAGTATGTGGTCGCCCGCATTGACGAATGCCATGATCGCCGTGGTGACGGCCTGATACCCCGAGCCGGTGAGCGAGCACGCCGCGCCACCTTCGATCTCGGCGATGGCCTCCTCCAGCGCGCGCACCGTTGGCGTTGACTTGCGCCCGTAGGTATAGGGCTGGTCGCCCTTCAAGAACTTCTCCGCAGTCGGAAACAACACCGTCGAACCGCGGAACACGGGCGGATTTAGGAAGCCGAAGTTGGCACCGGGAGTGCGGCCCGCATGCGCCAACTTGGTCTGCGGCGTGCGCGGACGATGCGGCGTGCGCGTGATCGTCGCCGGCACCGGATCGGACTGCACAACGCCTTGTAGTGAAGCGAGCGGGGCAAGCGCCACGTTAGTCGGCGCCACATAGGCGAGTAGCTGCCGCCGACCACCGGCGCGAAACAGGCCGTGGACCCCCTCAACCCAGATGATCAGGAGGAACGCCAGTAGGCTCAGGCTGAGAAGGCCCACGGCGAGCGGCAGTGGTGTGCCGTCGAAAAGGTGGCCGACGAAGCCTCCACCGATCGCTCCAATTACAGTCCCGAGAGACCCTACGATCGAAGCCGCCATCCCCGCATTGTCGCCTTGCGGTTCCATGGCCAGCGCATTGAAGTTCGCCGCCACGAAGCCGAACAGCAGGAACAACGGCACCACTGTTGCGACGAACACGGCGACGGTTGCCCATCCCTGCACCACCTCAGTCACGAGCAGGGCGGCGACCATCACGAAAACCGCCAGCGACGCGTGCGACAGCAGCCGCATCCCCACACGCTCGACCAGCGCTGCGTTGACGAGCGAGGCACCCGCCATCATCACGGCGGTTGCTGCGAACGCGAGCGGGAACAGATCTCCGAGGCCGTAGACGTCGACGAACACCTGCTGAGCGCTTGCAATGTAGCTCAGCACGCAACCGAGCATCAATCCGGCAGCAGCCGCATAGCCGAGCGTCTGGCGGCTCGCGAGCGTCAGCTTAAGCGCCTTCCACAGCGACAACGGCTTGCCATTCGCCGCCTTTGGCGACGATAGCCTCAAGCCCGACCATAGCGCCAAGATGCCCCCACTGGTGGTGAGAAACACGAAGATCAGTTGCCATGCGCCCGCCTGTAACAGGCCCTGGCCAATGGACGGCGCCACCACCGTCACGACGAAGAACATCGCCATGGCGATCGACACGACGCGCCCCATCTCGCGCCCGACGTATCGGTCGCGCACCAGGGCGAGAGCGATGACGCGAGGCGCCGCTGCACCAACGCCCTGCGCCAGCCGCGCCTGCAGCATGGAAAGCTGATCCCACGACAATGCCGCGTACACCGATCCCGCGATGAAGATCGTCATTCCCGTCAGCAGCACCGGCTTGCGCCCATAGAGATCCGACAAACGCCCGAAAACAAGCTGACCGAGCGCGAACCCGAGGAGGTAGATAATGATGATGCCCTGCCGGTCGTTCGCGTCCGCTATGTCGAGCGCGGCACCCACCTCCGGCAAACCCGGAAGCATGATGTCCACCGCAAGCGCCGTAAGTGCCATCATGCACGCCACGAGCGCGATGAATTCCCCGCGTGACATTTTCTCTGCAGTAGGGATGACGTTGACTGAGAACTGGCTCAATCGCTCGCCGGCGTTCATCGTGCCGATCTCCCGCAAGGACTCGAAATCACAACTTCCACGAGCAAAACAGATCTCCTGTATATCGGACATATATAGGATTCAATTGCGTTTCTTATGCTCAATAAGTAATATCATTGCTGTTTTCGTCTGTCTTCTAAAAAATGGTACCGGAGGCGTGGTTGCGTTTTGCGCTCATGCTCGGCGACAGCGCGCGCTCCGCAAAAACGGGATCGCGAAACCGTCGATCCGTGCGCGCCGCATCAATCCGATTGCTAAGCGAAGCCGCGAATTTTCAAACCGCTCGCCGTCGCCGAATTTCGCGACGGATTGCATCCTCTGCGCGCGGCGTTCCCGCGCCACAGCAGCATTTTGCTCCTGTGGATCACTTGAGGAAGTCCCATGCGTAATCTGACCGCACTCGCAATCACGCTGATGGCGACAATGCCAGCGTGCTGTGCGCGCTGGAGCCCCCGCCCGCCGACAAGCCTTCGATCGAGAAAGGACCGCCCTTCTCCGGAGTCGCTCGCGCGCCCCGAGGACGGCCGCATCGCCTTCGTCAGCGGCATTGAAGCTCACGTCCAGCGCGGCGACTCGACGTCGACTTAATAGCTGGCAGCTGACGAACAAAAATCTCGTCATCTCTTGAGAGCATTTCCGACGTAGAGGATTGCGCCTGTCTGTGCGACGCTGACACCGTCCGACTTCCGCTGACTCGGGAGGCTGTGTGAGAACCAGCGGTTGGGTTTGGCGAGACTTTGGTCACCCCCGCGTCTGACATCGGCTACTGCGCCCGCAACGGTTCTCACAGAGGCCCGTATACTTGCGCCGGAAATCAGTGGTGACGCCTCTAGATCAGCGCGCGCACTAAAGCTGCCGTCACGCTCCCGACGCTCTGGGCCAGATGCGGACTCGAAGGCAATCCTCGCGGAACGGCAACCGCCGTGGAGGTTAATTTGAGTGGATCGTCGCCGGCAAATGTATCTTGAGATGCCTCTCGAGCCCGGGCATATTTCCGGGTCCGGAGCCTCCCAGAGGCGCGAGTTTTGAGGGGGCATGACCGAAATAATCGGGTTGGTGGGAGTGTCCACCATACGACGGTGTTCGAGAACGTCGCCTTCGGCCTGCGCGTGGGATGGCAGGACCGCCCGCCTGAGTCGCAAATTCGCCTCAAGGTGTGCGAGCTTCTCGCGTTGGTGCAGCTCGAGTGGCTTGCCAACAGATATCCGTCGCAGTTGTCAGGCGGCCAGCACCAACGCATCGGGCCCGCCCTCTGCCCGCGCGTGCTCCTGCTCGACGAGCCGTTCGGCGCCCCCGACCCGAAGGTACGAAAGCTGCAACGCTGGTTGCGACGCCTGCATGATGAGCTGCTCGTAACGTCGATCTTCGTGACTCACGATCAGGACCAGGCGCTTGAGCCTCCCCATAGGCTCGTGCTGATGAACTGCGGGAGGTAGAGCAAGTGGGGACCGTGCGCGACGTCTACGCCAATCCGGCCACACCGTTCGTCGGCAGCTTTCTCGGCTCCGTGAACGAGTTCCAAGGGCATGTGGAAGGTGGCAATATCCGCATAGGTGACGACCTCTTGCCGGGTCTCGGCCAGGACCAACCAAATGGCAAGCCTGTGCTCGCGTTCGCGCGGCCGCACGAACTGGAGATCGTTGCCGAGCGGTCGGACCCGGCGGTCGGCGTTCCGGCTAAGGTTCATCACATACCGGAGGTTGGAGCTGTTGCCCGCGTCGGGCTTATGGCGCTCAATCAGCTAAAGGCAGGCCATGAGCCAACGCACTTCGAGGTCGAGTTGGCGTCGCAGCGCTTTTCGGAGCTGGCATTTGTCACCGGCCAGTCCGTACAGCTCGTGAGCAGACAGTCGCGAATTTTCGAACCAGGAGCCCCGTCGTGAACTTCCAGCAGCTTCGTATCGTTGCCGAGACCGTGAAGCGCAACTTCAACCTGACCGAGGTTGCGAGCGCGCTCCATACCTCGCCGTCCGGTGTCTCGAAGCACATCAAGGATCTCGAGGACGAGCTTGGTGTTGAACTCTTCGTACGCCGCGGCAAGCGGTTGATCGAAATGACCGAGCCCGGCAAGGAGCTCGTCGGCATCGTCGAGCGCATGCTGCTCGACGCCAAGAACATCAAGCGCCTCGCCGAGCAGTTCTGCATGAGCGACCGGGGCGACCTGACCATAGCGGCCACGCATACGCAGGCGCGCTATGCGCTGCCTCCGGTCATCGTAAACTTCAAGAAGGCCTTCCCGGACGTGCGGCTCGTCCTGCATCAGGCAAGCCCCAAAGAGACGGTGGCGATGCTCCTCGACGGAAGTGCCGATATCGGCGTCGCCACCGAGGCGCTCGACGACAACCCCGATGTCGCTGCATTCCCCTATTACTCGTGGGATCACGCTGTTATCGTTCCAGCAGGGCACGCACTCGAGCGCACCAAGCCGATGACGCTCGACGCCATAGCCGAGTGGCCAATCATCACGTACGACCAGGGCTTCACCGGGCGGCCGCTCATCGATAAGGCGTTTGCCGAGGCGGGCATCGAACCCGAGATTGTGTTGACTGCGCTCGATGCGGACGTGATCAAGACCTACGTAGAGCTGGGGCTGGGGATCGGCCTCATCGCCTCGATGGCTTACGATCCCAAGCGGGACACCGGCCTCACGCTTTTGGACGCTAGCGGTCTCTTTGCCCGCAACACATCGCGGATCGCCGTCCGCCAAGGGCGCTATATCCGGGGCTATGCCTATCGCTTCCTGGAGCTATGCTCACCGGATCTAACCGAATCGGTTGTACGCTTCAGCGTGACGCCAAAGGGCGAACCCATGACCGACTAGCGGCTGCGTCTGGGTCCGCTCACGGTCTGGATGCGGTCGCCCAATGAAGGCCGTTTGAGAAGAGCGCGAAGGCGCGGGCTGACGAACTCGACCGCCATCTCGACGATTTCCGCACCGGCCGCGAGGTGTCGCGCGAACTCGAACTTAAGCCAGGGCTCGGCACGCTCAACTGGCTCATCGAAGCAAGCCAAAGGCTACCGAGGCCAAGCCCCCGAAGAATAAAGTGGGAATTATCTCGGGCTCAAAGTACTAGGCCACTCGCGCGTCAATGACCCCAGGCTAGGCGGCAGAGTCCGAAGTCTCCGCCGCAATGCCGTTGAGGATCAATTTTTTCTTAGGCTCAAGGTTGAGGCTCGGGATTTCGCTGTGGCCTGGAGGTACTGCGTCCCATAAACGCCCTCTCAGCTTCGCGGGCACCCCCAGAGATGCATCACTTGCGCCTGCATTCGAAGTTGGTGAGGCCCTCATCGTTGAGAACGACTCCCTCCAAATTTGAAATGTCCAATTGATACATGTCAGTATCTTTCAAGGCCGAAACCTTGTCGCCGTCAATAGACAATTCCGTCGAGGCTTTTCCCTCGATGTCGAACTTCTTCTTCGCCGTATCGATAGCGATGCTTACAGGCGCCGCTGAACTGCCCATGTGAGGGCCGAAGCAGCTCAGCGAATATTGTTCTGCACTTGCTGTTCTGGAGAGGCATCCCGCAAACGCCAGCATAAGAACATGCCCTTGCTTCGATCCAAGGGGAGCACAGTACTGGCGACAACGTTGACGAGGAGGACACTCGGACGGAGGCGCAAGACAACAGCTCTAGCGCGAGTTGATTTCAGTAAGGCGCTCCCCTACGGTCCACCTGGTTCGCGCCCTTAAGCGATCCCTATCAACCGAGACGGATTGGCCAGCAGTTGAAAGTCATCGATGATAGGCTGAGTGCGGCTCCAAACCACCATTAAGGCCATGTCAGACAGCCAAGGGCCCAGCAGGACACAATTCGACGCTTTGGCCAGCGTCTTCGAACGTAATGAGCATCTTTTTCCCGTCAGTTAGATTCGGAGGCGGTCGATCGATGCAACAAATCTATGGCCGCTATTGACCACATCGCGAACATCGCTTGTCCCGCCCCTGAGTAGGCTCGCCAATGTCTCCTTGTGGGACAAAGCGCCGATCGTTTTTCCGACCGATGACACGGACCGAACATCAGCGCCGAGTTCTGCAAGTGCATATCAGCGGCCCCGCGTGCCTCCCCTGACGGCCACGCAATATCAGCGGATCGGCCGTCTCCTTCGCGGCACGTACTCTATGCGCTCCCATCCCTCAAATAGATCGATCTCGATGCAGAGGCGTCCTGGGTTTGCGATCCAGACCCGAGTACGGCCACCTTTCTTGATGTCAACAATCCCGGCCGCATGCAGCCGCTCGAGTGAGCGCCTAAGCTCGGGGGCGTCCCGACCCGTTAGTCTGACCAACTCTGTGGTTGGCTGAGGCCCATGCTCCTTCAACAGCAGTAGGAGCCTGCGGTTGTCGGTCGTCAGGGTAGCAAGGACCGCGGCGATCGACGAAAAGCTATGCTGAGCCGCATCCTTCCGCGGCTTCCTTGCCCCGGCGGCAACCGACTTCATTTCCTCCTTAAGGGAGGCAAGACTTTGAACCTTCGGTCTCCGCATCCTTAGGCTTGCTTTCTAAGGCGGGTGCCCAATCCCGCAGTCGTCAGTGCGCGCTCACCGCGTCTCAGCGCGTCCGACATCCGATCTGCTCTGGAGAGGCAACCGCTCCAGGGCGACCCCCTTTCGAGCACAACTTCAGTCGCCACTTGGTCCATCGTCATCGTCAATGCCCCAGTCCGGCTGGTACCTCGGCTCCTTGAGCGAGCCAGGACCACGATTAATCAAGGCTCGAACAGCCGGGATCCATGTGCGCGG
>Ga0209347_1002909_pt1 | contig 21287 bp, 16 predicted proteins | sample AutmiccommuBRH23_FD_187382 | JGI IMG/M metagenome (GOLD analysis project Ga0209347, IMG submission 187382) | Deep subsurface microbial communities from Mt. Terri, Switzerland - Autotrophic microbial communities BRH/23 (SPAdes) (version 2) | ecosystem: Environmental > Aquatic > Deep subsurface >...
TGCAACTCAAGCGGCTGGATCGCCTGACGCAGGCGCTCCGGCAGGCGGCGGAGGACGCGCGCGCAGCCAAGGAGCGGTTCGTGGCGAACGTCAGCCATGAACTACGGACCCCCCTGAATATGGTGGTAGGGTTTGCGGACATGATCTTGCAGATGCCCCAAAGCTATGGAAAGCTGTCCCCCGCCCTGCTGGCCGATCTGGAAGTGATCCGCCGCAACAGCCAGCACTTGAGCAGCTTGATAGACGATGTGCTGGACCTCAGCCAGATCGAGACGAACCAGGTGGCGCTGACCAAAGAGCGTCTCGCGCTCAAGGAGATCATCGAGGGGACGGTGGTCGCCGTCTGCCCGTTATTCTCCTCCAAAAAGCTCGACCTGAAGGTAGATGTCGAGCCGGACCTGCCGCTGCTGTTCGCCGATAGAACCCGGATTCGCGAGATATTGCTGAACCTGCTGAGCAATGCAGGCCGCTTTACCGAAAGTGGTGGCGTGTGCCTGTGCGCCCGGCGGGATGGCGAGGAAATCCTCATCAGTGTGGCGGACACCGGCCCTGGGATACCTGCCGAGGCCAAGGGGCGCCTGTTCCAGCCGTTCCAGCAGGTGGACACCTCCCTGCGCCGCCGCTATGGGGGGAGCGGGTTGGGATTGGCCATCAGCAAGAGCTTTGTCGAACTGCATGGGGGCAAGATGTGGTTGGAAAGCGAGGTAGGCCAGGGCACAACCTTTTTCGTGCGGCTGCCCATTGACCCCCCGCCGCCGCCACGGGAGACGGCTTGGCGCTGGTTGGACGCGGGTTGGGAGTATCGCGAGCGCGGTCAACGGCCCTTGCTGCCCACCACCCCCGTCCGGCCACGGCTGGTCATCCTCGAAACGGGCCGCTCCTTGCAGCGGCTCTTGGAGCGCTACCTGGAAGGGCCGGAAGTCGTGGCGACGGACAACCTGGCGGATGCTCTGGCAGAGCTATCGCGGACGCCTTCGCAGGCCCTGCTGGTGAATCAGCCTTCGGTCAGCGCCGCCCTTCAACAACTGCTGGATTCCACGGGCCTGCCGTTTGGCGCGTCTGCCCTGGTTTGCTCCATGCCGGATGGACAGGAGCGGGCGAGCGCATTGGGCGCGCAGGGGTATTTGCTCAAGCCCATCTCTCGCGACGCCTTGGTGGAGGCGCTGGACCGGCTGAAGCTGGCGGGGAGAACGGTGCTGATTGTGGATGACGAGCCAGAAGCCGTGCGGCTCTTCTGGCGGATGCTTACGTCAACGGGCCACCGTTACCGCGTCCTCACAGCGACGAACGGTCAGCAGGCGTTGGGCATTCTACAGGAGCAGCGGGCGGATGTCATTCTGCTCGATCTGGTAATGCCGGGGATGGATGGCTTTGAATTTCTGGTCGCAAAGGCTCGGGATCAGAGGCTGCGGGACATTCCCGTAATCCTGATGTCGGCCCGCGACCCGGCGGGCCATCCTATTACGACCAACGCAGTAGCCATTACCAAAGGCGGGGGGCTGTCTATCCCGCAGCTTTTGGCCTGCATCGAGCTGGTCAGCGGGTGTTTACCGGCAGTTGCACAGCCAGCGCTTCCAGAGCCGATAGCAGTTCCATCCGACTGACCGGCTTGTGCATAAACGCCGCCGCACCCAGAGTCAGGGCGAGTTGCTCTTGATGGAGGACGCTGCAAACGATCACCGGAATGTGGCGCGTAGCCGGATGCTCGCGCAGATGCCCCAGCAGCTCCCAGCCATCCATGCCGGGCAACATCACGTCCATGACGATGATCTTGGGGTTCAGGCTGGTAGCCAGCTCCAACGCCTCTTGTGGGCCGCGCGCCCCCAGGAAGGGGTAGCGAGTGTCCTCCAGATAGCGCTGGAACAGGCGCAGCGTGTCGGTGTTGTCGTCGATAAACAGCACGGCCAACTGCTCGGCTACCGGCAATTGGAGGATGGCGCTTAACAGGTATTCCCGCTGGGGGTCAAACGCGAAATCTACCGCGCCTGAGGAAAGCCCGGCCAGTTGCGAAGCCATCTCCAGGTTCGCCAGGTCATGTCTCCCCAGGGGGATCGGGAACGCCCCCTTGTGCGATAGGCGGACGGAAATGGTCACATGCGCGTCCTGCGCCTGGGCGTGGATGGTGATGCGGCCATTGGGGATATGGCGGGCCGCCGTGGAGAGGATGTTTGCCAGCACCTGTCGCATGGTGACCGTTTGCGCCGCTACGTGGGGCAGGTCTTCCGGCAAGGTGCAATCCACGCGCACCCGCGATGCGCACAGCAGGGGATCGACGGTGGACAGGATGCCTTGCAGCACCTGGGCCACATCCGCCGAACTGCTGGGAAGCGATTCCCGCAACCACTCATACTCTCGCCGCCAGGTGTCCGACTCGGCGCTCGCGTTCTCGTTCTCCCAAGCCTCGTCGGGAGGCGGCGCTTCGGGCGCGTTCTCTGTTCGAGTGGCCCTCAGCGCGAGGCCCTGGTGCGTCCAGACATGATCCGCCAGTACCTTCAGCGCGGCCTTTTGCTGGCGGCGCAACTGGCGCACGCTCAGGGCGATGCTATCCGCAATTTCGCGCTGGGGGATTTGCTCGACGTAACGATGTAACAAGACGCGGTAGATGCGCCAGGCGTTGGCCTGGGGGGGTACGTCATCTGCGGGGCGCAGGGATTCGATGGCCTGCAACAAGAGGCGACGCAGGGCCGCCGGGGGGTCTTGTTCTTTGCGCAAACACAACCAGTCCAGGAGGGGACTTTTGGCCAACTGCACGGGGTCGTACAACACGTGCAAAGCGCGCCGTAGCTCGTCTCCAAAGGAAGCACTGGTCAGATTGCTGGTGATCTCTGCCAAAGACGTCCCCTCAATGACCTCTCGATGACCCAAAAGTACCCAATGAAAGAGTTGTTTCTGATATAATTTATGTGTACCCCAGATAATTTACCGCTTATCCTGGGATCTCTGCCAGGGCTTGGATGGTACAGGCATTATAGCATGATGCCTGTGAGCCTTCAAGCATCTTCAGACAGGAATTTGTTGGTCCCATGCTGCGGTCCAGGCCGCGCCTCTGCCGTTACCCGAGGGGAGGTGATGCTAGTCGCGAGAGATTCGTACCTGCTCAGGCTCTGATACGTTCGCTCTACATGGTTAGCTCACAGGAGGAAAAGCATGTTGCTCAGAAAGGGTATGACCCGACGCGAATTCCTTCGTCTGGCCGGAGCCAGCAGCGCCGCATTGATGGTTGCTGCCTGCGCCAAGCCAACCCCCGCCCCCACAGCCACGCCGGAGCCGACCGCGGCCCCGACGGCTGCACCGGCCAAGGCCGAGGAGAAAGCCACTACCGCCCCGACGCCCAAACCGACCCTTCAGCCGACCGCCGAGACGGGTACGGGGTTTGACGTCGAATCCTTCGTCGACTATTTTGAGCCAGCCCCCGCATCGTTTTATGCCTATGACGATATGAGCGAGAATCATAAAATCGAGTGGATGCGCGGGAGCTGGTATCAGGTCGGCATGTGTCCCGACAAAGACCCGGTCAAGATGTATTTCGACAAGACGATGAACGTCGACTTTATCCACAACCCCTCTGCTCAAGGCGTTTACCAGGAACTCAACCTGCGGATCGCCTCTGGCGAGGGCGCGCCCGATGTGTGGATGGATGTCTCGCAGTTCGACGCGAAAAAGCTGGCCAAGGATGGCGTGGCGATTGGCAACCTGATGCCCTACGCCGAGCAGTATCTGTACAACTACTGGCAGTTGCTCGACTTGATCGCCCCCAAGGCCGAAGTGCTCAAGCCCGGCATGGATCACGGCAATCTCTTTGCGATGGTTCGCCCCACATGGACCGGCGAGCCTGGGAATGCTCTCTTTGTGCGCCAGAGCTGGATGGATTCCCTGGGCCTGTCGGAACCCAAGACCACGGAAGACTTTTACAATATGTGCGTGGCTCTGCAGAAGGGGGCTTCGCAGATGGACGGCGCCTACGGCCTGTATCCTGGGCCGGTGACCAGGGACGGCGACCCGCTGGGCGGTGGGTTCAACTGGCTCTCGTTCTTCTACGGCAGCCCTCCGGGCCTGTTCATGGAAGGCAAGACCGTGTCGATGGGCTGGTTGCTCCCCTCGCGTAAGGATTTCCTCACCTACGTCAAGAGGTTTGTCGACGAAAAGCTCGTGCCCGACGACTGGTATTTGCAGGAAGGCACGCAAGGCTGGGAGCGCGCCTGGAAGGCGGATTACGGCGCGACCTTGCTAGGGGCGTGGGGCCTGCAAACCCAAGGCTCGAAACTGGGCGATACCTTCTTTGACTATTCGTTCGTGCCCTGGCTGGAAGGCCCGGCCGGTCGCCGGACGCGGTTCCGCGGCATGGGATACGCCGAGATCCAACTGAACGCCGAGCTGCTCAAGAACGAGGCCAAGATGAAGCGCATCTGGCACATCTATGACCAACTGGCCGATCCCTTGAGCTGCCTGTCCAAGGCGTGCAACCTGGCCCCGTACAAGTGCGAGGATTTCGAGTACCCGCTCTGCACCGTCAATGAGTATATCGAGAACGGCCCTTACCTGACCATCGTATTGGCCGACAGGCCGAACCCGGTCAAGGAGAACTGCCCGCCCGGTATGGCCGATGACGAGAACTGTGCCAAGTGCATCGGCGAGTGGCGACCGTTCGCCGTGAGCGTTTGGACCAAGATGGCCTACTCGGTGCCTGGCAAGGGCAGGCTGTACGATCAACAGTTCGGCGAGGACGAGCGATTCCACATGGCCCATCCGACCCACGGGTATTACGCCTGGTGGGCCAAGCTGGAGGGAGAGCAATTCTACACGCCGGTGGAGATGAAGGGCGACTCGGCCGCTTATGCCGACCTCCGCACGCTCATCAATACGAACGAGCTGCAATTCGTCATGGGCCAGCGGCCTCTTTCCGAGTGGGACGCGTACGTCCAGGAAGCCATGACTACCTACAAGGCCAAGGAACTGTTGGAAACGACGGTCCAGGTTTTGCAGGAAGATGGTGAGGACGTCACAGGCATTGACGCTCGTCTGTCCTACTAACCCGTCAGGGAGGCCGCTTGCAGGAGAACGGCCTTGGAAATAGGAGGGGCGAGCACGCGAGTCACTTGTTCGCGTGCTCGCCTCGTCCATTCGCCTCGCACTGTATGCCAAGGCCAGTCTATCAGGAGGATTGTATATGGATGGCGTGATCACCGTCAGGCCCGCGGTCAGGGAGAAAAGGTACTCGCTCTTTTCGATCCGGCGGCAGTGGTTGTTGTATGTGCTGTTGGCTCCGGCGATTCTCTGGATTGTGGTGTTTAACTTTATCCCCACCCTCATCACGATCCCGATGGTTTTCAAAGATTATAATATTATGAAGGGCATCTGGGGGAGTCCCTGGAATGGCATGGAGAACATGCGCGCCGCATGGGAATCGCCAGATTTTCTGCGCGTGCTGCGCAATACGCTAGAGATCAGCCTGTTGCGCCTGAGTGCTGGCTTTTTCCCGCCGATTATCCTGGCCGTCCTCACCCACGAACTGCGTAGCGCCAGGATTCGTAATGTGGCCCAATCGGTGACTTACCTACCGCACTTTTTATCGTGGCCCATCGTCTGGGGCATCGTGCTGGCGCTGTTGAATCCTGCCGACGGCGTTCTCGTCACGGCACTACGCCAACTGGGCATCAAACCGGTGGACGTTTTTCTGGAACAGGTCTGGTTCCGACCGTTGCTGATCGTCTCCGGCATCTGGAAAGAAATCGGGTGGGGCACGATCATCTACCTGGCGGCGCTTTCCGGTATCGAGCCGGAGCTATACGAGGCGGCTACCGTGGACGGCGCAGAGTGGTATCAACGCCTGTGGCACATCACGCTGCCCGGTATCAAGCCGGTGATGGTGCTGCTGCTGACGTTGAGCGTATCCGGCTTATTGAATGCAGGTTTCGAGCAGGTGTACCTCTTCTATTCCCCCTTGAACTATCAGGTTTCGGACATCATCGATACCTGGGTATTTCGCAAGGGTTTGCTCGGGGCGAACTATGCGCTGGGCACGGCGGTAGGGTTCTGGAAATCGGTCGTAGGGCTGATTCTGATTCTGACGGCGAACAAGGCAGCCAAGCAATTTGCCGGTCAGGGCATATGGTAAGCGGGGAGAGATCACATGATTGGAACACGCATGACCACAAGCGAGAGAATCTTTCAGATTCTGTCTCATATTATCGTCATCCTGGTGGGGTTGGCTTGTATCGTGCCCTTCCTGTTCGTTATTTCCGCTTCGGTTACGCCCATGAGCGTGCTGCTCGAAAAGGGCGGCTATGTCATGATCCCGCCCGAGATCAACTTTTACGCTTACCAGTATTCCCTGCAGACCAGTCTGCTGCTGGATGCTCTGCTCATCAGCGTGGCGCGCGTACTGGTGGGCACGGGGTTTTCGCTATTGATCAACAGTATGGCTGGCTATGCGCTCTCTAAAAGCTATCTGAAGGGCCGCAAGTTCTTTATCCAGTTGTTGATCATCTCCTTCCTGTTCGGGCCGGGCCTGATTCCCTATTACGTGGTCTGCCGAACGCTGCACCTGGTGAACCGCTTCTGGATGTACGTGATTCCGGGGGCTGCTGGGGCCTGGACGATTTTCATCTTTCGCCAGTTCTTCATGGGGTTGCCCATAGAGCTGGAGGAGGCGGCGCGCCTGGATGGCGCCAACGAGTGGCAGATTCTCTCGCGCGTAGTGTTGCCCCTGTCGACGCCGGTGTTCGCGGCGTTGGGCCTCTTTTCTGCCGTTGGCCACTGGAACGACTTTATGACCTCGGTGATCTATGTGCGCGATCCCAAGCTACACCCGGTGGCGATGGTCTTGCAGCGTTTGTTGGTGTTCAACCCGGCTGTCGGTGGCTCGGTGGGCGGCAGCTTTGTCGAAAAAGAGATGGCGGAAAAGCTCTCCGCCATGCCCGCCCAATCCGTCAAGATGGCCAACGTCGTGCTGGCGACGATCCCCATCCTGATCGTCTACCCCTTCCTGCAAAAGTACTTTGCCAAGGGAATGCTCACGGGGGCGATCAAGGGGTAGTCTGTTCGGCGCGTGGGAAAAGCGGGTTTTGTGTCTCAAGGCGTTATCAGGGCTGATCGGGCCACCCGGCCTGACCAGCCCTGATACTTGGCGGAGAATGGTCTCGTAACCACGGGCAGCGTCGCCCGGCCACGTCAGCGGCACACGTGCCGAGAATGAATTCCCAGGCTGGCAATTGGGGAACCCGTTGATGAAGATTCAGAATTAAATGCCGTAACGTTCGAGGCCCGCCGCATGTCCCGCGCCAGCGGCATACATACCGCGGCATGTATGCCGAGCACTGAAGGTGCCGGGCTAGTGTAAGCCAAAGTGCACTCAAGTGCACTAAACACTTCTGAACCCGTTTCAACGGGTTTCTTCTTTCCGCAGCCTGGGACCTTCAGTCCCAGGTTGGGCTTCAGGCTAGGTGCTGTGGCGCGGGGCCATTCAGCGGGCGTAACGCAGTTACTATCTAGCCCGTTCCGGCGTCCAGCGCCGCCTGCCCGGCCAGCCTCCCTCTTTGCATATGATCCTCGATATAGAGAATACTCGGGACCAACACCCATCCCAGCGCCAGGGTCATATGCGCGATGCCCATCAGCACCCGCCAGCCGCGCGGCCCAACCGTTGGCCCCAGGACACCGGCCACAATCAGCCCCAGGGGCATCATCGCGCAACTGATAGCCGCCATCACGCCGAAAAAGCGTCCCTGTTGTTCGGGCGCGACGCAAGACTGAAAGAACGCCATCATCGCGGCGCTCCCGATGGGTAGTGTCAATCCTATCGCCAGGGCAGAGCCCAACGCCCAGGCAAAGGTGGGCGACAGGCCCAGCGCGACACAGGCCGCGCCGACTGCCGCCCAGCCCACCAGGCTGGTGACGATCCGCCGCTTGAAACCGCCCCACAGGGTCATGAAAAAGCCTCCCGCTACCAGGCCGATGCCCGTCGCTGAGGAGATCATGCCCAACTGCATGGCGTTCCCACCCAGGTCTCGCGTCACCATCAGCGGCAGGAAGGCCAGCCCGGGTGCGGTGAAAAAGTCGGTCAGGCTACAGGTCAGCACGATCCAAAACAGTGCCCGCCAACCCCACACATAGCGGAACCCCGCCCAGGTGTCCTGCAAAATCGTTGTGGGGGTCCCTGTCGGCGCTTTGGCCGGGTTGGGGATTTGCACGAACAGCAGGGGCAAGATGGCGATCATGGCCGTGCCGATGTCTATCGCCAGCACCCCGTATAGGGGCAACACCCCCAGCAGGAACGCGCCCAGCGGTGGCGCGGCGATGCGCAACAGCCCGTGCAGAGTCTGGTTCATCCCGGCCACGCGGGTCAGTTGCTGCTCCGGCACCATCAACGACGTAGAGGCCATCATGGCCGGTTCGTGGAAGCTGTTCCCCAACGAGCGCAGAAACATGATGACGTACAGGTGCCAGGTTTCCACCACGCCACGCCAGAACAGATACGCCAGGATGGCCGTGCAGAGCGCGATGGACGCATCGGCGATCAGTATGACCCGGCGGCGGCTCCAGCGGTCCACCATCGTGCCGGTCAGCGGCCCCAGAAAGACAGTGGGGAGCAGCGTGACCAACGAGCCGGTGGCCAGCACGGTCTGCGAGCCGGTCTGCTCCGTCAGCCACCAGACCAGGGCAAAGCTAACCAGGCTGCTGCCCAGCAGAGAAAAAGCCTGCCCGGTCCAGATCGGAAAGAAGCGCAGTTTCCAATTTGCCATGTGGGTGTACTTTCCCAGTAGAATGGACTTTTTGCTAGACCGTCGCGGATAGCTCGCGCCAGGCGTCGATCATGGCTTGCACGCTCGACCAGGGGGTGTCGGGGAACAGGGCATCCACCGGCGACAGGATAAAGCCCCCCTTGTCGCCCAACGTGGTCATCGCCGTCTGCACCGCCTGCCGGATTTCCTGCTCCGAGCCGTGCGCCAACGTCACGCCGCTATTCACGCCGCCCGCCACCGCCAGCTTGCCGCCAAACTTGATCTGGATGGCTTGCAGGTCCACCTGATCCTGCACTGGATCGACGTAATAGAGCAGGTCTACGCCCGCCTGCAACAGCAGGTCCGCCATCTCTAGCACGCCGGTGGTCATCACATAGGCAAAGCGCGCCCCGGCCTGATGGGTCAATTCAACCAGGTCACGCAGGTGCGGCAGCACCAGTCGGCGGAATAACGCGGGCGACCAGAAATCGGTAGAGCTATACCACCCCCGCTGCACGACCAGGTCTACCCCGCCGACCTCCAGCATGATCTCGGTGCGCCGTCGGTCGAAAGCGGCCATCAGGTCTACCAACTCCTGGGCCAGCTCCGGCTCGAGCATGGCGGCCATCACGGCCCGTTCCACGCCAGTCAGCCAGATCACCCCGTCGATGCCAAAGGCGCTCCACCCCTGCACCAGCACGCCTTCTGCCTGGGCAAAGCGCTTGACGGCTGCCATGCGCTCGCGGTAGGCCGCCAGTTGGTCGGCGGTGGGGTCTTGCAGCAGATAGCGCACCTTGGGAAGGTCGTCCATGTCAATGACGGCGTGCCGCACGCCCCGCGGGATGTTGAAATCCTCGAAAATGGGCACGTTCGGCGGCTGTACCACCCAGCCGGGAGGCACAACCTCGTCCGAGCGGCGCACCACATGGCGCAGCGACCCGGCGGGCGTCTGGTATTCCCGGCAGAGCAGCGTGTGCGGCTCGGCGGCGGTGGGCGGCTCCTGCCAGTCGCGGAACGATACGGCGGGGTGCATCCCCCAGGGCGGGGAGACATCCAGCACGTCGTCCAGGCCCAGGCTGAACCAGCGCCGGACGCGCTCGAAATCATCCTCTAGGGTCCACGGCGTGGGCAGTTGGTGGATGTGCTCCAGGCGCATGGTATACCAGTAGGGCACGTCCTGCCCATTGCGCTGCCAGCGCAGGCTGGCCGGGGGGGCGTATCCGAAGCACCAGCAATACAAGGGGACGTGATCGGGCTTTTCCCCACGAATGGCTGTCAACAGGCGTTCACGAGAGTTCATGGCGCTCCTTTGGTTCATATTCAGGACCGCATTATAGCGCACAACCGTATGGCTCGGCGAACTCTTGACAAAAGAGCGGCCCCCGGGCGCAATGGCGCCGGGGACCGCTCGAAGTAGGAGGGCGCAGCGCCTTCCTACACCGGTAGACTGCTTACCGTACCGCCTGCATGAACTCGTTGAATTTGGCGATATGGTGGGCCAGCACGGCGTTCGAATCTTCGGGGTTGATCACCTCTACCGAGAAGAACCCCTGGAAGCCATCGGGGGCCAGCAACTCGAATGTGCGCTGGTTTTCCGCATCGGTCACGGATTTGCCGGGCGTGGCGCTAAAGTGCAGGTGTCGCACGTGCCCGCGAATATAGGGGTACGCCTCGTCTACCGACTGCCCGCGACTCACGTGATGGCCGATGTGCCACAGCACTTGCAGGCTCTCCGCCTGGGCCTCGTCGAGGATTTGCCTGGCCCAATGCCCTCGCATGTTGGTGTGCGTCTCCACCAGTACGGTGATCCCATGCTGCCGCGCCCACTCATCCACCGATGCATACGACTCGGCGGCCAGGCTCAGGACGTGATCGCGCGCCTGGGCATCGTCTTCCGGCACGCTGTCGCTAAAGGTGCGGATATAGGGGGCGCCGATTGCCGCCGCCAGGACGATGTACTTACGCAGGGTCTCGCGCTGCGGCAGGTGCGCGTCGCGGTCAGGCGAGTTGAATTTGACGCTGGTGGCAATACACGAGGCAGCGATGCCATTGTCCGCGAGCAACTGGCGCGCGGCCTGGAGTTGCTCTGGCGTCGCGCCCAACTCGACGCCATGTTGGTGGTCCCATTCGACGCGAAACTCGATGCCCTGATAGCCGTATTGTTTGGCCGTTGCAATCAACTCTGCTAGCGTCTGCTTGGGGCAGACCGAAGTCATGAACCCAGGTTTCATGTTGCCTCCTTGTTGGTGTATAGGTCGAGTCTCTGCTTGCCCGTTGCGTGCGCGATGACCGCGATCTGTACCATTGTCTTGGCTGCTGGTGCGGTCACCTCGGATTGTAGGATAGAACCGATTCGCCCGCAAGGGGAATAGCTCTTCTTCCGGATGCCCATCTGTATCAGGGAAAACCCCTGTACTCGCTCCGAGTTCCGCGATTTGCTGGAACGACGGGCAGCCGGTATCATCGAGCCGGATGTGCAAGACGGGGGCACCGGAAGGCAAGTATATCACCGAGGTGACCCGCCATCTGCGCCCCGGGGAAACCCTGTTCGAAAACTAGATCGAAGGAGGCCTCACCCTTGGCCAGTTCACCCGCTCGCGCAATACACCCTGTCGAAAAGGCCCTGTTGGGCGTGCCGGTCCGCGATATTCTGACGCTGGTTCCCGGCATCCTGCTGGCCGCCGTCGTTTCCGTTGCAGCCAACGGGCTGGCGGAATTTCTGGGCACGACCGTAATGGGCTTTGACAAAAGCCCCATCAGCGGCATCACCCTGGCGATCCTGATCGGGCTGGTGATACGCAACACGGTGGGCGTGCCTGCTATCATGGCTCCGGGAGTGGATTTCTGCCTCAAAAAGCTCTTGCGGCTGGGGATCATTCTGCTGGGCATTCGCCTCAGCCTGATCGCCGTCCTGCAGATCAGCGCCTCGGCCATCCCCATCGTCGTGTTGGTGGTTGGGTCGGCGCTCCTTTTGGTGTGGCAGTTCGCCCGGCGGCTGCACCTGCCGGACCGGCTGGGCCTGCTGACGGCGGTGGGCACCAGCATTTGCGGGGTGTCGGCCATCGTGTCCACCGCGCCCTGTATCGACGCCTCCGAGGAGGAGGTCAGCTATGCTGTCGCCAACATCACCCTGTTTGGCCTGCTGGCGATGTTCCTCTATCCTTTCCTGGCCCATACGCTGTTTGGCGGCCAGGCGATGATGACCGGCCTTTTCCTGGGGACTTCGATCCACGATACGGCCCAGGTCACCGGGGCCGGGCTGATCTATGACAGCCAATTTCTCGGCAAATCGCCCACGGCTGGCGAAATCGCCGTGGTCACCAAGCTGGTGCGGAATACGCTGATGGCCGCCGTCATCCCGCTGGTTTCCCTGGTGTACGCTCGCCGCATCTGCAACAACGAGCAGCAACAGACCGGCAAGGGAAGCTCTTTCTGGCGGTACCTGCCGGTGTTTGTGCTGGGGTTCGTGGGGCTGGCTATCGTGCGCACGGTGGGGGATGCCACCCTGGACAGCGCCGGGCGCGCCCTGGGCTTGTTCTCCCCGATGGCCTGGTCGCAGCTTACCGGCGCGGTGGCTGAGGGGGGCAACAAATTGCTCGCCGTGGCGATGGCCAGTGTGGGGCTGGGGACCAGCTACAAGGTGCTCAAGGGGCTGGGTATTCGGCCCTTCCTGCTGGGCCTGACAGCCGCCGTGTTGGTGGGGGCGCTCTCCAGCCTGCTCATCTGGGCGCTCTCCGGGGTATTGATCGCCTGAAAGCGCCCCGGCCGGACTTGCTCTTTCCTGGCGAAAGGGAGGTGTCCTATGCAAGCTATTTATGAAACCGTCGTCTGCCCCTGGACAGCCGAGAATCCCCGGCATGACCACCAGTTGATCTTGCCGCTACAGGATGGCCGGTTGATGCTGGTCTGGTCGGAATACTATGTGCAGCGGCCCTCGTTGATTTTTCGCACGCGATTCGACCAGGAGGGGGGCGCGGGCGATCAAGCTCCCTGCCGCCTGTCGGGTAGGATTTCCACGGACAACGGGCGCACCTGGAGCGAGCGGATCATCCTGCAGGAGAACCTGTGGGGTTCCAACGTCAAGCACCCCAACTTATTGCGCCTGCCGTCTGGTGAGACGCTGTTCTTCTTCACTGCCTGGGAGTCTGAGACCGAACGCAACGTCTTTATGAAACGCTCGGTGGACGAGTGCGAGAGTTGGGGCGAGATTACCCAGATTTCCGCGCCGGGCTGGTATTGCACGAATAACGACCACATCCTCCAGTTGCGCAGCGGCCGGATTATCCTGCCGTCGCATGGCGGGCCGGGGTACCGGCTTGCCAGGGAGAACCCCCTGCACTCGTTCGTCTTTTACTCGGACGACGGTTTTCGCACCTGGAAGATGAGCGCGGATACGATGACGGCCCCCGGTCGCGGTGCGCACGAGCCTTCCATCGTAGAATTGCGGGATGGCCGCTTGCTCTGTATGTTGCGCACCACCCAGGGGCGGGTCTATCGCGCCTACTCCAAGGATCAGGGCGATCATTGGTCCGTGCCCGAACCCACGACGCTGAAAGCGCCGGATTCCCCGCCGTTGGTCAAGCGCATCCCCACTACCGGCGACCTGTTGCTGCTCTGGAACCATGTCGAGTCGCACAGCAACTGGCCGCGCACACCCCTGACCGCCGCCATCTCCAGGGACGAGGGGGAAACCTGGGAGAACATCAAGGATGTCGAGGCCAGGCCGGATTGGGATGCGGCCTATGCGGCGGTGACCTTTGTGGGCGATGAGGCGTTGGTGACCTACTATACGCGCTCGACCAGTTGGGCGCGTGACTCGGAAGTCACGCTCAAGATATTGCCCATCGACTGGTTCTACACGCCCGCATAGCCGCACCCCGTTTGGGTCAGATCAACGCGCCCTGGTCGTTCAGAGCCTGGCGCAATAGCGGAACATGCACGTGGCGGGGGCTGACGTTGGTCTCCAGGGCCAACGCCCCCGCCGTGCCCGCCGCCTGACCGGTGGCAAAGCAGGGAGGCATCACCCGCAGCGATCCGTGGGCTTCGTGGGTGGCCGAGATGCACCGCCCCGCCACCAACAGGTTGTCAATCTCCAGGGGTACCAGGGAGCGATAGGGGATGGTGTAGTACGGCCCCTCTTTTGGCCCCTGGAAAAAGCCCCCGCCGCCGCGCACATCGTGAATGTCAATGGGGAAGGAGACGCGTGCCACAGCATCCTCAAAGCGGCGAGCGCTAAAGACGTCCTCCTGGGTCAGCACATATTCCCCCACAATGCGACGCGTCTCGCGCACCCCAATCTGCGAGCCGGTGTCCAGCAAGTAGCAGTTTTCAAAACCCGGCACGCGCTTGCGCATAAAGTCCACGAGGTACATGACTTGGCGGTGTCCCTCCACCTCGGCGCGGGTGAGTTGCTCCACGTCGGTGGCATCTATGCCGTGAATGCGCGAGGCGTTCGCCCACCATTCCCCTGGGCGGGGAATCTTGAACATGGTCAGGCGGTTCTTGGTGTGCGAGAACTCGCCGCGCTCGGTGGCCTCGCGCACGATGTTGGCAAAGCAGATGTCGTCGGGGTGATCGTCCATGTGGGCCTGCACCGCCTCATCATTCACATTGCCCACCCGGAAGAACAGGCTCACCGGCTGGAGCAGGCCATCTCCCTCGCGCCCTTTTTCGCAGGGCACTCCTGCCCGCGCCGCCACGTCGCCATCGCCAGTGGTATCGATGATCAGGTCGGCCTGCAACGCTTCCAGGCCCGCCTTGCTGGCTGTGATAAGCCCGGTAATGCGCCTGTCCTGTACCAGACTGTCCACGAAAAAGGTGTGGAAGCGAATCTCTGCCCCTGCCTCCAAGACCATCTCCTGGGCCACGACCTTGAGCGCCTCTGGGTCAAAGGGGGTCACGTGCTGATGGCCATAGGTGAGATAGGCGCTATAGGGGGAGAACCCCTTGAGGCTCGCCGGGTCGATGGCCGCCCCAGTGGCTACCAGCCGATCCACCAACTCCTGAAAGATGCCCGCGATGATCCGCTCCTGACCGTCGATGTCGTAGCAGGTCATAAGGGGGCCGACCAGCCCGGCGGTAGCCATGCCTCCCAGGAAGCCGTATTGCTCCACCAGCAGGGTGTTGGCCCCATTGCGGGCGGCAGCGATGGCTGCGGCGATACCTGCCGGGCCGCCGCCCACCACGATGACTTCGGTGCGTTTGGTCACCGGCACGTCTTGCGTGTAGGAAAGGTAGTTGGTCATGGATATACCCCCTTTTGAACGGTCAGCGGCAATAGCGAGTGTTTACCCCACGCGGTAAGGGGCCAGGGCCTCAGCGTTGGTCTCCAGGGCCAACGCCCCTGCCGTGCCCGCCGCCTGGCCGGTGGGAAAGCAGGGGGGCATCAGCGTAAAACCTCCTGGGCGGGTCTCGTCGGGTCCTCCTCCTTGGTCGTCTCGGCAACGTCCAGGATATACCCGAGCCCGTCTTCCCTCAGGCTCATCCCCTGCTTTTACAGAATGGATGACACACCAATATCCTGCCCATCCTTCTCGCGCTCTACACCAGGTTTGAGCGTATGATCGTCTCATCGTCCCACTTCAGCCCCACAATTTCGGCAGAACCTGGCGTTTTTCGAAAACTTGACGCCGCACTGCCTGCAAAACGTTGGCTGATCAGGTTCGCTGTGCTGACCAGTCGCCAAAGTCGGTTTTTCACTGCCACATTCTCGACAAAAGCGTCCCGAATTCTTACTGCCGCAGGAGCATTGCCATACTTCCGGGTTGTCCATCGCAGCTTGTTCAGAAGCCATAGGCTCTTTGCCCAAGATCTGGGAGGGCAGCGGCGCAGGCGGGGTCTGGGGCACTGGTGATCTGGGTTGAACCGTAGTAAGCGCGGCTGGAGGCCGCTTGGCTTTCGGAAGGCCGGACTGGGGCCGAGAGACAGATCGTGCCTGCACCGGCGGAGGTGGAGGAGTCGGCTGACTTTCCGGAGCATCGGGTTGGGGAGACTCCTCAACCTGTATACCTTGCAGAAAACCGTCTATGCTGCCCCAGATCAACCCTTCTGAATCCGGCAGCAGGATTTGCTGTTTAGCCTGACCGGTATCCAACACCAGTACCCGCCCGGAGGGAGAATCGTCTATTGAAAAAAGACCGCCGCGATCCTCTTCGCCAGGGCGCAGGGAACGCCATGACCCCAGATAGACTACACTCGAAGAATCCATACTGAGCATCCATTCCTGCTCGGCGTTTTGGCAAGTGATCGTCCCACCCAGCCCGGAAAGACCCGCATAGCTGGCACTCCAATCTACTGCTGCTGAGCTGCCTTCAGCGGGCGTGCGAGTTCTTGCCCATGCCATGACGCGCGCGAGTCCGGCGGCAAACACCGCCATATCCGCGGGCTGCCCAGCGAACATCTTCTCGAGGCTCAGGCAGAGGGCTTCAAGATCTGCGGCAATCGATGGCGGCAGCGGAAATTCCGAAAGAAACGAGTTCATATCGATAGGTGAGTTGTTCATAAGGTTTTTCCTCAATCGCTGCTATTCGATACATCTTGGATAAAGTCCATAAACCACTCGGGTAGGTATAGACGTTTCCTGCCGTCCGGCAAATAGTTATCATAATCCACAGTACCACCATACAATGCTATCAAACTCGGAACCAGGGTAATTTTTAATGCAGTCTTGATCACCGCGACTGCGCTAGGCACTGTTAGCGGTGACACAAAGGGGACGATCATGGATATGGCTACCAGGATCCCGGCGAAAAACAAAACGCCTGCTGTGAGTTCCGCGATTGCCCGAAGACCCAGGCCGCGTTCCGCAAGCCTCCAGCTTAGTTCCGAATACACCGTGATCAGGTTTGCATGGTCTTTTAGAGAAGGATCGTCCCAGCGCTGCTCCCACCAGGGGTCTAGCGCCTTGGCAGCTTCAATATGGTGGGTGCCTGAGAGGAACAAATTGGTCCAGACGTGGGCAGGGGAGAAGGCGCAGTTCTGGTACTCAATGCCGTTCATCTTGGCCAAGGTTTCGATCTGTCTTGGATCACCTTTCTCACCATAGAACCAGCGTTCGTCCAGCCATTCCCTGATTTTGTTTCGCAGCCAGCCGCAAACATGGGGTTTGGATGCATCGAACTTGCAAAGAATATTCCAGATCGGTCCGCGCAAGTGATACGGACACAGTGAATCCTTCCAGTATGGGTTGTTCAAACCCAACTGGTCTGCCGCACCATATAAATCGCTGAGCAGGGTGTTGATATTTTGACCCACGTTGATCGTCCTGGATGCTTGCCAGATCGGACCGGTGTCCGAGTCAGGCCCGTAGCAGGTGACCCTGAATATGCAGGAAGGGAGGTTGTCCCAACTCATATTCGAATACTTGAGCGCCCAACAGGCGGAGCCCTTTGGCAGGGGAATATACTCATTACTTGTATACCGGTCTGTTTCGCGGGTAGTTTGTTCTCGATCCCCATTCACTAATTCAAGAAAGCCCCTATCCCTGTCGGGTGGGTTCTCGACCTCCAGGGAAAGGGTCATGTTGGGAACGGCCTTCTTTGAAGGATAAAGTTGGACATAAGCAAAGGCTTCGGATGTATCGCGATACTGACCAGGCACCACCCAGAAGTGGAATTTTAGGAACTGGGGAGAGACCTCGATCCGGAGGGGGCTGCCAGCTAACCCGATATTTTGGGGTGCGCCAGCTTGCATCCTTGCTGCCACCTCCAGTGTGTAATTTTCTGGTTCTTCTTTGGCAAAAAGAATGGCCCGGTGAGCGCGGACCTTGTAGGCAAATAGGCCCTCACCGCTGTCATCTGTGTTCACTTCGGGATCGGGTAGCTTGCCGGCAATGAACTCGACCTTCTCAACATCCACCAGGTCCACTGCGCTGAGATACTCATCTCCTTCCAACACTTCTTTGTCCGTGCGCACAAAGAAAAAGACCAGCGGCAAAACATCAATGCCATCGGCGACAAACTGCATACCTTCAAGCTCCAGTCCTTCGGGTGTCTTCGGACGGCCGCTCTTGCCTGTACCTTTTTCTGGATCGTAGGCATAGGCGATCATCCTGAGCTGCGGGTGCACCTGAAGCTCTGTTTTGGCCGGGTACTCTTTCCCCTGTTCATCCTGCACTACCACGTTCACTGTCACCTTGCCGTTATCATCGGTAAGGTCTTGGCCAAAATAGGTCTCGAGGTCGACCCCATCCTTGACACTCAGCTTGAAATTGTAGGTAAGACCATCATCAGTAGTGTAACCTTCCGTTACCTCCAGAATATCCGGTTCAAACGTTAGCGGCGGCTCCATAAAGCCATAATAGAACCCGACCATGATCGGCGTATCCTGCTCCGGATCACGGAAAGAGGCCACCAGGTCCGGGGCCTGCCACTGGTTCTCCTGCTCGTTGTACGTGATATTTGGCGAGTACACCGGGGAAATGGCAAAATCCAACTTGAACACCAATGGGATTTGCGTATTTGCTTTTCCGTGAGGGAATATGCCATCCACCTCCAGCAGCACTTGAGACGCGGAGGGTATTTTCAGCATGGTGATGGTGCAGGTGATCTGCCCTCCCGATCCCGTCGCCTGAAGGCTGAAATACTCTGCCAGGTCTGGCGGCAAGCTGACGGTGATAACCGCTTCCTTTTCGATTTGGTAACCCTCCTGGGTTACCTTATATCCACTGACAGTGAGCGTAACCGGCTTGTTGACTTTTATGTCGAACATTTTGTGAGACGGGTTCAACACATACACCGTCGCCTCCTCGGGTTGCTCCTCGCCGCCTGATTCGGCTGCCTGCGCTGTTTTTTTGGCCAGACGTGCCGCAATGACGCGCATTGTTCCAGCAATAGCGACGCCGACTAGGACGATTGTCGGCCACGGCGATTGTCTCGATTCAGGCTCTGGCACCCAGGAATCCTGCTCTGACACCCAGGGATCTGTCTCTTGCGCCCCGGAATCTGGCTCTGGAACTTGCGCCGGGATCGCCTCCACCTCGAAACTCGCATTGACTATCAGGGATCTGCTGCCGCCCCCGTATGGGTTTATCCATACGTTGCCGATGTAACCGACCAACTCAAATTCACGCGCATCATCGGGCACAACAAAGCTTGCCGTTAACGAGCCACTTGCCCCTGGTGCGAGGATAACGGTCTTTCTGTTTTCATCCCCTCCGCCGTCGAGCCATACACTCAGGGTGGCTTCCTTGTCTTCATTGACATGGTGCCAGGAGCTGAACGTTGTGCCATTGCCGGTTACTGACATACTGACGGTATCGCCGGGCCGTACAGTACCTCTGACATAGTGCCGGGAGCCATCTTCTTCCGTCTCCTCGGTGACGCTGCCTCCGCTGATGGTGTAATTGAGGATGATCCCCTCCGAGTCATCAGGTGGATGGATCGTGCCCGATACAGTTGAGGGGGTGTACTGCCCTTCCTGAGCCTGTGCCGTTCCGCGCGCTGGCATTACCATCAACAGCACTGCCGCACAGATAATCATCCAGGTGTACCTGTGCCACAGGTTTACCTTCATAGCCATATCGCCTCCCAATACCGTTTTTGCACCGTGTAGTGGCCCCCGAAACTGGACACGTGTGAGCTGATAGTTCCCCGCCATATTTCTGGATAACGGGTTATATGGTTCTCTCCAGTCCCGTGGTTTCTGCTCTTTTTTTGAGTGCTGTCAGTAGTGTTACAAAAGAAACCAGTATCACAAAAACCGACGACAGTAGTTCTGGCAGTAGAATCTCAAGAAATAGAAAACCGAGGCTTGATAGAGAAACAATCCTATAAATGTGCAATAGAATAGTGATAACTGAAAATATAACTGTGAGCAGATGCAAGCCCGTGTTAAGGCTGCGCTGCCGCCAACCGAAAATGGCTGTTCCCATCCCTGAGCCAAAACGTACCAAAGTTAACGGCGAGGCATAAAATCCACCTAATAGCAATGAAAGTGAAAAATCCAAAATTACAGCAACGAACGAAAGCGTAGTCAGGTTCTTATAGAAGGCTGGCTTTCCAACTCCAGGCTGTTGCCTGTCGGCATAGGTCTTGGGTAGTGAGTCATGCTGTTGAGAGATCTGGGCAACATCAGCAGGCTTGACCTGCTCTGATGGTCTATCCTGCGTGTGTTCCTGATTGAGACTAAAGACAGTTTCCTGCTCCTGAACGCGTTTTCCGCAGTTCTCACAGAAAAGACTGTCGTCAGCTATCTTGGTTCCACAGAATGGACAAAACATAAATGGCCTCCACTCGATCATTGGTCACTTTCGATGTCTTGAGGACAACTGGCCCGATCTCTATCACGACGTTGTGACATGTTCCGCTCCTCTCTGGACCGAGGATACTGCTCCTATCCCATGCTCCAGCCTGAGGGGCGCACCTTACCCCGGTGAAACTCACATATACCTCTGATCACTTACCAAGACAGGGGACGTATTCGCCTGTAAACCGCCCTATGTGAGCCTCTGGCGCAGGTTTATCAACTTTTGGCAGTCCTTTTATTTATATGTCACTCGAGCTTTTTTGCAGCGGCTGATGATATAGTCACACACAAATGCAAAATCACTCGAGTCTGCGTAAACTTGATTATGGGACAGCTTCTCATTGACGTATATGACATGTCGGTTTTCATTCACCACGATGGACCTGACTTTGCCAAAACTGCTGAGCGAGCTTTGTTTAGAACCAGCCAGCATCCCTGCCCCTGCTGCCTGGAGATTCCCTGTCATCACCCCCGCCAAGGTGACAACCATCGATAGAACCTGGCTCTTTTTGAACTGCTTTTGCAGTTGTATGTGTTTGACACCGTTCTCGTCCATCTCGAAAACCACGCAATACTTGCCCCCATTTATCACCGCAACGAGGGGATAGGCCAGCAGCATCAGCCCTGTGACGATACCTGCGACAATGCCCATGATCTTGGCGAATGCGAGAATCGCAGGGCCAATACCATCACCCAGGCCCAGCAAGAATACCAAAAGGGCCGGGGCCAAAGCCGCTAAAAGCAGTACTTTCCATATGGTGATAACCAGTGTTGGGTTTTTCCACATATTCATTTCATATACCCATCTCAGGATGCCATCTTGGCCCATGACAACGTTAGGGCTTATTTGCTGATGGGGTTGTGGATGAACTGCTTCCTTTTTTGGAGGCTCTCCCTCAACCGGCGCACCACAGTATTCGCAAAAACGACTACCCTCAAGAAGCCTCTGACCACATTTTGCACAGGTCATCGCGTTGATCCTTTCACGTTACTGATTTCGATTGCATTTGCTGTGTTTCCGAGGGTGCCCCATCTATGATGAGACATTGAGATAGGGCCAGTGGTTATTTCGGGGAAGGCCTTGTCGCGGGCGCGGCAAGATAGCTTCCCGGATCGCAAGCATGGAAAGAGAGAACTTGGCATCAGAAGATCACCCAAGAGGTCAGCCGCGCGTTGTTCGAGGCGCGTCCCGAGGCGATGATCCGCTGCTTGCCTTCGATGCCGTAGCAGATCATAAAGGGGCCAACTAACTCCATAGTAGACATGACCTCGCAGGATGCCGTATTGCTTCGGCAGCCGGGTGTTGGCTACATTGTGGTGGGC
>Ga0209347_1002912_pt1 | contig 21252 bp, 15 predicted proteins | sample AutmiccommuBRH23_FD_187382 | JGI IMG/M metagenome (GOLD analysis project Ga0209347, IMG submission 187382) | Deep subsurface microbial communities from Mt. Terri, Switzerland - Autotrophic microbial communities BRH/23 (SPAdes) (version 2) | ecosystem: Environmental > Aquatic > Deep subsurface >...
CCCCCGCCGGTCTGATGGATGCGGGCCATGTCGGCCAGGGCCTTGAAGATACCCTCGACGGAATCGTCCACCGGGATGACGAAGCAGGCGGAGAGCTGCCCCAGCGGCGTGGCGGCGTTCATCAGGGTCGGCGAGTTCGGCATGAACTCGCGGTTGCGCATCATCCGATAGAATGTGTCCTCGATCTCATGAACCTGCGACTGCGAGCCATAGTCGGCCTCGGCCTGGGCGACGTGGTGCGCCACGCGCCGGAACAACTCGCTGGGCGTTTCGATGATCCGCCGGGCCTCGTCCTTGAGCAGGTACCGTCTCTTGAGCACTTCCACCGCGTTGACCGGCAGCTTCAGGTCGTCCTTGAGGCCCAGGGCGGATTTGGCAAAGCGGACCTGGGACCGGTTCTCGCGATAGAGGATGTAGCTCTTGGCGATGCTGTTGTAGCCCTCGTTCATCAGGGCCGCTTCGATGACGTCCTGGATTTCCTCCACCCCCGGGGTCTTGCCCCGGTACTGTCGGGCGAGATTCTCGACCACGGTCCGCGTCGCTCGCCGGGCGATGCCGTCGGCCCGGCCGCGGTCCTGGAGCACTTCGAAGGCCGCCCGCTGGATGGCCCGCTCGATCTTGGCCGCATCGAATCCGACGATGGATCCATCCCGCTTCCTGACTTTTGCGATCGCCGGCGACGTTGTCATCGCTATCCCATCCCCTCAGAATTGGCTACTGGACTTCTGCAAAATGGCCATTGGTTACTGGCGAGGTCCCGCCCAAGGAAAGACCCGGCCGGTGTTTGCAGGACTCCGGTCATGACACCCGGACCTCGCTCGGACACCTGCAGACGTAGACAAACGCAGGCGGAAAATTCAACGGAACGAATTTGAGCTCCACCTCGGAGAAGTACCGCCGGATGTCCTTGCTCAGAGCGGGCGTGTACTGCAATTGAATGTATCGCCCGGACCGGCAGGCGATGCCGAGGATCGTCTCCCTGGCCTCGCTGCCAAACAGGGTCAGAGGCAGCCCCGAGACAACGCAGTCCGGCTGCTCGACGTATCGCCCGCAGTGGGCCGCGTCATCGTTGATGACGCGCAGCCTGGGATCACCGATCCGTTCGAGACATTGACACAACTCCCGATTGATCTCGAAACACGTCAGGCACCCGCGGTCAGGCAGCCGCTTGAGGATCTCCCGGGTCACCGGCCCGGTTCCCGCCCCGAACTCGACCACCTGCACGCTTTCGCCCACTTCGTCGGCCATCTTCCTGGCCAGCATCCGGCCGCTCTGGACGAGCGTCCCCAGTTGCTTGGGGTGTCGCAGAAACTGCCACGCAAAACGGAGACTATCCATATCGCCGCCTCCATGAAATCAGCGACAATCAAACCCTTTACCATACGGTGGAGTCGCGACAGAGGTCAAGGGATTTCGCTATTTCGGCATTCAGATTACCTCAAGCGAGGGTTTTCCCTCAAGATGCTTGACGGGAAATACGATCTACACTATAAACTCTCTGCAGGGTCGCGACGTGAGACATGTCGCACGACGCACATTGCCGGAGTCCTATAAGTCTTAGGTTAAGGAGAATAGCGGTGGATAGGTGCAAAAAACTGGGCATGGTGACGGTGTTGGCCTCGATCAGTCTGATCGCGGGCTGTTTTGCCTCTAATCCGGAAGATATTCAGGCTTGGGTCAGGCCGTACCAGGTGGACGTCACAACCGAGACCTATGTGGTGCAGCCGCCCGATGAGATCGAGATCCACTGCTCGCAAGTGGCGGAAGTCCACATGCAGCGCCAGCGAGTCCGCCCGGACGGGAAGATCAGCTTCGAGGTGATCGGCGAGATCGACGTGGCCGGCAAGACCCCCAAGGAAATCTCCGCCTTGATAAGCGATCGAATCAAGGAACTGTATACCCTGCCCGGGGAGCATCCGGTGGATGTCCGAATCGCCGCCTACGCCAGCAAGGTGTACTACGTGGTTGGCCAGGTCTCGCGACCGGGCCCGCGGAACTACACCGGACGCGACAGCCTGCTGATGGCCCTGGTCTCGGCACAGCCGAACCCCCTGGCCTGGGAGCAGCGCGTGCAGGTGATTCGTCCGGCGGCCCGCGAGGATGAAGACCCCCGGATCTTCGAGGTCGATTACGAGGACATGGTTTCTCGCGGCGATACCACCCTGGACGTCCTGTTGGAAGAGGGCGATATTGTCTACGTCCCGCCGACAATCCTGGCCGCGATCGGCATGGTCATCGAGGAGTTCATCAGCCCCGTGGCCCGGGCGTTCTACGGAGCGTACCTGTTTCAGAATCCGCCGACCGATGGAGGCAGCTACAGTCCTCATGGCGGGTCCTCTTACAGATAACGGCAAGGCTGGTTGCGAAGGCAGAGGCCATCCCATGACCACGCGGCAGGTTCTACGACTCACGCATATCGTGAGCACCATCTGGTTCATGGCCTGTATCGGCTACATCCTCGTGTTGGCGCTGCATCAGGCCGGATTCCACTGGTGGGTCATCTTCTCCCTGTCCGGCCACTCCGCGCTCGCCGTGCTCCTGCTGATCAGCCTCTATCTGTTCGCCTTGTTCCATGGAGTCGGAGAGGCCCAGCACATCGAGGTCGAGCATCCTCTCACGACGACGAGCCATTACATGGGCTTGTACGTGGCCACGCCCCTGCTGGGCGGATTGGCCGGTACGTTTGCCATGGCCGGAGTCCCCCATCCGACCCGGTTCTTTCTCGGTGTGGCGATGGGAACCCTGGGCACGACGTTTGTCGTGTGGGTGGTCATCGACCCCATCGCCGGACTGGTGGAGATGTTCCTGCCTGCCGGCCGCAAGCACAGGCTTGAGCGGCTTGCCCAGGCGGAAGCCCAACGGCGCGCCCGCCAGGAGAAACGCGAGCAACTGCTGGCCGAGGCCTTTGCCCGCGAGGAGCAAGAACGGCAGCGATGGCAGCAGCACCTGCGTCCGCAGGCCGAGAGACTCGCCACCCTTCTCGCGTGCGACGCCAGGGATCTGTCGCGGACGGAGCGTGAGGCCGTGCATATCGGCGCCGATGCGTGGCGTCTCGGCGGCCTCGGTTGTATGCGGCAACTTCGTGACATGACCGTCGCAATCCGCAGCGGTGACCGAGACGACGGCGCGGTCACCGAGCGCATCTCCGACTGGTGGGATGGGATTGGGGATTGGAGAAAGCCTTCCTTCCGCTGAAGGCAATCTCGCCCGAGTGAAGCGTGGACGTAGGAAGCGGATCACGTCCATGCGATCCTGCTTCCTACAATCCAGTCAATTGGCGTTCTTACCCTGCGCGCAAGATAACAACAAGGTGCGTCACCTCGCTTACATCGCCCTTCGTCTCTTGAGCCAGCCGACCACACCCAACCCGATGCCGCTGAGAAGCACGGCGCCAGGTGCCGGGACCGACACCAGTGTCAGCATGTCCTGCGCGGGCGTTTTGCCGTCCATCACGTTCAACACTCTGACTTCGCCGATTGTCGTCCAACCGGATTGCTGGGCCGCCGTAACGAATGCCAGGGCTTCCGGCGTCAACACGCCAAGGGCATTCCATTCTGCCTCGCCTTCGAGATACCAGATGGCTTTCTGCAGATTCCCGGCCGAGATCTCTCTGCCGGCACCCGGCGTGAAATCGTAGCCGGCCAGAGTCCCGGCGAGAAATTCGGTATACAGGTAGGCTGTCTCCGGCGATATCATGTCGCCGCCACTATTGCCGGCAGGCTCGCCGTCCCACCGCCAGCCACCCGAGATTGCCTCATCGTCCACGAGAACCTCGTAGGTGCGGTCCTCTGTGATGGGCTCCCACGCTTCGAGGCAAAACGACTGGAATGCATCGCCCGAGCCGATCAGTTCGGCAAGCTCAGAGTTCGGCGTGAGCATGAATTCGCCGCTCAGGGGAGTCAATGGGTAGGTATCGGCCAGGCGGCCTATCGTTACACTTGGGCTCGCCACCGCAGTGCCTGCAGCCAGCAGGCAGATGACGAACACCGATGAAAACCGTTTCATATCTTTCTCCTTTGTCGTGCCAGTAGACGGATATCCAAGGATAACTCCATTTTATCCTGTGTTGTCACGGTCCCTCCTGGGGGGTGGGCGAGCCCATTCAACGCTTCCGAGAGACACAGACCCGTTCGCGGGGTTCCAGCCGGCGGGAACCGCCAAGGCCATTTCGGACCCGTCGAACGTCACATCCGCCTGAAGCGACCGGCCCTTTGAATCACGATCATCCCAAAGCCGGCGGACAGACCCATGTCGAACCTCCGGCACCAAGCCCAGGACGTCCAGGATCTGCAGCCAAGTCCCCGATCGGGGATCCGATACTCGGCGGCCTCGACAGGATGGCTCCCGGCAACAGAAACGATCCGGCCCACTCTCGTTGAGTAAGTCGGGAGCGGCAGGATCGAGAACCGGGACACTCGTCTTCGACAGACGCGCCGCGACGAGGCGGCCGTGGCCCAGGATAAACAGACATAGACCGATCCATATCCTGCGGTTCTTGACCAGAGAAATGCACACAAAGCCCGCGACGCCCAGACACACGGCGCCCGGACCGTCGGGCAACGCCATGGCCCGCATCGGGTCCTCGTGGACACGCAGAGGTCGCCAAGGGCGCAGACTGCCGGCGGGCGACAAACTCCAGCCACGAGAATCGAGGAAGAAATGCGAGCCTGAGCATGGAACCGGGCACGTGCGATCCGAGAAACGGGCAGACGGACCCGCAGCCTCCTCAGTCCCGCTCGCGATAGTCCTGGTAAACAGAACCGCGATGCAGGACAAGAAGATGGTCTCAAATCGAGCTTCCCTGCCCAACCACATCTCCCCGTCTCCTTACGGTTACACCCACTCCGGCCCCTCGGTCTGATGGTCGGCCATCCACGATTGCACGTGAAGATGGCCCCTCCTGTTCCGGCAATACACTCTCATCCTATCGGGCAACTGCGACCTGTCAAGCCCAAAACCTCACAAATAGTCCGATTTCACGCAAGTAGTGTCACCCGCCTGGTCTGCCCGGCGAACGGCCGTTTGCCGGGGCTGGAGATCTCTCCGGCGAGCCGCCCGTCCGGGACACTCCTGCAGCGTCACAGACTGCTGCGGTCAGAGAAATACGTCAAGAACGATCTCCGGTTCACCCCGGGCTCTCGCGGTTGAGGAGACCATGTCCCCAGGGACTATCGTATGTGACATATACCCCCTGTGCGTTACTCCTTATGTGCTATTCATAATGGGGTGATCAGCAGACAAAAAAAACCTCTGCCCAGCGGATCGTTGCCAATCCTGCCGGACAGAGGCAGTATTTCACGTTATTGAATCTCTTGCGACTACTGTCTGCCGATCCATGGGCGGACGCCGTTCATGAACCCTCCCGCCCCCCCAACATCCCTCGTGCCTCACTGACAAATCGAAGCAACATGTTCATTTTGTTTCTGACTTTCACCTTACGGTAGATGTTCCGGATGTGGGTCTTGACCGTCCCCGGCTGGATGTTCAGTTGTCCGGCGATGCTGCCATGCCGCAACCCCTGACAGACCAACTCGGCGATCTGCACCTCGCGCGGCGTCAGGTCATATCGTCTGGAAAGGTACGACCATTGCTTGCCGTCGAGAAGCATCAGGGACCGCTCGAGATCGGATTGCTCGATCCCCGCAGATCCGTCATCCCGCAAATCATCTGATTGCATCATCTTTAGCGGCCCTTCTGCAACTGTTCGAGCTCGAGTCTGGCTTGCGCCCAATCCTTTCCGGGGCGGACGCCAACCAGATCCTGCTGATCGAAACCTATCTTGAACTGGTCCATCTGCTCCTGGAGCGATATCGCGTCCCGGAGCACCTTGATGGCATGCGTTCTGCGTCCCACCTCTGCGTGATCCTTCGCCAACTGGATATTCAGCCCGTTGAGGTTCAGGGCGATCTTGAGGTGTTCCACGGCCTGCGTTCTACGATTCATGGCGGCATACGTCTGGGCCAGGTGGAACTGCGGCGCCGCCGACTGCGGCGCGTTCAAGGGAAACAGCGAGACGCACTTGGCCAAGTCGACTTCGGCTTTTTCCATATTCCCTGCCCGATAGTAGGCCACGCCCCGCGTGTCGAGCAGATCCATGTAGTCCGGTATGAGCCTGAGCCCCCGACTGGCCAGTTCGAGCGCTTCCTTGACCGCCTCCGGCGAGGAAGAGGGCTGTTCGCAAAGCATCCAGGCCAGATTGTTGATGGCGATCACGTTGTTGGGATCCAACGCCAGAATCTGGCGGTTGAGCCTGGCGGCCTCGTCGTTTCGCCCTGCGTCCTGCATCAGCATGCCCAGAAGGACCAGAGTGGGCAACGCCTCGGGATTGGGGTCCAGGATCATCCGCAACTGATCCTCGGCCATCTGCAAGGCTTCCCTGTCGCCGCTGCCGGCCAGAATCCGCGCCATGCTCGTCGCCGTCTCGGCATCCTTGGGGTTCGTCGTGCGCCACAGGTTCACGAGCTGGTTGACCTCGGTCCACCGCCTCTCCCTCCTGAGCAATTGCCCCAAGGTCATCACCGGGGTCGGATCATTCGGCTCGGCGGCAATGAGCTTCTCGAAGAGCGCCTTGGCCTTCTCCCGCTGCTGATCGCTGTACATGGCAGCCGCCAGCGCAATCTCGCATCGCCGGTGATCCACCCCACTGAAGCTCGCCAGCTTGCCCTCGAGCAGCTCGACGGCCTTCTCCGGCCGGCCGGATCGGGCGTGGGCGTCGGCCCATTCGATGAGGATCCTGACATCACCCGGATACTTCTCTGCCAGCATCGGCAGGGTCGTCAGGGCCGCGACGGACGGCGAGAGCCTCTTCTCCGCCATCGCCTTGAGAATCAACAGATCCTTGTGCTGTTCGTTGTGAGCCAGTCCTCGGGTGGCATAGTCCAACGCCCGGCCGGGTTCTTCCTGGTCCAGCTCGAGTTGAGCCATCATCTTCCAGCCGTCCGCGTACGTGGGATAATCCGCCGCGACCTGCTGCAAGAGACGGCGCGCCTCCTCCGTGGCCGGGCCCGTGCCCCGCAACGTCAGAACTCGGGCCTTGTACAGCCGCAACTCCGGATCGACCTTGCCCTGCTGGCCTGTCTGGCTGGCGAGGGCCTTGTCGAGGATGTCCTCCGCTTCCCGCCAGAGCGACTGTTTGCCGGAGGTGATGAACAACGAGGCCGCGAGCTTCTGCACCTGGACCTTGCGGTCTCGCGGCTCGTCCGGCGCCACCGCCAGCGCTCGCCGCACGTCGGAGATCGCCTCGTCGAGCCGCCCCAGGGAACTGTAGACTCTTGCCCGGGCCTCCCAGGTCCCCACATTCTCAGGTTCCATCGCAATGGCCTGTCCCAGGTCCTGCAGGGCCTTATCGTTTTCCTTCTGCGCGAGGTTTGTTTCCGCGCGCAACATGTAGGCGGCCGCATTGTGCAGCAGCTCGATCATCTCGTCGCAGAGCTGCATCGCCTTCGTCACGTCCCCCTGCAACATGTGGAGCCGGATCTCGGTGCGAGCGACGGAAATCGAGTCCGGCTGCTTCGCCCTCAGCTCCTTCAGGATCGCCTCGGCCTCGGCAAACTGCTGGCGGAGGATCAGCACCCGCGCGTACGTCAGCTTCAGACCGACGTCATTGGCGTCTTGTTCGATGAGCCGCTGGAGCGTCGCCGAGGCGGATGTCAAATCGTCTCTCTGGATATCGCTGCCCACCAGGAGTCTCTGCAGGGTTGGATGATTCAGATCCTGTTTTTCCATTTGATCGAGGATGATCTGAGCCTCTTCGAATTCTCCCGCGTTCTGCAACGCAGAAACCGCCGGCACGACGATCTGGACATTTTTGGAATCCCGGACCAGAGCCTCGCGATAGAGGGTCAGGGCCAATTGCCGCTCGCGGGCCAACTCATAAACCCGGGCCAGAAGCAGCCGGCTTGCCTGGTCCTCGGCATTGTTCAACAGGTTCTCCTGGAGGAGCTTGACGGTCTGGGCGTAGACGTTCGTGTCACGCAGAGGCTTGTCCGGGTCGGGGTTCGGGGCGGCGGCCTTCTGGAACTCATCCTTGTGGGCCAGCCAAAGCCGCGCCTGCTCGTACCGCCACTGGGACCCTTTCTCGCCCTCGAGGACCTTGATCTCGTCAATGATCTTCTGGAACCAGGCTTCGTCCTGCACCACCTGTTTGCAGATCAGCAGCAGACGTTTGGACTGAATGTCGCCGGGGAATTGGGCCGTCAGGTCGGTAAGCCACCGGCAAAGCTTCTCCTGTTCCTGCCACCGGTAGTAGAACTCGGCGAGCAGCAGGCCCAGCTCACGGCGAACCTGCGGATCTTGAGCCCGTACGAAGGCCTCTTTGATCGCCAGTTCACATTCCGGTCTCTGATCCTGCCGATTCAGGAACAAGGCCAGTCCCCGGACCGGCCCGAGAGCTTGCGGGAATTGGGCAACGGCCTTCTCGTACAGCGCCTTGGCCTCGGCGTTCCGGTCCTGAGCCACGTACAGATCCGCACGGAGCAACATCAGTCGCACCTCGGAAGGGTGCTTGCCTTCCAGCTCATCGAGCAGGGAGGCCGCCTCAGCAAACTCCTTTCGCGTCGTGGCAATCTGGATCTGGAGAAGCCGGACGTTCAGGGCGCCGTCGTTCTCCTTGCCGAGTTCCGTCAGCCGGGTGTCAATGTCTTTCCAAGCCTGCGATTCGGTTCCCGGCGTCCCGCCTGCGGCCAACAAGCTCGATTGAGCCTGGAGTTCCAGCAAGGCCGCCTCCTGCATGACATCCGGGTCGCTGCGGGCCAGTAGCTGAATCTGCCTCGTCTGCTCCTGCACCTTGTCCCAATCCCTGGCCTGCGCGTAGAGCCGCGCCAGAGCCAGGCGTCCCTGAATGAGGTTCGGTTGCTTCGACAGCAGAATCTGAAGCTGATTGATCGCCGATTGCCCGTCGCCCAGTTGCGAGAAAGCGAAGGCCAATTGCAGATACGCCTGCATCTGGATCTCCAACTCTCGCCCCGTGCCGGGAGGAAAGGAAACGGCTCGTTGCCATGCGTCGATGGCCTCCCGGGTGTGGCCTTGCTGCTCCTTCAGCGTTCCCTCCAGAGAGGCGACCGTTATGGCGTCGAAATCCTTGTCCCGCATCCGGGAGAGGTATTCCTCCGCCTTCTCCAGGTGTCCCGACAGGATCAACAGGCGAGTGGCCACAGGCATGAAGTCCCACGGATACATCTCCATCGCCTCCATCCCTCTCTCGGCGACGGCCTGCTTCTCCTGCTCGGACCCGATCTTGGTCACCAGATAGGCCCAGGCCTGCCACAGCCCGCGATGGGTCGGGTCGGCCGCCTCCAATGCCTGGAGCTGCTCGCGGGCCTTGTCCCAGACGCCGGCCGCCATCAGTGCCTCAATCACGCCAAGCCGGACGTCGGCGTCGGACAGATCGCAGGCCAGCGCGCGGGTCAGATCGGCCACGGCCTGCTCCTTGTCGTTGCGCCGCAGGCGATAGGCCGCCCGCGTGACGTAGGCCAGAGCCGCATCCGGGTTCTTCGAGACCGCCTCGTCATACCATTCGGCGGCCGGCTTGCCCCCCGAATCAGGCCGCTCCTCCGCCGCACGACCCAGGGAATCGTAGGTCTGAATCTCGTCGGGATGCGTCTCGACGACCATCTTCCATTCCGCCAGGGCCTGGTCGAACTTGCGCTGTTTCCGCAGCGCTTCTCCAAGCATACGACGCAGCTCCGCGTCATCCTGTCTTTCGAGATAGCGCCGGGCCGTCGATTCGGCCTCCGTGGGCGCGTTCATCGTCAGATAGAGTCCCGTGAGGCGCCGCGTCGTGTCCACGTCATTCGGCTCGAAGCGAAGGACGTTGCGATATGCCGCCACCGCCTGGTTGATGTTGCCCGGATCCACGGGGCGCCGGTTCACCTGCGCCTCGGCATACTTGGCCAGCGCCGCCACATCCTGGGTGTTCATCCCCACGTAATGGCCGAGTTGCTCTGCCGCCTCATCCCACTTCTGCAGGTCGAAAGCCTTCTGTCCCCGCACGAGCCCCTGTTCAGCCCGCGTGCTTTTCTGCCAATGGTGCAGCGAGACAACCGCCACCACGAAGACCACAGCCGCTACGACCAGAACGATCGCCAGCTTCCAGTTGAAATATCTCATTGCCATAAACTCGCCCTTTCCCACTGCCTCAGGAAGTCTTCTCGCGGCTGCCAGGAAGAGTCCGCGTTCGATGGAACACGAACGGGGACGCCGATCCGGCTTCTGGCTCGCGTCTTGCTCTTAGAACTGATCCACGAAGTTCTCAACCATTCTCCGGAATGTCCGCCAGCAGATCCACAGATCCAGCCCCGGCGAGAGGTCCCGGACGTATTTCGTATCGTAGTGAATCCACTCCTGGAAATCCTTGTGGGCCGCTCGGGTTCGGCGGACCTGCCACAAACCGGTGATGCCCGGCCGAACGGAAAGCCTTGCATCGCGCCAGGAGGGACACAACGTGTTCTCGAATTCCGGCGACGGCCTGGGACCGACCACGCTCATCTGCCCGCACAACACGTTGTAGAATTGCGGGATCTCATCGAGGTACGTCTCGCGAAGGAATCGGCCGACGGCCGTGATGCGAGGATCGTCGGTGATCTTGAACTGCGGACCGTCCACTTCGCACACGAACCGCAGCTTGTCCTGCATCTTGTCGGCGCCTTGCCGCATCGTGCGAAATTTGATGCAATCGAATAGCCGGCCATGGAGTCCCTGACGCCTGTCCCGGAAAAAGACCGCGCCCGGAGAACTGATTCGGACCGCCAGGGCAATCAAGGGAATCACCGGAGCAAAAAGGACCAGCACCATCGCGGCGGCCAACACGTCGACAATTCGCTTGGCGCAGCCCACGTAGGAGAATCTCGGCCATACCCGAAACGCGCGTTCGCGACGGCCACAGACGTGTTCCACGCAGCGCCCGCCCCGCCGGGCGGTGCCGAAGGGCTCTTGCCCGCTCCGACATTGTCCCGGCCCCACGACCAGGCGACTGCGCAGCACCTGCGCGGGCTCAACGCACACATCGGACCCCACCACGCAGGAATCAACGACGGCATCCCGGCGAACCGTACAGCCGTCGCAGAGAACGGCCGGTCCGACGATCACGGCGCCAGGCTCCACGGTGACCCGCTTGCCCACCCTCACCGGACCGATGAGACGAGATCGATCGGAGACAAGGTCGTGGCGGTCGCGATCCGCCGCCTTTCGACCCTCGGTACGCGGCCCGGAGGCGGCGTGGCCGTTTGCGGACAATCCCGCCCGGCACACCCCAAGGAGGCCCTCTTCGGATTCCAGATCGAGCACCGACCCGGCGACGGCAATCGCTCGCACCTTCAGGCCCTTGGCCCGGCACGCACCGACCAGGGTTTCGAAATCCGCCGGCAAGTCCCGCCCGACCACCGCTTCAAACGCCGCGGGGCGGACCAGAAGATGGTGAGGCCAATCCGTCGGCATCGGCATCGGCGCGGCGGAATCCGCAAACAACCGCCGATAACCGGCCAGTTCATTCTCCGGCGTGAGCCGGACCCGGTCGTGATAGGCAAGCAGATCCGGGGCGGCGTTCACCGCGATCACGTCGGCGTCGGCCGCCGCCACAGCCCGCGCCACCAGTTGATGGTCCAGGCACGTCGCGAACCGTCCGTCCGTGATGACGACCCACGAGCGGCCGCTCGGGGCGTCGGGTCCCGCAGCAGGCCCGGCCTGGCGATCGTCGCCGCAAGACATCGGGAGGCGGTCGGCCGGCGGATCGTCGCGCCAGGGACGTGGAAGAACCCACCGGGAATCCCGCGGACTCGTCCAACCGGCCAGCTCGGCCAGGCCGACGCTCTCGCGGCATCGCCACAGGTGATCCATCCCTTCCAGAACCACCCGGCTCAGAGGGTCTGTGGACAGAGCGTACCGCAGCAGACTCATCCCGCTGCCGGTCTTGCTGTCTCCACGCTCTCGAACAACGATCACCTGCATAACCGAGTCACGTCACGTCCTCATCGTGTATTCACCCGCCGAGCGTCAGCTCTCTGCCGGACGGTCACCTTCCGCCTGCCCGGGGGTCGTCAACAGCAACTTCTTGGGCTTGCCGCCTTTGCGGCCCGACGGCGTGCTTCGCATCCGGTATGCATAGGAATGCCGATACAGGCCTTGATCGGCGGGGACATTGCTCAGAACCGCCCCCAGGACGCGTGCCCGAATGCGGGCGAATCGCTCCTTGGCCTCCTTGAGATCGGGCACAGTCGTCTGCCCCGCGAAACTGACCAAGATGACGGCATCGGAGAGTTTGGCCCATACCAAGGCGTCCGGGAAGGCGAGCGTCGGCGGACTGTCCACGATCAGATGATCGTACTCGCGGGCCAGTCTCTCCATCTGCTCGGCCGCCGAGGAGGAGGACAACAGCTCATAGATATCACCGAGGTGACGAGAGTTCGCGGCCAGGACGTGCAGTCCGCTCGACGGCAGCACGCAGACGATGCTACTGGGGTCCTCTCCCAGCAGGACATTCTGAAGACCGCCGGCGCCGTCGAGCACATTGAGCATATGCCCGATATCGGGCTTGCGAAGGTCGCCGTCGATCAGCAGCACCTTCTTGCCGGACTTGGCCAGACTTGTCGCCAGGTTGACTGCGAACGTGGTCTTGCCTTCCCGCATGCCGGGGCTGCTGATGACCAACCTCTTGGGCATCCCGCCGTTGTACAGCAGGCCCAGGTTGGTTCGAATCGTCTGATAGTCGCCGGCGATCTGCTCGGCAAACAAGGCCGGCTTGACCGTCCGCGAGCTTGTCGTCGTCCCCAGAACGGGAAGATCGACCTGCCGAATGAGGTCCGTCGGCGTTTGAAGCGTCTTGTCCATCTTGTCCCGCAGCAGCGCCAGACCCAGCCCGCACGCCAGGGCGCCGAACACGGTCATCGCGGCGTATTTGGGGCGGTCGTCCTCTTCGGCTCTCATCTGGGCCGGAGAGGCGATCCGCACACGGGGACGACCATCCCGCTCCATCTCGAAGGACCGGAGCCGGCGAGTGATCAGGTCGTACGACTCCTCATCCATCATCAATTGCCGCTGCTGATCCTGGATATTCATGTTGGTGGTTCCCACCTTCACGGTCGCGACTACCTGCTCGCCCAGCACGCGTTTGATCTCCGCGATGTGGCTGTCGACCTGATCCCTTTCCTTTTGCGCCCGCATCAGTTGTTGTTGCGCCGCTTCCTTGAGCTTGTTCTCCAGACTGCTGTCGAACTCCTCGCCCAGTTCCTGCCGTCTCTGCTCGAGCTTCTGTTTGAAAGCCTTCAACACCGCTTCTCTCTGGGCATAATTCGGATGCGCCTCCGTCTGCGTCTGCTGGACCGCGATCAGATCCCGCTCCAGTTGGACGAGATTCGTCGACAGCTCTGCGACCATCGGATCGGAGTTGACGTGGGCGGTGCGCGCCTGCACGATCTGTTCGGGGGCCATATCGGCCTTCTCGCTCTTCTCGAAGAAGCCGATATCCGCTTCGAGCCGGATCTTCAGGGCCTCGAGCCGCGTCAACTCGGCCTGCAGCAGACTCTGACGATTCATCTCCATATCCTGACGCGGGACGAGTTCGGTCGTTCCATACTCCTCCGCCATCTTGCGTATCGTGGAACGCACATCGAGGATGCGCCGATTGAGCTCGTCACGCTGCCTCTCGAGAATCCCGGTGTTCAACTGCTCGGTTCTGACGGACTCCGTGCCATACTGGCCCACGTAGGTGCGGAGGAACGAATTGACGATGGTGCGGGCCTCCCGAAGATTGGAGCTTCTCATCGTCACGCCCAACAGCGAGGAGTTCGGAACATAGCTGGCAGAAATCGTCCTGTCCGCGATGGCCCTCTTGAGGACCTGGTCCGGCAACTCGTTCGCGTCCCCCGGGACGATCCTGGCAAGAAGCTTCTGAATCGCATTATTGGGCCGGCCGCTGAAGAAGGCGAGATTCTGTCCCACCAGATCGTCGACGATCTTTTGGAGTTTCTGCTCGTCGCTCATCAACAGGAAGGCCTCGGTGTTGACAAACTGTGCGTAGTTGGCCGTTTCATCAAGCTGAGGCTCGCCGCTCAAAACGCTGCGAACCACCGGGATGATGTTCACCGTGCCCTGCACGACGTAGACGGGCTCGACGAGGAACCACACCGCCGGCAACCCCAGGGCGCAGATCACCAGAGCCACGGCGACAACGATGTACCATCGTCGGCGCACGCTCTCCATCACATTCGTCGTCGCCTGCGGTTCCTGGACCTCGGCCGGTGTGTCGTAGACGATCGGCTTCTGCTCGATCACCTGATCCAGATACTTCTCCAGATTATTCATAGGTCTGTTCTCCCACTATTTTAGGGTCTGGTACATGCTGAGGCCGCCGGGAGACGATCACCGGCTCGACAGGCGTTGGAGGCGTGGTCAGCCGCGACAACAGCCACAGTTCACCCACCACCATAGCCAGCGCCAGAGGCATCATGGCGTAACCGCCGTAATCGTGAAACCTCTGCTCCCACACCTCTCCCTCGATTTTCGTAAACGCCACGGCTGTCACCGCGAGTCTTAACGTATTGCACAACAGCGCGATCGGCAGGCTGGACACCACCACGACCAGTTTCGCCCACCATTCCCGACGCGCCAGCAGCACAACCAATCCAGTGATCACGAAGAAGGCGGTGATCATCCGCAGACCGTTGCAGGCTTCCGCCACGGCAACGCTGGCGTCTCCGATGTGGATGACATTGCCTTCTCGCAAGACGCTCCAACCCACAAGCTCCAGGCAGAAAACAGCCGAGCCCGTCGCCCATCGCTGCAACGGCAGCGCCATGGCGGCCTGAACGCGATTGGGCCACGGAAACATCAGACACAGAAACAGCAGAACCGGCGTCAGCCTGAGCAGATACCGCCAACCCAGCACCAGCAGCACCATCGCCACGACCGATAAGATCAGGGAAAGCCGTTCCGCCGACTGATACATCAGCAACAGACCCGCCCCCCTGACCGCCTGGGCGAAAAGGAACAGGACAGTCCCCCAGAGCACCGCCGGACGAAATTCACTGGACCCGATCTCCTGACGACGGGACCAGACGACATAGCCGGCCAGAAAGGGAACCAGCAGCCCGGAGGAATACTCGTCGCTCCTCTGCCAGACGTGCCACAGATCCACGAGTGTGGGCCAGTACGACCAAAGCAGGGCCGCCAGAACAGCCACACCCCACAGTAGCGACGCGGTTTGCCTCGGCGGAAGATGCACCCACTCGGCCAACCGCTCGACCAGACGATCGAGGCCGGACCTCACCGCGGCGATGCTCCCGCTTTGGGACATCCATGCCGATATGGCACGCCCGCTCCCGGCGACGGGGTCCGACGCCGGCGCAGGCACCGCCTGTCCGACGATCTGCGCCCCATCGGGCGTCACCGCGCGGCAGTCCAGAATGGACTCGCGAATTTCACCACCGCGGCCCACCATGGCTCCCGCCCACAAAACGCTTCTGACCATCGCACTATTCTCGCTCAATACTGCACCACATCCGATAACTGCAGGGCCAATCACAACCGCGCCCTCCAGGACCCGGGCCTGGTCGCCCAACACGACGGGCCCACAAATCCGGGCAAGAGGATGCGTGAACACATCAACGCCTCTGTATATCGGACCTCCCGCCGACTCTTCGCGGGATTTGCCACCGAAATCATCGAGCCTGCCGCTGTGAAACAAGATATCGACAGCCTCGAGGTATCCCTGACGATCATGGAAGTTCCCAACCTGCCGTTGAAGTACCAGAGGGCGAACCGTTCCGCCGGCGCGAAGGATCGCCGGGATCACACCCTCCTTGATATCGGAGTAGCCGCCGAGAGGAATATAACCCAGCGCCTGCGGGCGGCAAAGAAAAATCTCGGCTGCGGGACCGGGTTGCGTCTCTTCCGGCCCCCCGGGGTTGAAGACAACCGTCAGATCGGCGTCGCCGGACCGGTGCGCGTCGATCAGGTCCGCAACGGAAGGAGGCGCCGTCATGCTGCCGGACAGTACGACGATCAGGTCCCCCGGATCGGAGGACGCCGCGTCGCGGAGGCAGCCCCCCGTCCCGTTGATCAACTCTTCGGTCACGATCCGCACCGCCAGACGACGATCCCGGCAGGCCGACTCCACCTCCGCGGCGACGTCGCCGGGGCAGCAGACCGTTGCAAGCGAAAGCCCCTCATCCGCAAGATGATCCAACAAATGCGCCAGCACGGGCAGGTCTCCGATCGGCCACAAGGCCGCGGGCAGGCGCATGGCCAGCGGACAGCGACCGAAGTCGCGTCCGCCCACGAGCACTACCACGCGGATATCGAGGTCCGTCAATGTGCTGTTATTGGTCATCCGTTTCCGTCAATCCAACCTGTCGGCCCCGACGCTGCGTCGGTCTTGCGAACCTCGGCACGGGAGGCCGGAATATTCCTCACGCCGATCTCCGGGCCCCTGCGGAGGCAGCCCGCGTCGGCATAGACACTAAGGTATCCACCTGTAGAGACACTGCTCACCGTCCCTGTAACACCAACCTCTCCGTGATCCTTCCCCAGAGTCCGTTCCACCGTGAGGCGAAACCCCTCGTCCATGAGCAGGGCACATCCTAACACAACCCCACGGACGATTCCAGTCAATTCCGCCATGGTCCGCCGCGTTATCGGCCGCCCACGGGCGACATAATGGACATACTCCTCATGGCCACAGGCCCGGTACGGGTACGTCCGTATCATCGGCCGCTCGGGCCATGAACATAATCATCATTTTGCTGAAACGGCCTGCGGCCAATCACCACCCGGACACGGACGGCATCTCGCTACGAGGACGCCGGTCGGCCCACCGCAAAATACTTCAGCCCGGCCCGAGATACCCCCTCCGGATCGTAGAGATTTCGGCCGTCGAAGATGACGGGCTGCCGCAATCGACTGCGAATCGCCTCGAAATCCGGCGTTCTGAACTCCGGCCAGTCTGTCAGAACGACCAGGGCGTCGCAGCCATCGAGCATCGCATAGGCATCCTGTCCCAGGTCGAAGGCCCCTTCCAGCACTGCGGCGGCCGCGGGGCCCGCTTGCGGATCGTAGGCCCGCACCCTCAATCCGGACTCCAGGAACCGCCGGACGCAGTAAACCGCGGGCGATTCGCGAATGTCATCCGTATTGGCCTTGAACGCCAGCCCCCATACCGCCAGCGTGCAGTCCGACTGCCTGCCGCTGAAGTATCGGATCACACGGTCGGCGAAGTGGTCCCGGGCCGCGATGTTGACCCGCCAGACGGCCTCGACCAGCGGCATCTCGGCGCCGCAGCAATGGCCCGTGTGAATCAGGGCGTGGATATCCTTGGGAAAGCAACTGCCCCCGAAGCCGACGCCGGGGAACAGGAACGCCGACCCGATCCGGCTGTCCGAGCCAAGCCCCTGCCGGACCAGTTCCACGTCGGCCCCCATCCGCTCGCACAGCATGGCCATCTCGTTCATGAACGAAATCCGCGTGGCGAGCATCCCGTTGGCCGCGTACTTGGTCATCTCGGCCGACATCGGGTCCATGACGATCACCCGCTTGCTCTTTCGCATGAAAGGCTTATAGAGTTCCGCCATGGTGTCCCGCGCCCGCTGGCTGGTGGTTCCGATAATGATCCGATCCGGCCTCATGAAATCCTCGACGGCCGCTCCTTCCTTGAGGAACTCCGGATTGCTGACGTAGTCGAAGGGAACGCTCGTGTGCGATCGGATGATCCCGCTGAGCGTTTCATGGGTCCCGACCGGGACCGTGCTTTTCATCACGATGATCCGATAATCCGTCAGCTCCGATCCGAGAGCGTGCGCCACGGCACAAACGCCGTCCAGGTTCGCCGAGCCGTCGGCCGCCATCGGGGTGCCCACCGCCAGGAAGATGATGTCCGAGTTGCTCACGCCTTCTTTCAGGTCCGTCGTGAAATGGAGGCGTCCGGCCTTGGTGGTGCTTCGGACGATCTCCTCCAGACCCCGCTCGTAGATGGGAATCACGCCCTGGCGCAATCCCTCGATCTTGCGGGCGTCGCTATCGACGCAAATCACGTGATTGCCCGCCTCGGCAAAGCAGGCTCCGCTCACCAGGCCGACATACCCCACCCCAACAACGCACAATCTCATAGGGTCCCCTCAAAGAACTGAAGTTGCCGGCCGATGTGCCCCGCACTGCCCGTGACGCATCGAGGACTCCGAAGTCTACCAGCAGATGCCATAGTATTTGCCTTCCTGCGTGGTCCGCGGCGCGATCCGGACCAGGTCCACCACGACCTGGTCGGGCCGGACCCGATCCACGATGCCGTCGAATTCGGCGGCCTTGTTGCCGATCACAATCACCTCCGCGTGTTCGAGAACCTCGTCGATCGTCTCGACCATGAGGCTCGAGATGTGAGGAATCAGATTCAACAGGTAGTCCCGGTTCGCGCCGATCAGCCTGGCCATGTTGACATTCCTGTCGTAGACGCGCAGGTCGTACCCCTTGCCGAGCAGCCGCTCGATCACGTTGACCATCGGGCTCTCGCGCAGGTCGTCCGTCCCGGCCTTGAAACTGAAGCCCAACACACCGATCCTCTTCTTGCCCAGCCCCATGATCAGATTCAGGCCGGTCTCCATCTGCATCCGATTGCTCTGGAGAATGGCGTTGAGGATCGGCAGATCCAGGTCCATCGTGCGCCCCTTGTAGGTCAGGGCGCGAAGGTCCTTCGGCAGGCACGAGCCACCGAACGCGAACCCCGGCTTCATGTAGTAGGGAGACAGATTGAGTTTCGTGTCCCGGCAGAAGATCTCCATGACCGCATGGCTGTCGATCTTCAGAGCCCGGCACACGTCGCCGATCTCATTCGAGAAGCTCACCTTCAGCGCGTGCCAGGCGTTGTCCACGTACTTGACCATTTCGGCCACCTCGATCCGCGTGCGAATCAGCGGCGCGTCCACCCCGGTGTACAGCGAGGCCACGCGGTCGCCGCTGACGGGGTCGCTCTCGCCGATGACCGTCTTCGGCGGGTGCAGGAAATCGTGAACCGCCGTCCCTTCCCGAAGGAATTCGGGGTTGTTGCACACGCCGAACCCCTCGCCCGCCCGCTGGCCGGAATGCTCCTCCAGCAGTGGAATGACCATCCCCCGCATCGTCCCCGGCACGACCGTGCTGCGACAGACCACGACGTGGAAGTCGTCCCGGTGGCGCAGGACCCGGCCGATCTCCTCGCAGACTTTCTGCACGTACTTCAGATCCTGGCTGCCGTTGGCCTGGCTCGGCGTCCCCACGCAGATCAGCGTCACATCGCAGGCCTGCACCGCTTCCTCGATATCCGTGGTGGCTCGCAGAGCGCCTTTGGCCACAGCGTCCCGGATCAACTCGGGGGTCTGGCTCTCGACGATGGGCGACACCCCGGCGTTGATCATGTCCACCTTTGCCTCGTTGGTATCGGCCCCGACGACGGTATGGCCTTCCCTAGCGAAGCACGCGGCGCTCACCAGACCGACGTACCCGACACCGACAACGCATATTCTCATCACACCGCTCCCTCAGTAGATCCGGATATCTCTCCGCAAACGGCAATGAGAGTCATACGGAGGCCCTCTCCCTCTTCAGGGAATCCAGGAAAGCCGAGATTCTCTGGACCACGGCATCGGAGTTCACCTGACGCGGCCGTGGAACGAATGTCTTGAGCAGCCCGATCCCCGCGGGCAACTCCTGTTCATCCCGGGCCACCAGGATATGGCCGCAGGCGGCGAACTTGATTGCAAGCCCCTCCTGATGGTCATTGACCACCTCTCCGTACTTGCGGCGTCGAGGCATCGCCAGAAGCGACTTGCCATGCTCCATCGCCATGGCAATGGTGCCCATGCCCGCATGGCTGATGATCGCGGACGCCGTCACGAATCGCTCGTCAAAGGCCCGCTTGTCGAGCGAAGCCACCGCCTCGAAATTCCGGGGCTTGTACGTACTGTCTCCGATTTGCGCGAAGATGTCCTCAGCGATCGCACCCCCGCCCGCCAGGTCGTCCACCGTGCGGACCAGGCGATCGAACGGAAACTGTGTTCCTACCGTCAAGAAGATCATACGATGTTTCCGAGATACTCCGTTCCGGGATATTTCACGGCAAGGTCCGGCCACTGGACAACACACAGGCTCGCGATGCGTCGAACGATTCGCCCGGAAAGGGACATTCGATCCACGTTGGTGATGCTGTCCACCCAGATCACCTTGGCGCCGAGAACCCGCCCGATGAGACAGCTCAGACAGCCGATGGCAGCCCCCGTGCTGAGGACCACGGCGGGCCTTTCCCGGCGTATGACTCCCAGGCAGACCCAGAAGGACTTCAGAACCCGCCGGGGATATTCCCGATTGCACTCGCCGGCCACGTAGACGCGTTTGTCGGCTCCGAGCTTGGCCTTGACCACGTCCGTCGTGACGACATAGAACACGTCGTATCCTCGCCAGGCGTCGCTGAGCTTGAGCAACTGACTGAGGTGCCCTCCGGAGGAGGCGATCAGTCCGATGCGCAGACGATGCTGTACGGCTTGACTCATGGTTGAATCCCAAGGAATAGTGAGGTTCTCCCTCCGACATCGTGCCGGGGATCCTGCAGGACGGGCGGCGTCACACCGCCTGATCGCAGGCAATCCGGCGCGTGCGGCGGTCCTGCCAGTTCAACTCCCCGACCGCCTTGTCGGCGCTGTAGCGAATGTCGCGGATGCCCGTCATGATCTGGTAGTTGACGTCCGCCCCCCCGGACTTGCCCAGGATCTTCTTCAATTTCGCCACGCCCCGATTCATCATGCGCAGCAGAGCCGGAGGCATCCCAATCACCGCGACCGTGCGGCCGGTCTGCCGTCCCCAGCGCCGGAGGAATTCGCTCGCCGGCAGGTGCGTGGTCGGAACCGCATTGTACACGGCGTACTTCGGCGGATTCTTCAGCAATAGCGAGATCATCTCGGCCACATCGTCCACGTGAATGAACGGCAGATGGTTCGCCGCCTTGCCCACGAGCAATCCGTACGATTTGCGTTTCCTGGCGATGAGTTTCTTCGCAGGGGCCTTCGTGTCGCTGAAGAGCAGGCCGGGACGGACAATGGCCAGGTTCATGCGCAACCCGCCCTTTCGCTTCTCCAATTCGTTCTCGATCAGGACCTTCGTCCAGGGATACGCGTTGAGGGAGTCCTCTTTGGCGACGAACGGTTGGCTCTCGTCGATCACAGTTCCCCACAGCAAGCGGTCCAAGCCATAAACGCCAACGCTGGAAACGTGGATGAACGTCGGCACGGCGTTGCGCTCGGCGGC
>Ga0209347_1002913_pt1 | contig 21238 bp, 17 predicted proteins | sample AutmiccommuBRH23_FD_187382 | JGI IMG/M metagenome (GOLD analysis project Ga0209347, IMG submission 187382) | Deep subsurface microbial communities from Mt. Terri, Switzerland - Autotrophic microbial communities BRH/23 (SPAdes) (version 2) | ecosystem: Environmental > Aquatic > Deep subsurface >...
CAGGCGCTGCGTCAGCTCGTAGAGCGGGCCGCCGCCTTGCGCGAGCTCCTGCCATTCGGGGGCGGAGAAGAACTGGAACGCTGCGGCGTAGTTTCCGGGCGGTGCCTCGGCGAAGTGCAGGTTGGTGATGGCCGTCGTCCACGGCGTCACCTCGGTGGGGAGCAGGTGCGGTTGGCGCACCAGGGCGTTGATGAAAGAGCTCTTGCCCGATTTGATCTGGCCGACGACGACGACGCGGAACACCTGGGAGCCGAGCGTGTCGACGGCCTCCTGGATGAGCGTCTGGCCGGCAGGCTCGACGAACGCCGAGAGCGTCCGGCCGCAACGGCACAGTGCGTCGCTGGACGACTTCAACCGATCCCCGATGCCGACGTGCACGCTCGGGCGTTCAACCGCGGGCATCGCGGGATTGCCGGCGCCCTCGAACGCGCGAACCTCGATTGAGCCGATCTCCTCCATGAACCTCTACCGAACTTGCACCGAGCGGGAGTGGCTCTGGCACCCGAGAAAATTGCGATGTGGCGGACGTCCCGGACGGCATCCCCCGAAAGCAGCTACTTGCGCGCGAGCTCTGCCAGACGGTTGCTCGCTTCGACCTCGCCGAGCGCACGCGCCCGCTCATACCAGGCGCGCGCCAGCGTCGGGTCGGCCTGGACACCGAGGTTGCCGAACTCGGCCACCCTGGTGGGATCGTACATGGCACCGAGCGTCAGGGCAGCTACGCCGGAGCCCAGGCGTGCTGCCTCCTCGAGCAGGGTGCGCGCCTCGCCGAGCTGTCCGCGAAGAATGTGCTGATCGGCACGCTGCAGCAGGGATTGGGTCTCGGGCGGGATCGCATCGGTGCCGACCGGCGGCGCAGCAGCGCGGCTCGGCTCGGTCGCGTCGGCAGGTTGCCCGCTCGGTGCGCCGGGCACGACGAAGTTCAACCGCTTCGGCTCGGCCTGACCGTCCCTGTCGTTGCCCTGGGTATAGAGCAGCAGGCCGACGACGATCAGCGAAGAGATGACGGCAGCGGTCGTGGCGCCGACGACGACCGGAGCGGTGCTGGAAGAATGTGCTCGCTTTCGATCGGAGCTATCGTCGTCTAATGACGCATCATCATTGAAGCTGCGCGCGGCGCGACCGGTCTTGGGCTCGCTTGCGGGGCCTCCGCGCAGTGCGCCGACGTAACCGGTGCCTTGCCCAGCATCATCCGCTGAACTCGCGCTTTCCGGAGCAGGCTTCGATGCTGCCTTGGATGCCGCGTTGGGGGTCTTGTCGACCTCCATGTGCTCAAGGCGGCGTAGCAACCTTTGCAGCTCGTCCAGCTTTGGCTCGTCACGGCGCCCCATACCGTTCGTTCCGTTCGCAATTGTCGCGCGCACTCGCGACAGCGCGCGTGAGTGATCCTGGAGAACACTGCGCCCGTCCCCACGCAATTCTCGACGCGTTCGCAGTTGCAATATTCCTATTCCCAGTTTGTGGCCGCCTCAAGATGACGTGCATGGTCGGCGCGTGAGCAACGTGCTCAAATTGCGAGCAATATCTTTTTTGAGATATCGCGAGTTCGTTTCCGTCTCGATGACATCCCGTCAAATTTTTGCGCTCGATTGCGCGGCATGCATGGTGCATGGCGGCGTGCCGAGCATTTGTGTTGCGGGCGCCGACGGGGGATATCGGACATGTCGACGGCAATCGGGAATGTACCGCGGACGATTTTGGCTGCGGCAGGTGCACTTGTGCTCAGTGGCGGTGGAGCGCTCGCCGCTCCCGACAAGGGCGATACAGCGTTCTTGATGATATCCAGCGTGCTCGTGCTGTTGATGACGGTGCCCGGGCTGGCTCTGTTCTACTGCGGACTCGTGCGCACCAAGAACGCGATCTCGATGCTGATGCAAGTGTTCACCATCGTCTGCATCGTGTGCGTGATCTGGATGCTCTACGGCTACTCCATGACCTTCACCAACGGCGGTGCGCACAATGACTGGTTCGGTGGGCTCTCGAAGGCATTTCTGCGCGGCATCACGCCGGATTCGGAAGCCGCGACATTCTCAAAGGGCGTCTACGTTCCCGAGTTCGCCTACATCTGGTTCCAGATGACGTTCGCTGCGATCACGCCGGCGCTGATCGTGGGCGCATTCGCCGAGCGCGTGAAATTCTCTGCGCTCATCGTCTTCATGATTTTGTGGGTGACATTCGTCTATTTCCCGATCGCTCACATGGTCTGGTACTGGGCTGGTCCCGATGCGATCTCGTCCGCAGCCAAGGCGGCCGCCATTGCCACGGGTGAAACCAAGGTCGTCGCCCAGGCGCATCTCGAACGCGTGCTGGCGGATGCGGGCCTGGCCTTTCAGTGGGGCGCGATCGACTTTGCCGGCGGTACCGTGGTGCACACCAACTCGGGCATTGCCGCCCTCGTCGGAGCGCTCATCGTCGGGCCGCGGCGCGGCTATGGACGCGAGCCGATGCCGCCGCACTCGCTGACGCTCGCCATGGTGGGTGCGGCGCTGCTCTGGGTCGGCTGGTTCGGCTTCAATGCCGGCTCCAACCTGGAAGCCAACGGCACGGCGGCGCTGGCGCTCGGCAACACGTTCGGCGCTACCGCGACGGCAGCGCTCGGCTGGATGTTTTCCGAGTGGGCGACCAAGGGCAAGCCGACGCTGCTGGGCGTCACGACCGGCGCCGTGGCCGGGTTGGTGGCGGTGACGCCTGCGTCCGGGTTTGCCGGGCCGATGGGCGCGCTTGCGCTCGGCGCCGTCGCAGGCGTGATCTGCTTCATTTTCTCGACTGCCATCAAGAGCGCGTTCGGCTACGACGACAGCCTCGACGTGTTCGGCGTGCATTGCATCGGCGGCATCGTCGGCGCGCTGGGAACCGGCATCCTCGTCAATCCGGCGCTCGGTGGGACGGGTGTGTTCGACTATGCCGCCAACGCCGGCGAGGGGATGATCGTCTACGATATGTCGACGCAAATGCTGGCGCAGGCGAAGGCGGTCGGATTGACGCTGGCCTGGTCGGGCGGCATCTCGGCGGTGCTCTATAAGTTCGTCGATCTGACAATTGGCTTGCGGCCGACGGCGGACGCGGAACGCGTCGGCCTCGATGTGAGCGAGCACGGCGAGCGCGCCTATAACTACTGATGTTTCAGGCGGAGGTGGCCAGGCTCAGTCCGCGAGGTGCTCGCGCACGCTTTGAAGCCGCCTGCGAACGAACACGAAGATCGTGATGGCGAGCCCCGCCAGACCGATCGCCGTCAGCCAGTAGTCGAAACTGGAGGATTCGCCGCTGGCGACGGGGGCGATCATCGCCTGGGCGTCCTTGAGGTTGGCGCCGATGACGTACTCGGCCTCGAAGGTGTCTTCGGGCGTGACCGTGCCGATGGCCGTGATGGGTCCCCCGGGCACCAGACCGCGATATCGCTTGGCGCGCTCGAAGGCGCCCGATGGCTCCTCGAAGCGGGCTTCGACATGATCCCAGTCGGGGAGCAGCGCCTTGTTCGTTTCGGGCGCGCGCGGCGACAAGTCGTAGCTCGGGCTCGCAAGCTCCATGCGGCCGTTGGGGGTATCGACGCGGAAAGTCTGCGTCTTGCCGCTGACGAACGCCCAACCGCTGACGTCGTACTTGCCGCCGGCGTGATAGTCCTCCTCCACGTAGGCTACGAAATTCTTGGTAATCGGCTTGGTATCGTTGGTGATCGTCCCGGTCAGGACAGCGCGCGTGCCGGCAGGCTGTCCCGGCGCATAGGGAAGTTTTTCGAGCTCCTCCTGTACCAGCTCGACCTTCGAGGCGACGCCATAGTGCATGGAGACCGACGCGGCGATGAAGAGGAGGCAGCCGAACGCGATCATCCCGAAGAAGATGAGCTCCTCGCCAAGTCCGTCCGTGAGCCCCTTCTTGAAGCGCGATTCAGCGCGGCTCTGTGTTGGTTGGGTTCCCACGATGGTCTCCGAGGCCGATCCAGCTTGTTGCCCGTCCGGTTGCAAATAGGAACGCGCGGCGGCTCCCCCGTCCAGGGCCGGCGGAGGGTAGGATGCCGGCGCAGACGATGGCAACGCCTAGCGCGAGCCCGCGCCCGATTTTTTTAAGAGAGGGTGTACGCGAACACCATGGCCGCTCCGAGTTCGGGCTAGATGTAGCTAGATGTAAATGGCGGAGCGCGGCGGCATCTATGGAAGCTAGGACTGATCCGACGCGGCCCGACAACGAGCCGCCCGCGGTTGGCATTTGGTCGACCATGACCGGGACGGCGTCGTGCTTGGCTAGCGGTGCCGGTTGGGAATTCGGTTGCACCATCCGACGTCAACAACACGGGCACGGAGACGTATTTCGGCGGGATCACGCTCACTAACTGACCGCCTTTTCTATTTGGGCAGGCGTGCCGAAGGCCGCGCGCGCGCGATCGAGCGGTTAATGCGTGGAAAGCAAAAACACCCGCGCGGTGTAGCGGCAAGCGCGGTCCATATGATTCAAATGGGCGACGTTTCGTTTGGAGCCGGCAAAGACTTTTCACGGGTTTCGATTGATCGAGGTGCGTATCGCGCGACGATTGTGCTGGTTCTATCTGTGTCGGAAGTCCAGTCATGAGAGCGCTTGTGTTCCTATCCGTGTCCCTTCTCGTGTCCGAGAGCGGCTTGGCCTCGGCCAGACCGGCGGACGGAACCGACATTAGCGAATTGGCGCGGCCTGACGCGACGATGACCTCTCCTGCGGAGCAAGCCATTACGCAGGAACCTGCCGACGACGTCGTCCAAGCGGTGCGGAGCCGTTTGACCGAATCCTATAAGGCGAGTGCGGCGAGTGATGACGTAGAGGCGGCTCGCGCGTTCTACGCACGGGCGCGGCATCCACTTTGGATCCGCGGAAGCGAGTGGTCCCCGCGCGCGATTGCCGTCATCGGCGAGCTTAAGCGCGCTGATGATTGGGGCCTCGACGCGTCCGCGTTCGACATTCCCGTTCTCGCGCCGGCGTCCGGCGACGAGATCGCCGACACTGCCGCGCTCGCCGATGCGGAGCTGAAGCTGTCGCTGGCTGCGTTGTGGTACGCGCGCGACGCGCGCGGCGGTCGCATATCCGATCCAGCCGGGCAACTCAGCGCTTACATTGACCGTGCACCGCAGCTTCGCCCGCCACTGCGTGTCTTGTCTGAGCTTGCAGCCGCGAGCGCGCCGGATCGATATCTACGCGGGCTCAATCCGCAGTACGTACAGTTCGAGAAGCTGCGGCGCCGCTACGTTGCCATGCGCGATGGAGACAGCACGTCATCGCCGAATGTGCCGGAGGATGGGCCGACGATCGTCGCCGGAACACTTCATCCCGACGTTGCGGTCATTCGCGAGCGCTTGCGCGTTCCTGCTGCGAGCGAGCCGGAGCTTTACGACGACGAGCTCGTCGCCGTGATCGAGGACTTCCAGCGCCTGCATGGACTGGCCGCCGATGGCGTCATCGGTCCCCGCACCCGGCGCGCATTGAATGGGCAAGGGGGCGTATCGCAACAGAGCATCCTGGCGAACATGGAGGAGTGGCGTTGGATGCCGGAGGATCTCGGCGGCATCTATGTCTGGGTCAACGTGCCGGAGTTCGTCGTCCGGGTCGTCAAGGACGGCAAGGTGATCCACACCGCGCCCGTTGTCGTCGGCAAGACGGCAACGCCGACGCCGATCTTCTCGAAGGATCTGAAGACGATCTATTTCCGCCCGCGCTGGTACATTCCCGACAGCATCAAGGCGAACGAGATCTGGCCGCGGTTGCGGCGCGGCGGCGCGCGAGGTTATCAGATCCTGCGAAACGGTCAGCCGATCAGCTCCGGTAGCGTGAACTGGTCGCGCGCCGACGTCCGCAACTACGTGGTCTTCCAGCCCCCGGGTCCCGGCAACGCGCTGGGGCTCGTCAAGTTCACGTTTCCCAACAAGCACTCCGTCTACATGCACGACACGCCGAGCAAGGGGTTGTTCTCCTCTAGCGTGCGTGCCTTCAGTCACGGCTGCATCCGGGTGAAGGATCCCGACCAGCTCGCGAAGGTGCTGTTGTCGATCGACCAAGGCACGATGCCGGACACGGTCGACGAGCTGATGCAGAGCGGGCCGGACAATAACGCCATCGAGCTTGGCGAGCACATCCCCGTTCACATCACCTACTTCACCGCGTGGGCGGACGAGAACGGCGAGATTGCGACCGCGCCCGACATTTACGGCCACGAGAAGCGCATTAGCCTGGCGCTGCAGGGCCAGTGGGGCGAGATCGACAAGACCGCACCGGCGGCGGTGGCCTACGCGGGCCCCTCGGTCTCGGATTGGGGCGGTGATGCGCCGAAATTCTTTTCGCCCGCATCGTCCAGCGCGGCGCCGAGAGGAAATACCGCCAACGACATCTTCCGTCGCGGCTTCGGAAACTAGATTTTTCGCGTTTTTGGCCCGGGGCTCCCTAGCCCGAACTGCAAGCCCGCTGCAAACGGCGGGCTCCTTTTTGGGCGCCGGCAGTGTTCAGGGCTGGGGCAGTGCTTGGGGCTTCTGCGCCGCGGGCAGGAGCTCCGGGCGGTACTCGAAGTGCATGGTGTCGTAGTGATACCACTTGCCGCCCCAGATGAAGCCGTGCTCCTCGAAGATGCGGACGATCTCGTAGGGGATCCGATTGTGATAGGGAAACCTTCCGTCCGCCTTCGGCTTCCTCCATCGCCAGTAGTCGGAGTGGGGCACGTTGATGTCGATGGCGGTGCCGTAGGCGTGGGCGCTGCGCCGGTTGGTTCCGGCGATGACGCGGCATACGTAGGTGCCGCCCGGGGAGACGAGATAAGGCGTGAAGCGGTCGGGCAAGGCGTCGAGCTCGTCGGAGATCGCCTTGATCTTCTTGTCGACGCCGTTGATGCGCGTGACGCGGACCTGACCGCCTCCTTTACTGGGCAACCAGTTGACGGTCACGAGATTGGGCTCGACCTCGCCCTTCGAGCAGTCTCCGTACATCTTGGAAAAGAAGGAGTCGTTGCGGAAGCGGCCTGGATCGAAGTTCACCGCCGGCGGCGTCATCTGCTCGCCGGTCGGATAGGTCATCGCGAGCTGATCCTCGATGTCCGGCATGGTGAGCAGGGCCTCGAAGCCCTTGCCGGTGACGCCGTCGTCGAAGCCCATCTGAGAACCGTCTTTCCAGATGAGGATATTGTCCTCGATACGCTCGAGCTGGTCGGGATAGGCGGCAAGCAAGGCTTCGGCTTTCTTCGATTTCGATGCCTTGTTGAGACCGCTGACGGGCAGCGCGTCGTTGCTCGCGGCGGGGGCGGCGTGTGCCAGCGCCGCCACGCAGACCCCGACACCGAGCATGAACGCGGCGGTGATTGCGCGGCGGCGTGACGCGCAGCAGATCTCTGGGCCGGGTGGGCTCAATGCACGCTTCATCTGAAGGTCGGTCGGCTCGGCGAATTGATCTCTATCCATCCCATGCCACGATCAAGCAGCCGTTGGCACGTGAAAGTCTCGTCAGATGTTAAGAACACGCCGTTCTATTGGCATCCGCGCCGGCGTTCCCACTGTTTAATGGCGGCGACGGTGCGGCGCTCGCGCGCATTGAGATCGCCGTAAGGTGGGAAGCAGCCGGGGCCGAAAGTGTTGCGGCCGCGGGCCGTTTTGAAGCAGTAGCCCTTGGCGGCGAAGATCGCGTTGCGCGCGTACCAGAGCTCGCCGCAGTTCATCTGCGAATAGTCGCGGCTTGGCGCCCCTCCCGACGAGCCTGCGCTGCTCGCGCACCCCTTGGACCGTTCGACCTGCCGGATCAGGTCGACTTGCGCCTGCTCGGATGCGGAGAGTTCGCCGTAGGGCGGAAAGCAGCGCGGCCCGAATACCTGCTTGGCGCGGTCTGTGTCGAAGCAGTAGCCCTTGTCCGCATAGATGGCATTGCGCGCATACCAGAGCTGGTCGCAGCTCATCGCCTCGTACGATTGCGCGAGAACGGCCCCGGCACCTGCCAGCCAGGCGATTGCAGCGCCAAGCAAGGCGCACCGCGCGTTGCGGTGGAAGGGCTTATACATCTTGATCACTCGCGCCATCAGTTAATCCCCTTTCCTTAGCACGCGGAGTGCGACGCCGTTTTGCGCTTGGTCAAGCAACCCGCGCTCGTTCCGCTCCCATTCGCATAAAATGCCAACCTTTGCTTCAGCGTCAAAGGAACCGCTGATGATTAATGTCCTCTGAGCCGGCGACGGCGGACTACGGGGCCATGGGCAGAGCCGACAAGGTGCGGGCAAGGGGCTTTCTTGTCGACGCGGGTTCTTCCCTTCGTCACCGGGTCTCAGGAGAGCATCGCGGAATTGGGTGATGAGCGAGAGCGTCGTTGAACAAACCTGGACCCGCACGGGCAGGGTGTGGTCGCGAGCGAGTGCGTCCCTGTCCGAGACGCTGGACGCCGCCGGTGCGCCGCTCCTGTTCGCGCTTCGGCTTTGGGTTTCCGTTTGCCTGTCGCTCTACGTCGCTTTCTATCTCGAGCTCGACAAGGCGTTCTGGGCAGCCATCACCGCCGCCATCGTCTGTCAGCCGCAGCTCGGCGCCTCGTTGCGCAAGGGCTGGTTCCTGCTGATCGGCAACCTGGTCGGCGCCACGATGATCGTCGTCTTGAGCGCGGTTTTCCCCCAGGACCGTCTGGCGTTTCTGAGCCTGCTCGCGCTCTGGGTCGGCCTTTGCGCCTACTTCGCCACCCGACTGCGTAACTTTGCTTCCTATGCCGCCGCGCTCTCCGGCTACACCGCGGTGATCGTCGCCGCCCAAACGCTCGGCGCCACCGGCGGCACGGACGGCGAGGTCTTCATGTACGCAGTCTACCGCGCCAGCGAGATCTCGATCGGCATTCTCTCTGCCGGTGTCGTTCTCGCAGGAACCGACCTCGGCGGAGCCCGACGCAAGCTCGCCGGCACCATCGCGGCTTTGGCAGCGAGGATCACCGGCAGCTTCACCCAGATGCTGTCGCGCGCAGGCCCCGACATGCCCGACATGCAGCCGCGGTGGCGCGAGGGCGTCCGTTGCGCCATCGCGCTCGATCCGCAGATCGATCACGCCATCGGCGAGTCGAGCCAGCTCCGCTACCACTCCCTGGTGCTCCAGACGACGGTGCGCGGCGTGTTGCTGGCGATCGACAGTTGGCGCACGATCGGAATCCATCTTGCGCGCCTGGCGCCCGACACGGCGCGCCGGCAGGCTGAGGCGCTGCTGTCCGATCTGCCGGCGCCGCTCCGATCGGTGCTGGCTTCGGGTAAGTCGGCAAGCTGGCTCGCGGACCCGGCCGGTCTGCGCGACAAATGCGAGGCGGCGATGCTGGCATTGCTCTCCCGCCCCGCCGACACTCCGTCGATGCGCCTGCTCATCGATCAGACGGCCAAGCTGTTGGCGGGTATTTTGCGCGTTCTGGATGGCCTCGCCCTGCTCGTCGATGCGCCCGGCCGTCCCGCCTACAGCCACGGCAAGTTCCGGTTGACGGCGCCTGATCCCCTGCCCGCGATGCTCAACGCCGTGCGCGCGTTTCTGACCATCGGCTCCCTGATGCTGTTCTGGCTGGTGACGGCGTGGCCCAGCGGCTTCTTCGCCGTGACGTTCGGCTCGATCGCGGTCCTCCTGCTCACGCCGCGCGTCGACCTGACGCCGACGCAGGCCGCATCGTTCTCCATCGGCGCGGCCCTTGCGACCCCCACCGCCGCGTTTGTCGCGTTCGCGGTGCTGCCCAATCTGGAGACGTTCCCGGCCTTCTGTCTCGCCATCGGCCTCTATTACATCCCGGTCGGCTTCCTCGTGGGTCAGCCCTGGTCGCCAACGCTGTCGGCTATCGGAACGGTCATGGCGTTCGTGTTCATGCCGATGGTGCAACCCTCGAACGAGATGAGGTTCGATACCATCGCATACTACAACACGGCACTGGCCATCTTCGCCGGCTGCTCGACTGCGGCGCTCGCATTTCATTTGCTGCCGCCCCTGTCGCCGGCGGTGCGTGCGCGTCGGCTGCTGGCAATCGCGCTGCGCGATCTGCAGCGTATGGTGGTGGCACCAAAACCTCCCGCGCGCGATGTCTGGGAGCAGCGCATGTATGGTCTGCTCGCGTCGCTGCCGGATGCGGCCGAGCCCGTCGATCGCACCCGCCTGATCTCCGCGTACTCCGTCGGCGCCGAGGTGATCGAGATGCGCAAGATTGAGAATCTGCTCCCGCTCGAGCCGGAGTTCTCTGACGCGCTCCGCGCTCTGGCCGCCGGCAACGGCAAGATCGCGATTGCCCGCTTCTCCGATCTCGACACCCGTCTCGGTGCTATTTCCGGCCGCGAGGCCGATCAGCGTCTGGCGCAACGCGCCCGCGCGAGCCTGCTTGTGCTTACCGAAGCCATCGCACGGCGTTCCAGCTACTTCGAGGGGCGCGCAACGGCATGAGCTTTTCCGAGATCAACATCCTTGGCGTCTATGTCGCGCCCATGAGTGTCATGCTGCTGGCTGCGTGGGTCGTCACCATCACCTTGCGCCGCGTCGCCGTGCAGTTCGGTCTCTTGAACTACGTCTGGCATCCGGCGCTGTTCGTCTTCTCTGTCTACCTGATCGTTCTCTCCTCGATTACCTTCATCGTCGCGCACTCGCCATGACCGGATCCGATTACGATATGAAGCGCCCGCCGGAGGCGCCAACCGCTCCCAGTGTTGCGAGCGAGGGCGACGCGGCTGCGGGCGCGGCTCCACCGGTTAGAAACGAGCGGACGCGCGGCCTTGCGCGGTATCTGATCACGCTGTCGGTGGCCGCGTTTGCCGCGTTCTGCTTCTGGCAGATGTGGCAGCTCTACATGGGCACGCCCTGGACACGCGACGGTACCGTGCGCGCCTACGTCATCACCATGGCGCCGGAGATCTACGGCCGGATCGTCGAGCTTCCCGTGCGCGACAACCAGTTCGTCGAGAAGGGCCAGCTTCTGATGGTGATCGAGCCCACGAACTTCGAGATCGCGGTGAAGGTGGCAGAGGCGGCGGTCGAGCAGGCCCAGGCGATTGCGCTCAATGCGCGCGCGGATTCGGAGCGGCGCGACAAGCTGATGAAGGAAGCAGTGTCGACCGAGGAGAAGCAGACGTACAAGGCCAGGTGGCTGAGCGCGGAAGCGAGCTACCAGCAGGCGGTCGCCAATCTCGAGCTGGCGAAAGTGAACCTGGAGCGCACGCACATCTATTCGCCGGTCAACGGCTACGTGACCAATCTCTTGGCCCAGCTCGGCGACTACGCCCACATCGGCGACAACCTCATCTCCGTGGTGAACTCCGATTCTTTCTGGATCGATGGCTATTTCGAGGAAACGAGCCTCGATGGCATCCAGGTGGGCGACAAGGCGAACATCAAGCTGATGGGGTTCAGCCCGATCGTGACGGGTCACGTCGACAGCATCGCCCGCGGCATCAACGTGCCCAATGCGCAGCCCAACGGCGAAGGGCTCGCGAAGGTCAATCCGATCTTCACCTGGGTACGGCTGGCTCAGCGCATTCCCGTACGCGTGCACATCGATGACGTGCCGCCGGGCGTCATTTTGTCGATCGGAATGACGGCCACGGTCGAGATTGAGACGGGAACAGCCGAGCAGCAAAAGTCGGCACCGTGAACGCTCACAGACAGGGCGGCATCTCCTGCTCGAGAGGCCCGCGCAGCGCCTCGCGCACGCTGACGCACGTCGACCAGTGCCGCAGTTGGTCCTCGGTCGGCAACCAGGAGGCGCTCCACCCGCCGCCGAGTGCCTCGATCAGCGTCACGCTGGCGATGAAGCGGCCCTGCTGGACGTTGATGGCGCTCACCTCGTTGGAAAGCAGAAGTTCCTGCGCCTGCACTACCGCCGTGTAGTCGACGGTGCCGACCCGGTAGCGGTCGAGCGTGATGCGCACCGTTTGGCGTGCACGTTTGACCGCGCGGTCCAATGCGCGAGCCTGCTGCGCCAGGATGCGCAGATCGGAAAGCTGCGTCTCGACCTCCTGCAGCGCCAGCAGCACCGTCTGCCGGTAGTGCGCGACCGACTCGTAGTAGTCGGCCATCGCAGCCGCCACCTGCTCGCGGCGCAGGCCCGCATCGAAGAGGACCTCGGCCATGTTGCCGCCGACGGCCCAGATCTGGTTGGCAACCGCGATCGGGAACGCGTTGCTGCCTGAAGAGCCGAACGTCGCATAGGGGATCAGTACGCCGCCAAAGCCGCTCGATATGCTGATGTCGGGGAAGTATGCGGCGACCGCGACCCCGACCAGCGCATTCCGGCTTGAGATCTGGCGCTCCGCGGCCGCGATGTCCGGGCGCCGCTCCAATAGGGCAGAGGGAACGCTGGCCGGCACCTCGGGCACATGCCGCGGTAACGGCGACCAGGGGATCGATACGTCAGACGGTGGCCGGCCGATCAGCACGGCAATGGCGTGCTCCAGGCGCGCACGCTGCACGCCGACCGCGATCTCTTGCGCCTTGGCGGTATCCAATTGCGTGCCGGAGATCGCGACATCGTAGTCCGACGCGGTCCCCACCCGCGCGCGATCGACCGTGATCTCGTACGCCGTGCGGTACTGCGCGACAGTATCGTGCAGGAGTTTTTGCAGCGAATCCGCCGCTCTGAGATTGAAGTATGCCAGCGCGAGCTGCGTGCGCGCGGAAAGCTTGATGCCGGCGAGCTCGGCAGCGCTTGCCTGCGCCAGCGCGACGTTGGCCTCGACCTGCCGCCGGATTTTGCCCCAGATGTCTAATGTCCAGTTGAGCTGCGGTTGCATCTGGACCGTGGTCTGCGTTTTGGAGGGCGTGCCGGGGCTGCCTTGCGCTGCATAAGCGGCGCTGCCCGTATGCCAGCGGTAGCCGGTGTAGGTGAAGCCGAGCACCGGGAACAGCTCCGAGCGGGCCTGGTTCACCAGCGCCACGGAGCGGCGGAAGCCGGCTTCGGCCGCGGCGATGTTCTGATTGGAGATGTCGACCTCGCGCAGAAGCGAGTCGAGCGTGGGATCGTCGTAGACGGCCCACCAGTCGCCGCGATCCATGTCATCGCGCGGGGTCGCAATCTTCCAGCCGTCGAGCTCCTTGAACTCGGGCGACATGGGCGTGCCAGGTGTCTCGTAATCGGGACCGACCATGCAGCCCGAGACGCAGATCGCGATGGCGAGCATCAGGGCTCTGGCGGAGAGGGATGCGCGTGCGGCCACTCGTCTGGCGAACTCGGACGACCAAGCTGCCGGCCGACGCAACAGGGTCGGTGTGAACGGCAGCCGCTGCCAAGTCATTCCGGTGTCGCCCCCCATGCTCGGTCGACTTGCAGTCTTCGAGACACATGCCCGGCCTGCGTCGCAGATCCGAGGACGCAAGACCGGGTTGTTGCGGGCAATCCGCGCTGAGCCCCTGGTTCGGGCGTGAATCAATCGTGATTCGCCGATTCGGAGGAACGACGGAGCGGCCCTCAACGCACAGTTTGTTTCGACGAATCAGCGCTGAGCGCAACGCAAACGGCATCTCTGCGCTCCAGCGAGCGCAGAGGCAGTCACAGCCTCGGAGGGTGACGGTGCTAGTCGAGCGCGGCGTCGTTGGTCTCGGACGTCCTGATCCGGATGACCTGATCGAGCGCGTGTACGAAGATCTTGCCGTCGCCGACCTTGCCGGTCTGCGCGGCGGACTGGATCGCCTCGATGACGGCATGCAGCCGCTCGGAGGGGACCGCGATCTCGAGGCGGACCTTGGGCAGCTCGTTGGTCTTGTACTCGGCGCCGCGATATATCTCTGTCTGGCCGCGCTGGCGCCCGAAGCCGCTGACCTGGGTGATGGTCATTCCCTGCACACCCAGGCTCAAGAGGGCCTCGCGAACCTGCTCGTACTTATGGGGACGAATGACGGCGGTGATCATCTGCATGGGATGTTCCTGCTCGTAGCGCAGCCCTAGCTCTACCAGGCGACGGATGGCCTCGGACCGGGACGGAAGGTCGGTCTGGCCGCGTCTCCAGTCGTCGATCACCTGCGAAAATTCATTGGAAGCAACGAGTTGTATTCGTTGGTCGAGTTTCGCCATGCCCGCCTTTGCTCCGAAAACCGGGGGGCTTCCGGCGTCCCGCCGTGTCCCCGACCACTCAAGTTACTGATTTCGCACTGAATAATAAATTGCGCCAAAAAGCAAACTTACACACTTGACTATGTTACACATCATGTGTAAGTTCACATCACTCGATAACGTTAACCATCCAACTTATGGAGGCTCGGATGACCAAGCTCGTTTATCGCGGCATTGCCTATGACGCGGATCAGAAGAAGCCTGAGGAGCGCGTCTATCAGCGTCCCCAGCTCGTCTACCGGGGTGTGACCCACAACGGCGTCCGCACAACGAACGAAGAGAAGAAGCCTGTCGGCGTTGCTGGCCTGATCTATCGCGGTCTGAAGCTGGCCTGATGCAAAACCGGCACGAAGAACCAACGCGAAGATCAAAAGACTGACGGGCCGGGTAGCAATCACCCGGCCCGTTTTCTTTGACGCTTCCTCCGAACTCGTGTGCCGCCTAGATCGCGCCGACCTGCCTTCGCTCCTGCGCGGGGGCGACGAGGGTGGCGGTGTGGCGCGCAATCATGATTTCCTCGTTCGTCGGGATGACCCAGGCGCGCACGCGGCTCTGCGGCGTGGTGATGCGCGGGCCGTTGCGCGCGTTGACGGCCGCATCGAGCTCCAGGCCCAGCCACTGCAGTCGCTCGCAGACGCCGGCGCGAATGGGAGCGGCGTTCTCGCCGATGCCGGCGGTGAACACGATGGCATCGAGACCGCCCAGCAGTGCGGTATAGGCGCCGGCGAAATAGACGATCCGATAGACGAAATAGTCGAGGGCGGCTTTCGCGCGAGGATCCTTGCTCTCGAGCAGCACGTGCACGTCGTTGCTGATCCCTGACAGCCCCTTGAGACCCGATTCCTCGTAGAGCAGATGCTCCAGCGAGCGATCGTCGAACAGCTTGCGCCGCAGGAGGTAGAGGAGCGCGCCCGGGTCGATGGCACCGCAACGGGTTCCCATCGGAAGCCCCTCGATGCCGCTGAAGCCCATCGTCGTGGCAATGCTCTTGCCGTCGAGGATCGCGCACATGCTAGCTCCCGATCCCAGATGCCCGACTATGACCCGCCTGGCCTTGGGATCGTAATCGGGGAGCGTGCGGTTGATGTAGTCGTAGGAGATGCCGTGGTAGCCCCAATGGCGCACCCCCTGATCTTTGACGGACTCTGGAACCGCATAGATCTCCGCGTTTTGCGGCATGGTGCGGTGGAACGAGGTGTCGAACACGGCGACCTGCGGTAGGTTCGGATAGATACGCGCAAGCGCGCGAATGCCTTCCACCTCCGCCGGTTGATGCTGCGGCTCAAGCATCGACAAGCCGTCCAGATATTGGAGCGCACTGACATCCACCAGGCACGGTCCCTTGTAGCGGGTTCCGCCCTGGACGAGGCGATGTCCCGCCGCCACGATCTCGATGCCCCTCTGGCTAGTCTCGATCCAGTTGATGACATAGCGCAGCGCGAGCTCCGCGCTGATCGGCTTGCCTTTGGGCCAGGCATGGTCGGTGAGCGGCGTGCCCTTGGCGTCGTTCGCTGTGAACTGCGGCGCCGTCATCATGTTGATGATCTTGCCGCGCGAGACGACCTCGAGCGTGTCGTCGGAGCGATGGTGGTAGAGCGCAAACTTGAGGCTGGACGACCCTGAATTCAGGACGAGAATACCGTTCTGCATGATCGTCAGCCCCCAAAAGCTTCGAGGATCGTCGGGTCTTTGCGGATCGCGTCGGCGACTATCGCGGTAACTGCGGCGGAGAACGTGCGCGTCTCGGGCGAGTCGGCACGGCTCGTCAAAATGATCGGCACCTTGGCGCCCATCACGCAGTCGGCCGCCTGGGTGCCTGCCATGAACAGGAGCTCCTTGTACATGGCGTTGCCCGCCTCGATGTTCGCGGCGACGAGGATGTCGGCATAGCCCGCAACCGGTGACACGATCTTCTTCGTGCGCGCGGTCTCGGGGTTGACGGCGGCATCGAGATCCAAGGGGCCATCGACCAGGCCGCCGACGATCTGCTGACGATCGGCCATCTTGGCGAGAGCCGCTCCATCGATGGTGGACGGCATTTTGGAGCGCACCGTCTCGACCGCGGAGATGACGGCGAGCTTGGGACTGTCGATGCCGATCGCATGCGCGAACAGGATCGCGTTCTGGCAGATGTCGCGCTTCTGATCGAGATCGGGGGCGATGTTGATGACGGCATCGGTCAGAATGATGCGGCGTCCGTAGGCGGGCGAGTAGATGAGCGCGCAATGGCTCAGCAGGCGTCCCGTCCGCAGGCCGGAGTCCTTTTGCATGATGGCGTGCAGGAATACGTCGGTATGCAGGCTGCCTTTCATCAGGGCGTGCAGCTCGCCGTGTCCAGCCATCGTTGCGGCCTTGGCCGCGGCATCCTCGTCGTCGGCCGCATCGACGATCTGATACGAGCCGACATCAATGTCGTTTGCGTGCGCGAGGCTCTTGATGGCCTCCGCGGGACCGATGAGGACCGGGTCGATCAATTGATCTTGCGCCGCTCTCTGAGCGCCCAGCAGCGCATCGACCGAGAGGGGAAAGACGACACCGGTCTTGGCCGTCGCAGCATCGCGGCCGCGTGCGATCAGCTCGTCAAGCTGCTGGGTCTTGGTGTCGGACCTTGCCGTGTTGAATTGGACAGACGTCAGCGGGCTGGTCATGGTGATATCCCTTGCCAAGGCTGTAGCTCTGTTGGGTTCCGGGCGCGGTGTGCCTAGTGGTAGTCGATCTGTTTGGGTTGGGGGTCTTTGGCACGCACAGGACGCGATGCGGGCTGAGCGCCGCCCTTCAGCAGGTCAGCAAGCTTTAGCAAGCGCAACTGGCTCTCAGGCGTCGGTGTGCCGCCAGCTTCGAGGACGTCGGTGACCTCCGAAAGCAAGGCCTGGCAGTTGCCAACCGCGAACGGGCGGCGGCAGTTGGGGTGCAGCGCCGCGATACGCTCGAAGAACTTGATCTGGCCCTCGACCACGTCGAGGAAGGTCTGTCCGGGAATGGGGTTGGCGGAAAAACCAATAAAGTAGACCTGATGGCCGGCGGCGAACGCATCGCCGATCTCGCTCTGGTAGTGGAAGCCGCCGATGCCAGGTCCTTGGCCGGCACGGGGATCGACGATGACGATCGGCCGTTTGGTCGGATCGATCGTCGCGCCGGCCGGCGGGATGACGCGCGCGAGTGAGAAGTTGATGGGCCGGGGAAGGCTTCCTCCGCTCATGATGATCTCATGCTCGAAGGTCAGAACCGTCGCCATCGGGCGCGAGGTCATCTCGGCCTGCTCGTCGCCGCGTTGGCGCAGGATGTCGAGGAAGAGCGCGCCGCGTTGATATGCGTCGGTCCAGTAGTCGGTGAAATCCTGCGCGAGCCCGAAGGGGCTCATGGGCCAGGCGGTGTTCGTAGAAAGCGCGGGAAAGAAATTGGCGAAGGCGGGACGTGATGTGTCGGGAGTTGAGGTGCTAGTCCGGCTGGCTGGCATGCTCATGGTAATGCTCCTTCTTGCCGGGTGTCATGAAAACACGGCAAAGCCACCAATCGACGCCAGATGGTTTGGCGCCATCCTGCTCAAATTGCGTGCTCGCTCACGCGCGTTTCTTTTTTTGGGTTTTGCGCGACGCTAGATGGCGGCGGTTTATCGACTGTGAATCGAAGCACGCTCAATCGGTCGCACGCGCCGCACGTCAGCAAAGCTTGGCCGAGAGATAATTTGTGCAAACATCGATGTAGGAATGAACCGATTTGGATTCAATTGAGACTGCTCGCAAGACGTCAGCACGACGCGCGCTGGGCGAACGAGTTCTTTACTTCTGGGCGAGCACGCATTGCCAATTGAGGAAGCAGGATGATGCTGACCCAAATCAGAATGCTTCGGGCCTCGTAGGAGTGTCGTGCCATGGCCGAGCCCGGAAAGACTGCCGATCATTTATCGGTTTCTGAGACACTGAAGCATCTCAACGTCGATGCGGCAAAGGGGTTGGCGACCAGCGAGCTCGACGCCCGTATCAAGACGTACGGCCCGAACGCGCTACCGGAGCGCAAGCGAAGTCTGCTGAAGACGCTGCAGCCATATTTCTGGGCACCGATCCCGTGGATGATCGAAGCCGCCGCCATGATGGCGCTGATCGTCAACGACATCGGCGACTTCGTGATCATCCTCGTTCTGCTCTTGTTCAATGCCGGACTGGGGTTCTGGGAGGAGCATCAAGCGAGCGACGCTCTCGATGCCTTGAAAAACTCGCTGGCTCTCAAAGCGCGCGCACTGCGCGACGGAAAGTGGAGCGAGGTCGCCGCGACGACGCTTGTCCCGGGCGACATCGTGCGCATTCGCCTCGGCGACGTCGTGCCGGCGGACACGCTCTTAATCGGCGGCGACTATGCGAGCATCGATCAGGCGGCGCTGACGGGTGAGTCGCTGCCGGTGACGAAGAAGCCCGGCCAGGTCGCCTATTCCGGATCGGTCGTGAAGCAGGGCGATATGCTCGCCGTGGTCACGGCAACGGGTGCCGACACCTTCTTCGGCAAGACGGCGAAGCTCGTTCAGAGCGCCGGCGCGGTCTCGCACTTCCAGAGGGCCGTGATGCGGATCGGCGATTTTCTGATCATCCTGGCGGTGGCGCTGGCGGCGATCCTGATCGCGGACCGGCTGGACGCCATGCACGGTGTCTTCGACCGCAATGACCTGCTGCGGCTGGCGACATTTGTCCTGATCCTTCTGGTGGCATCCGTGCCGGTGGCGATGCCGGCGGTGCTGTCGGTGACCATGGCGCTGGGCGCCAAGATGCTGGCGAGCAAGAAGGCCATCGTCTCGCGGCTGGAATCGATCGAGGAGCTCGCGGGCATCGACGTCTTGTGCTCCGACAAGACCGGCACGCTCACCCAGAACAAGCTCACGCTGGGCGACGTGCAGCCGTTCGGGACCACAAAAGCCGCTGATGTCGTTCGGGCCGGCGCGCTCGCGTCGCGAGCGGAGGATCACGATCCGATCGATGACGCGGTGCTTGCTGGGCTCACCTCGCCATCCGAGATCGGCCCGTACAAGCAGACCGCGTATGTGCCGTTCGATCCGGTCGGAAAACGCACCGAGGCAACTGTGAGCAATGCCGGCGGCAAGCCATTCAAGGTCAGCAAGGGGGCGCCCCAGGTCATCATCGCGCTCACGAAGCTGCAGGGTGCGGACCGCGACAAGGTCGAGGCGTTGGTAGATGCCTTCGCCGGCAAGGGATACCGCACGCTTGGTGTGGCCCGCACGGACGCGGCCGGAAACTGGGCATTTCTGGGCCTGTTGCCGCTGTTCGATCCACCGCGTCCCGATTCCAAGGAGACGATTGCGCGCGCCCGCGGCTACGGCGTCGAGGTGAAGATGGTCACAGGCGATAACGTTGCCATCGCACGCCAGATCGCCGGCCAGCTCGGCATGGGAACGAATATCGAGCCTGCCAGCCAGTTCTTCATCGGTGATGCATCCAAGGGCGTCATGCCGGCAGGCGCGGTCGAGCAGATCGAGAAGATGGATGGCTTTGCCGAGGTGTTCCCGGAGCACAAGTACGCCATCGTCAAGGCGCTGCAGGGTGACGGCCACATCGTTGGCATGACGGGCGACGGCGTCAACGATGCACCGGCGCTGAAGCAGGCCGACGTCGGTATCGCCGTGTCGGGGGCGACCGATGCTGCGCGTGCGGCGGCGGCGCTGATCCTGACCGCGCCGGGCCTGTCGGTCATCATCGACGGGATCGAGGAGGCACGCCGCATTTTCCGGCGCATGACGAGCTACACGCTCTACCGCATCGCGATGACCATCGACATCATGGTGTTCGTGGTGCTGGCCTCGCTGCACTATCACTACTTCCCGCTGACGCCGGTAATGATCATCGCGCTGGCGCTGCTCGACGACGTGCCGATCATGACCATCGCGTTCGACAACGCGGCGGTTGACCAGAAGCCGGTCAAATGGCAGATGGACCGCATTCTTATCGTCTCGTCGGTGCTTGGATTGAGCGCGGTCGTGCAGAGCTTCGGGCTCTTGTACATCGCCGACACGATCTATGGCATGCCGCAGGACCAGCTGCAGACGCTGATGTTCCTGCAGCTCGTCGCCGGCGGTCACTTGATGCTGTTCCTGACGCGCTCGACCAGCTTCTTCTGGTTGCCGCCGTTCCCGAGCCGGTCGCTGTTCATCGCCATCGTCGCGACCCAGATCGTCGCGGTGCTCGTGTGCGCTTATGGCGTGCTCGTGCCGCCGATCTCGTGGAAGGCCATCGGATTGGTCTGGGCCTACAACATCGCGTGGATGTTCGTGCAAGACGTGATCAAGGTCGTGATGCTCAAGGTCGCAGATCTGCGCCGTGGCAGCGGCCGCTTGAGCAGCCTGGAAACGCGTCCGCTCGATGCCTACATCGGTCTGCACCGCGGCAAGGGATTGCCGGGGCAGGCCGGTCCGGTGCCCGGTCCGGCGGAATGAGATTGGGTTTGGAACTCGGGCGACGCTGAGCAGGCGCCCGGCGCTCAATCCGCTTTCGGCATCGGGACCGGATGAGCTGCATCCCGGCCGACTACCGTCGTCCATTCGCGGATCCACCATCGGGTGACGAGGCCGTTGCGCACGTACGGGTCGGCGTTGGCGAACGCCTCGGCGATCGCCGGCGAGTCTCCCGAGAACAGCAGCATCGCGCCGTCGGCGGGATCGGCGAAGGCGCCGCCGAGCAGAAGCTCGCCGCGCTCGAGGTAGGGCTTGGCGAGCTTCAAATGCGCGTCGCGCCAGGCGCCGCGTCGCTCCATGTAGTCGGGCACGTACTCGTAGAAAAGCATGAAGTGCATGATGGTCTTTCGCGTGGCGCTCACGAGGATCTGCGTCGATAGCGCTCGAGGACATTCCAGGCGAGCACGATCAAGACGGCAAGATAGGGAATGAGCAGGCGCTCGTCATAGATCACGACGGCCCAGGCCTGTCCTACGTCGAGTGCCGTCGTCGCCGGGTCGTGCGGCGCATAGACGACATCGATCTGCTGGCCGGTACGCAGTTGCTCAGCCTGCTGCTTCGAAATCCGCACCGAGGCATTGACGGTCTTATTGTCCGGCGTCTGGAAGCTGTAGCGCAAGAGCCAGCGCCCCTGCGGCCCACGCCGGTTGTGGGCAGGCTGCAGGTCGCGCACCGTGGCGGATGCGGTCCGACCGTCGTCCTTGAGCGTGCGGTATCTCTCGTAGTCGTATGTCGCCTTGCCGATGAGGGCGGCGGCCACGA
>Ga0209347_1002914_pt1 | contig 21235 bp, 16 predicted proteins | sample AutmiccommuBRH23_FD_187382 | JGI IMG/M metagenome (GOLD analysis project Ga0209347, IMG submission 187382) | Deep subsurface microbial communities from Mt. Terri, Switzerland - Autotrophic microbial communities BRH/23 (SPAdes) (version 2) | ecosystem: Environmental > Aquatic > Deep subsurface >...
TGCCATTGTTCAGAGCAGGCGGAACCCCCTGCCCAGGCTCATTTTCGCCCTGGGCATCCGCCACGTGGGGGCAAGGGCGGCCCGCGTCCTGGCTCAGCATTTCGGTTCCCTCGACCGGCTGATGGCCGCTTCGGAAGAAGAACTGGTGGCGATCCCGGAAATCGGCCCCAAAATTGCCGGCAGCATCACCGCCTTTTTTGCCGGGGAGCAGAACCGCTCGGTGATTGAAAAATTGGTCGCCGCGGGCGTACATACAGAGGCCCGGATGGAAAGGGGCACAGGCGGCCCTCTGTCCGGCAAGGTCTTCGTGCTCACGGGCACCATGGCCGGCTATACCCGGGAAGAGGCGAAAACGCTGGTCGAAAACCTCGGCGGCAGGGTCGCCTCCAGCGTGAGTAAAAACACCGACTACGTGGTGGCCGGTGAAAGCCCCGGCTCGAAGTATGAAAAAGCCGTGGCTCTCGGGGTGACGGTTTTAAACGAAGAAGAGTTCAGAGAACTGTGTCTGAATAAAAAATAGCCTACTTAGTACCACAGCGTTAATTTTTTCTTATGAACATTTGAAAAGCTATTTGGTATAATCAGATTGAGGGTTCGGTAAGTAAGTTTCATAACAAAAGTTTGTTCATTTTTGTACGGGAGATAATTTATACCGAATCCCTTAATTTAACAAAAAAGAAGTTTTGAGACATGAATAACGATATCTTTTTTGATACAACCCCTTTAATGGGACGATGCAAAAATGCTTGATATATACCAGAAGCGTCTTTCTTTGACCATTGGCGATTCCGAAGCAATGATAACGGTAGACGGTTGTGATTTTCCTAAAAGTAGTATCCTTATCCATCTGATATCTCCTTGTTTTAGAGACTATGGACAGGATTACCTGCTGTACCTCTATTATAAGGAGTTTTTTAATGAAATACCATGATATTTATGGAAATTGGCCGAATTTGGGCAAATTTAAGGGTTGAAATTTTGACATTCTATTTATGCAACGCTACTGACTATCATGCCGAAGTGGCCCCAGTCTATTTGAGCTTGCTCACCTGGCAGTGTTTCATATGGTTTGTATTCCCGAACATGCTGAGGGCGTATTTTTGAAACAAATCGCCTTACGGTTCTGTCTGAGCCGGCATCCCCCTTTTTGCAATCTCCTGATAAATTTGATCGGTTGAAAGTTCCGGCCATTTTTCAAGGCGACTTATATTATTACTCTGTAAAAGCTCACAAAAAAAATTAGTTCACTGGCAACCGGAGCCGCAGGTTAACCGGTTCGAAGCAGGCGAATCCTTTTCCGTTAACTACCGCGACAACCGGGAATTTTCCTGCGTTAAAGGCCGCGCCGATTTTACCCCGGGCGTCTATGGCCAGAATTCCGCCCTGGGCGCCTTTCAATTCTTCCAGTCTCTTGAGGGCCAATTCCACGGCCTGCTGAGGGTGCGAACCACCGGCGATCTTTTCATCCACGTATTTTGCCGTCAGGGTTTCGATAAAAGCTTCACCGGCGCCGGTACAGACGACGGCGCTTGCTCGGGAAGCGAATATCCCTCCACCCAGGCAAGGGGTGTCCCCGACCCGGCCGGGCGGCTTCAAAAAACAGCCCCCGGTGGAGGACGCCGCTGCAAGTCCATTCCCGTCCCACGCAACGCATCCCACCGTATCTCCGCCGGGTTCCAGCCCGGTGAACTGGTTTTGGGCCGGCGCTTCGCCGCAGGCCAGGCTGTCCTGGGCCTTGCGCCAGGCGTCAAGCTGTTCTATTGAGGTGCAGTCGGCTTCCGGGAAACCATGTTGACGCGCAAAGCGGATCGCTCCTTCTCCGGCCAGGAAGACCAGGGTGGTTTCTTCCATCAGTCTGCGGGCTACCGATATCGGGTTGAGGACCTGGCGGATTACAGCCACAGTGGAAAAACGGCTGCTGAGGCCGTCAATGATGGCGGCATCCATTTCCACTTCTCCGTCCAGATTCAGAACCGAACCATAACCGCAGTTGAATTTCGGCGAGTCTTCCAGCGTTTTAAGAGCCGCTTCTACCGCCTGGACACAGCTTTCGGCCAGAAGTTCATACCCCTGCAAAGCCGCTTCCCGGAGAACCTCCATGAACTGCCGCTCGCGGCTGGTATCCAGCCCGCCGTGCACTGCTATAATGCTCATATCCATATTGTAGGCAATTCACTGCCCTTCTATGTATCTATCGTGCTGCCCGGGACAGTTGTCTTATAAACGGGTAACATTTTAAAAAAATGGCAGGACATGCCGGCCTGCCGGCGAATACTTCCCTTGCTGCCTTATTTAGTGAAGAGGGATGAGGGTGATGATGACAAAAAGCTGGCCCTTTGGCCACGGCCTCGCAATTATCTACAGTGAGGAAGGCAAGGTTTGGCGGGCTGCCAGGAAGATCGGCCTGCGGCTGGTGGGAGAATATTTTCGCCGGGACGGTGTCTTGTTTGCAAGGCAGTTTTTAGGTGAGCGCGAAAAAGTATCGGACCTGGTCCAGTGGGCAGCCAATGAAAAAGTGAAACAGCTGACTTTATTCTGATGGTGTAACCGGAAAAACTCTTTTACCGGTCATCTTTTCGACTTCGGCCAGGGCCTGCTCCTGTTCCAACGCGCTTGCCAGGTCGACGTCCACGCATTCGAAAGGAATTTGCTTTTCGTTCAAAAGCTGCTTGACTTTTTTGCACCAGGGACAGGTGCTTTAAAGCTGAGTATAATTTTTTTGTGAGGAATTCATACGGGTTTTCCCCGGCCTCACGCATGTACCCGGTGACAAGATAGGAAGCCACAGTTGACATATTGTCCAAGACCCAGTGCAGGTCCTCTTCTTGCATTTCTCCCTTTGGGAAGTCCAAATAAACCAGCTCTTGAATAGCCTGGATCGCTTTGGAGATTTCATCCATACTCCAGGCTTCATGGGTCTCTTCATATTTTTCAATCAGCCGGCTGCAGATTTCTTCAATATCGGTATTCATGTTTAATCACCCCCTCAAGTAAGTTTATTAGGAGAGACCGCCTAAAATAACAAAAAATGTTTTTTAAAACTGCACTCAAAAAAGGGCCGCGGCTTCTTGCGATAAAAAAGCCCCGGCCTGTCCGGACAAAGTATCTTACAAGATATCCTATCCTGACCAAAAATTTTAAAACCTGGCAGAAAATACAAAGATGATCTTGAACAGGAATTTAAACTTTGAGAAAATTTTGCCCTTCGGCAAAGCTGTCTCAAACAAAAAGGAGCCGGTGACAGGACCCGCTCCAAGCTTAGAGAACCAGAATCTTTTAAAGTTTTTTCTGCAGCCGGGTTGACATGCTGAACCTTATCCGCGATAGCCCGGTAGGGGCGTAATTTTTAATAAAAAAGAATCGGGACAAGATAGACTTCGTTTTGTTCCTGTTCCTGGGTGGAATCTATTGATTTGTCAGGCGAGGTGTCCATAAAGCTGCCCCCTTTGATATTATTGATTGTGTAATATTATCAGAAAATTTTGAACCAGTCAACATATTAATATGGCTAAACCGGAAAACCTTTATAACTATTCTAGCATTCAATTATTAAGGTATTATTAACGCCGGCGAGAGGTTACATTATTTTTTTGTAAACTTTTTTGCCGGCGCAGGGAGGAATAAACGGCGGGACGGAGAATGGTTTCCAAAAAAGGAGAGGAGGCGTATTTTTGAGCAAGTCGGGAGAAGTAAAATCTTCAATCATGGAATATGTTTTGAGCGGTATCGGGATGCTGTTAATCGCCGCTTTGATTTTGCTCGGCGCCGGCGTGGGCATGCTTTTAAAAATTCCCTATGTTGTTACGGGGATGATTGTGGGCGTTGTCGTTGCGGTGGTGATGATCCGCTATCATTTTTCCGCCTTCCGCGCGTACACCTGCCCCAATTGTGGCGCCACCCACAATCTGATTGACAATATCGGCAGCTATGAGTGCTCCTTCTGCGGCCACCGTACCGTAATCAAAAAGCGTAATATCGAGGGGCTTTACCCCACTTACCCACCGACGGACTGAATTAAATTTTAAAAACTTTTACATTACAATCGCCTGAGCCGGGCCGGAAGCAAGACCGTTCAGAACGAAGCGCCGATCCATTTTGTCGCCTGCAGAAAAATGGCTGTGACGGCGGCGGCCATGACCGGTCCGCAGGGCGTGCCTTTAAGAAAGAGGATGCCCAGAACCGAGCCCACGGTCATGCCGAAAATGATTTCCGGGCTTGCGCTCATCAAGATCAGCCCGTCTCCGTTCAGCCGGGTGGCCAGCGCCCCGCCGGCCAGGGCCAGGAGGCCTTTTGCCGAGGCCAGCTGGAAAAATTCGTCCTTTTGGACCCTATCCGTGGCCAGCGGAATGAGGATGTGCAGCATCAAAAGGATCAGCCCGATTTCCAGCCCGCGGGCTTCCAGGACCGGCAGCACCAGGTGGTCAAGCTGAAAGTACTTGATGCACAGGAGTATGCAGGCCGCCGTCACCACCAGATTTGAGCGCCCGAAGAGGCCCAGGAAGAGCAGGATCAGGAGGATAATTTCCGGGTTCGATGGTCTCAAGGCGGATCATCCCTTTTTTAATCTACTGAATAAAATATGCCAGGGTTGCTGCAATATGATACGAATAGCAAATTAATCGGTGATAAACTTATCCACACCCGGCCGAGGGTGATTTTTTTTTGCCTGACAGGCGCCCGTCTCCTATTTATAATATAATTAACCATATTCTTATCCTGGAGGGGGGAATTCCGTTGTCCCTGCGTTTTATCCTCGGCCGGGCCGGTTCCGGCAAGAGTTTTACCTGCCTGTCCGAAATGGCCGGCGAACTGGAAGCGTTTCCGGAAGGCCATCCCCTGATCCTGCTGGTGCCGGAGCAGGCCTCCTTTCAGGCTGAGCGGGACCTGGTCGTCGCTTGCGCCGGGAAGGGCTTTATGCGCGCCCAGGTCTTAAGCTTCCGGCGACTGGCCTACCGGGTGCTGCGTGAGGCCGGCGGCGCCGCGCGGGCGCACATCGGCGAACTGGGCAAGCGCTGCGTCCTGCGCCGGCTGTTGCAGCTGCGGCAGGGAGAACTCAAGGTTTTTCAGTCCCCGGCCACCCGCGCCGGCTTTGCCGATAGCCTCGCCCGGGCCGTGGGGGAGATGAAAACCTACTGCATCGGTCCGGAAGACCTCGCCGCGCCGGCCGCGGAGTTGCGGAAGGCCGGGGCAGCCCTGCTGGCGGACAAGCTCGACGACCTGCGCCTTTTATTCAATGACCTTGAGCAATTTCTGGCCTCCCGCTTCATCGACCCGGACGACTACCTGAGTCTGCTGGCCGGCCGGCTCCCGCGCGCGGCCACAACCGCCGGGGCGGAGGTTTGGGTGGACGGCTTCACCGGCTTCACCCCCCAGGAATACGGGGTCCTGGCCGCGCTCCTGCACGCCGCCCGCCGGGTCAACGTGTCACTCTGCATTGACGATTTATCTTTAGCCGGGGCTATCGACGAGTCCGACCCCTTTTACCCTGTCCGGGAAACATACGAGCAGCTTTGTGTCATCACCGCCAACGAAGGGATGCGGGTGGACCGTCCCGTGCTCCTGAGCGATTCCGCCCCCCGGTTCCGGTCTGCCGCCATCGCCCACCTGGAGCGGCATTTTTTCCGCCGGCCGGCGCCGCCCCTGGCCGCCGGCGGCGCGGAGGTGACCGTGGCCTATGCCGCCAACCGCACAGCCGAGGTGGAAGGGGCGGCGCGGGAGATGATCCGCCTGGCCCGGGACAGCGGCTACCGCTGGCGGGAAATGGTTGTTCTGTCCCGGGATCTCTCGCTGTACGCCGGGCTGGTGGCCAACATTTTCGCCGACTACGGCATCCCCGCCTTTATCGACCAGAAGCGTCCGGCCCTCCACCACGCCCTGCCGGAACTGGTCCGCTCGGCTTTTGAGGTGGCGGTGCGGGACTGGACCTACGATCCGGTTTTTCGCTACTTGAAAACAGACCTGGCCGCCCTGACCCGGGAAGAAGTGGACATTCTGGAAAACTACGTGCTGGCTCACGGCATCCGGGGCGGCCGGTGGACGGACGGACGGCCCTGGCAGTACAGGCAGCGCCGTTTTTTGGAGGAGGACGATTCCGTCTCGGGGGCATCGGAAGCGGAAGCGGATGGGCGGGAACTGGCTGAAGTAAACCGCATCCGGGACCGGGCGACAGGATCGCTCGGCCGTTTTTGCACGGCCGTGCGGGAGGCGGTCGACGGGCGGGAAATAACGGCCGCCCTGTTCGACCTGCTGACCGGGCTGGCTGTGCCGGAACAGCTGGAACGGTGGAGCGCCGCAGCCGAAAAGGAAGGCCGGCTGGAGGAAGCGCAGGAGCATGCCCAGGTGTGGGTCGAGTTCGTTGAGCTGCTGGACCAGTTGGTGGAGGTGATCGGGGACGAAGCCATTTCGCTGGAGGAGTACGCCGCCGTGCTAGACGAGGGGCTGGCCCACCTGCGTCTGAGTCTGATTCCGCCCGGTCTGGACCAGGTGGTGGTGGGCTCCCTCGACCGCTCCCGCAGTCCGGGCGCGCGGTCGGCCATTGTCCTGGGCGTTTCGGAAGGGTTGCTGCCGGCCCGGTCGATCGAGCAGGGCATTCTCACCGACGCCGAGCGGGAGAAGCTTGCCGCCGCCGGCTTGAAGTTCGCCCCCGGCGCCCGGCGCCGTTCCTTTGAAGAACAGAGCTTGATCTACGTCGCCCTGACCCGGGCCGGCGAGCGCTTGACCCTCTCCTGCCCCCTGGCTGACGATGAAGGCGGCGCCACCGCGCCATCCCCGGTGCTGGCGCAGATCCGGGCGCTTTTGCCCGGGGCGGCTGAAGCTGTGTGGCCGGTGGAGCCCGGCGAGGGCCAATCCGCCAACCTGGATTTTGTGACCCGTCCGGGCCGGACTCTTTCCCACCTGGCCGGCCGCTTGCGGGAGGCCAGGGCCGGTCGTCCGGTCGATCCGCTCTGGCGTGACCTGTACACATGGTTTGTCACAGGCGAACACCGTGACTCCGCCGCCAGGACGCTGTCCGGGCTGTTTTATCAGAACAGCGCGGGGCGCCTGCCCGGGCGGCTAAGCCGGGCCCTTTACGGGCGGAAGCTCGTAACCGGTGTTTCAGGAATCGAGAAGTTTCGCTCCTGTCCCTTTGCCTATTTCCTCACCTACGGCCTCAAACTCCGGGACCGGGCCGTGTTCAAGCTGAGCCCGCCGGACCTGGGCCAGTTCTTCCACGCCGCCCTGAAGCTTTTTGGCGAAGACCTGCAGGAAAAAGGGCTGGACTGGGGCAAGCTCAGCCGGGAGAACTGCCGCCACCTGGCTGATGAAGTGGTTGACCGGCTGGCGCCGCGCCTTTTAAACGAGATTCTGCTCAGCACGGCGCGCCAGCGCTACCTTACGGGCAAGCTGAAGCGAATTGTGCGGCGGGCCGCGACGGTGCTGGCCGAGCACGGGCGCCGGGGCTGCTTCCGGCCGGTGGGTCTGGAACTTGCTTTTGCCCCCGGCGGCGGGCTGCCGGCCGCCACCTTTGTTCTGCCCGACGGGAGCGAGATGGTCCTGACCGGGCGGATCGACCGGGTCGACACAGCTCCCGGGGAGGACGGGGAAATATATTTAAGAATCATCGACTACAAGTCGGGCCGCCCGGACTTCCGGCTTTCCGACGTCTGGCACGGCCTGAAGCTGCAGCTCCTGACCTATCTGAATGTGGCCCTGGACGAGGCCGAAAAGCTGGTCGGCAGGTCCTGTCTGCCCGCGGCGATCCTCTATTTTCACATTCATGACCCGGTGATCTCCGCGGCCGGGCCAATGCCTGCGGACGCGGTGGCGAAGGAAATCCTCAAATCCTTGAAGATGAAGGGCCTGGTCCTGGCCGACCCGGCGGTGATCGAGATGCTCGACCCCGCTTTGTCAGGGCACTCGGACCTGGTTCCGGTCCAGATCAAAAAGGGCGGGGGTCTGGGTGAACACTCCGCCGCCATCTCCCTGGAGCAGTTTGAACTGCTGCGCTCCCACCTGCGATCGCAGCTCCTGTCGGCCGGCGAAGAGATTATGTCCGGGACGGTGGACATATCCCCCTACCGCCAGGGAAAGTTTCGCTGCTGTCAGTATTGCGATTACCGGCCGGTTTGCTTTTTTGACGTTCTGGTGGAGGGAAACCGGTACCGGATCCTTCACCCGGAAAAAGACGCGGCGGTTTTGGAACGCCTGGCCGAATTGGCGAAAGAGGAAAAACGATGAACGGGGGAAGTGCGATGCCGGTGCGTTGGATGCCGGAACAAATTGAAGCGATCGAGAGCCGGGGGGTTAACCTGCTGGTGGCGGCCGCCGCCGGCTCCGGTAAGACATCGGTGCTGGTGGAGCGGATTATCCGGCGGATCACCGACCCCGTGGCGCCGGTGGACATTGACCGCCTCCTGGTGGTGACCTTTACCAACGCGGCTGCTTCCGAAATGCGCGAGCGCATTGCCCGCTCCCTTGCTGAGAAGAGCGGGACGGGGCCGGGCGCGCGGCGCCTGGAGCGTCAGATCGTCCTTCTGAACCGGGCCCAGATCAGCACCCTGCACTCTTTTTGCCGGGAGGTCCTGCGCCAGTATTTTTACCGCATTGACCTGGACCCCTCCTTCCGGGTGGCGGATGAAACGGAAGCGGCCCTGCTGCAGCTGGAAGTGCTGGAGGACCTTTTTGAGCGGCGCTACGCCCTCGGCGACGACACACCCTTTACCCGGCTGGTCGAATCCTACGGCGGGAACCGGGACGACAGCTCCCTCACCCCCCTGATCCTGGAAGTCTTCCGTTTTGCCCGCAGCACCCCCGACCCGGAGGGCTGGCTGGAAAAAGTAGCGGTCCGGTTCGAGTTTCCCGAGGGTGCGGGCTTTGACGATCTGCCCTGGTCCAATCCTTTAAAGGCCGCCCTGGCCGTCGAGGCGGAGGGCCTCCTGGCCGCCGTCGATCTCGCCGCCGGACTGGCCGGCCGGCCCGGCGGCCCGGCGCCTTACCTGGAAACCATCCGCAAGGACCGGGAAGTGCTGGAGGACCTGCTCCGGCTCGGCCGGGAAGCGGCCTGGGAAGCTCTGGCCGGCTGGTTTGACGGAATTCGGTTCAGCCAGTTGAAAAGCTGCAAAAAAGGGGAGGCGGACGAACAACTGAAAAAACAGGTCCAGGACCTGCGGGACACCGTCAAAAAGCGCGTTGCTTCCCTGCGGGAGCAGTACTTTTCCCGCCCGCCGGCGGAACTGATTGCCGGCCTGCGCGCGGTTGCCCCGCTGGCCCGGGAACTGGCAACCCTCACCCGGGACTTCGGGGAAGCCTACCAAAAGGCCAAGGCCGGGCGAGGGGTCGTCGACTTCAGCGACCTGGAGCACCTCTGTCTGAAAGTCCTCGGCGAGCCGGCGCCGGGCGGCTACAGGCCCACGGCGGCGGCGCAGGAACTGCGGCGGCGCTATGAGGAAGTGCTGGTGGACGAATACCAGGACACCAGCGCCGTCCAGGAGGCAATCATCAACCTGGTGTCGCGCCGGGACGAGCCGCGTCCGAACCTTTTCGCGGTCGGAGACGTCAAGCAGAGCATTTACCGCTTTCGCCTGGCCGAACCAGGCCTTTTTCTGGAGAAGTACCGCCGCTATCCGCTCACCCCCGGCGGCCGCGAGCGGCGCATCGACCTGAACCGGAATTTCCGCAGCCGCTCCCACCTGGTGGATGCCGTAAATTTCGTCTTCCGTCAGCTCATGAACGGCTCCGTCGCGGAAATATCCTACGACCGGGCGGCGGAGTTGGTTTACGGGGCGGATTATCCCCCGCCCGGCGGCCGGGCGGACGAAAGCGGGCCGGAACTGCCGGAAACGGTCGAGTTGTACCTGGTTGAACGGGAAAACGAAAGCGGACTCGGCCTTTCCTTAAAGGAAGAGCTGCCGGAAGACAACGAGAGTGACGGCGAAGCGGGCGCCCCGGGAGAAGCGGAGGCGGAATTGGAAGCGGAACAGAAAGAGGCCCGCCTGATTGCCCGGCGGATCCGGGAAATGGTGGCGGGCGGCTCCCGGGGCGAGGCGGAGTTTTGTATTCTCGACAAGAAGAGCGGCACCGGCCGCCCGGTTTCCTACCGCGACATCGTCGTCTTGATGCGGGCCACCGCCGGCTACGCCAACACCTTTGTCGAGGAGTTCCGTCAGGCCGGGGTGCCGGCTTACGCCGAACTGGCCACCGGCTATTTTGAGGCCACCGAGGTTGAAACGGTGCTGTCGCTGTTAAAGGTCATCGATAACCCGCGCCAGGACGTGCCCCTGGCCGGGGTGCTCCGCTCCCCCCTGGTGGGCCTGGACAGCGGCGAACTGGCCCAGATCCGCCTCTGTCACAAGGAAGGCGACTTTTTTGACGCTGTCGTGGCCGCCGCCATCGGCGGGAATTCGTTTTCCGAGCGGCTGGTTGCATTCCTGGAGCAATTGGAGCGGTGGCGCACGGCGGACAGCAGGGGGGCGCTGTCGGACCTGATCTGGTCCCTCTACCGGGAGACCGGCTGCTACGACCTGGCCGGCGGACTGCCCGGCGGCGCGCAGCGCCAGGCCAACCTGCGGGCGCTTTACTACCGGGCCAGGCAGTACGAGGCAACCGTCTTCCGCGGACTGTTTCTCTTCCTGCGCTTCATCGGGCGTTTGCGGGAGGAGGGGCGTGATCTGGGCACAGCCCAGTACCTGAGCGAGAAAGAAAACGTCGTGCGGATCATGAGCATTCATAAGAGCAAAGGCCTGGAATTCCCGGTTGTGTTCGTGGCCGGCCTGGGCCGGAAATTCAACCTCAGGGATTTGAACAAAACGGTGCTGCTGCACAAGGATCTGGGTCTGGGGCCGCAGCTGGTGGACGTGGAGACGAGGGTCACCTACCCGACCGTGGCCAAGCTGGCCCTGAAAAACCAGCTCCGAATGGAGTCCCTGGCCGAGGAAATGCGCCTGCTCTATGTGGCCATGACGAGGGCCCGGGAAAGGCTCGTGCTGGTGGGCTCAGCCCGCAAGCTCACGGCATGCGCCCGCCGCTGGTGCGGAACCATCGGCACAGCCGGGTGGCCCCTGCCCGATTGGCAGCTGGCCGGGGCGGGCAACTGCCTGGACTGGCTGCTTCCCGCCGTGGCCCGCCACCGGGACGGCGGGCTGATCCGGGATCTGGGGGGGGCCGGGGCTATTCCCACAGACGAGGTGGCGCGGGACCGTTCCAGCTGGCAGGTCAGGGTCAGCGACGGACATCTTTACGGCGGCCCGGAAAAAGCGGAAGAACAGGACGAGTTTTGGGACCGGGTGCGCCGGATGGAGCCCTGCGGGCCGCCCGGGCCGCTCTTCGATGAGATCGCGCGCCGGCTCTCCTGGCATTACCCCTGCGCCGGGCTGGAAGGCTATGCCGCCAAGGCTTCGGTGACCGAACTGAAGCGCCGCTTTGACGGGCAGTCCGCCCCGGCAGACGAATCGCGGCGCGGCTTCCGCCCGCTGATCGGGGAAAGACCGCGCTTCTTGCAGGAAGACCGCGGACTGACCGCGAGCGAGTCCGGCTCAGCCCTGCACCTGGTCATGCAGCACCTGGCCATCGGGGGAGAGCTCGACGCCTCCGCAATCCGGGAGCAGGTGCACGGCATGGTTTTAAATGAACTTCTGACCCGTGAGCAGGCTGACTCCATTCCGGTCAATAAAATCGAAACCTTTTTTGAAAGCCCCCTGGGTCGGCGCCTGCGGGCAGCCGGCCCGGTGTGGCGGGAACTCCCCTTCACCCTGGCCCTGCCGGCCGCTGAAGTTTACCCGGAGGCGGCGGCAAAATTAAACCTTGAAACTTCCCCTGGAAACGGCTTAACCGGAGAACTGGTGCTGGTCCAGGGCGTGATCGACTGCCTCTTCGACGAAGGAGACGGATTAGTGCTGCTCGACTACAAGACCGACCGGGTGAAGCCCGATCAACTTGAGGAAATGGCCGTCCGCTACCGGGGCCAGCTCAACCTTTACGCCAGGGCGGTGGAAAGCATTTTGGGGCGGAAGGTAAAGGAGAAGTTTTTATATTTGTTTAATGTGGGAGTGCAATTAGAGTGTAAGTAAGGTGAATTTGAACAGCATATCAGAGTTATTTAAACCTCATTTAATTCTCATAGAGAGAGCATCGGCTTGATGATGAGAAGGCGGCTATTCTTTTGTGTCTACGGAGTGATCCGGGCGGCGGCACAGGCCCGGCAAATAATTGAAAATCCAAAAAGAACAGGAGTGAGCATCTTGAAGAAAAACTTGATCTATGTTATTCTGGCGCTAATCGCCGCTTCCCTGGTTATCAGCGGGTGCGCGCAAGGAGAAAAAGCGAAAGATAAATCCGCGGCAAAAGGACCCATCGTGGTTGCTTCAAAGATTGACACTGAAGGGGCCTTGTTGGGCCAAATGATTATCGCTATGCTCAAGGCAAACGGGTTTGACGCGGTTGATAAAACTGAATTCGGCCCCACCGATATCACGCGCAAAGCGCTGCTGAGCGGAGAAATCGATATCTACCCGGAGTATACCGGGAACGGCGCTTTTTTCTTTAATGATACCCGGCCGGAGCTCTGGAAAGACGCCGAAAAAGGCTACGATACTGTCAAAAAGCTTGACCTGGAGAAGAATAGCGTTGTATGGCTGCAGCCCGCCCCGGCCAACAATACCTGGGCCATTGCGGTAAGGAAGGATCTGGGGCAAGCTGAAAAGATCAAAACCATGGATGATTTCGCCGCTTATATCAATCGCGGCGGGAATGTCAAACTTGCTTGCTCGGAGGAATTTGTCAGCAGCCCGGCCGCTCTTCCGGCTTTTCAGACAGCCTATGGGTTCAAGTTGAAAAAAGAACAGCTCTTAACCCTTTCCGGAGGGAATACTGCGCAGACAGAAAAAGCTGCTGCTGAGAAGACAGATGGAGTCAATTTTGCCATGGCCTACGGAACGGACGGCTCCCTGGCGGCTTTGGGTCTGGTTGTTCTTGAGGACACCCGGGGGGTCCAGCCCGTTTACGAACCGGCGCCGATTATAAGGGGCACAGTAAATGACAAGTATCCGGAAATGGCAAACATCCTCAATCCGGTGTTCAAATCCCTTGACCTCACCACCCTGCAGACATTAAACGCGAAAATTGCCGTAGAGGGCCAGCAAGCTTCGAAGGTGGCCGGAGATTATCTTGCAGGAAAGGGTTTTCTAAAATAAGGGATGCTTTATCCGGACAGAATATAAGTGAGCCCTGGGTTCGGAAGGGGTTATTCCTCTACCGAACCCTTAGAGCGAGATTTACAGCCTGTTGATCCCCGGCCTTCGAGGACGGGGTCTTACTGGGTGTTAGAGAGATAAAAGGGGTGAGTCCCGCTTTGCGCCAGGCTCAATTAGACAAAGTGACCTTACTTGGTACATTGCTGGGGCTTGCTTCCTTCTTTTTTCTCGGCTACCTGACGTACCGGCCAAACAGGCTTGCCAGCGGGTCAAGCCTGCCGGTTTGGGAAGCTGTTTCCCCCCTTGAGACGGCAATTTTGCCTGGCTTGTGGGCTTTAATCCTGCTTTTCGTCTTTTTAAAAGGAAATAATAAGGGCTTGAATTTTTTTTCCGGAATTGCCGCCGGCGCAATTTTTTTCACGGATTTCTGGCTTGCAGGAATATCTGCAGGGAAAATGGTTGCCGCCGGCGATCAGATTGCCCGTGTCTCTCTCGGAGCCGGCGCCTGGTTAACAGCCCTTTCGGCTTATATCGTGCTGTTTGCTTCCCGCCGGCATTTGGCGGAATCAAAGTTTTTAAAGCTGACGGTTTCCATATGGGGACCATTTATGCTCTTATTGGCGGCCGCCGGCGGTCATTTAAACGAGCTTTCCATTACAAAGGAGTTTCTAGCCAGGGAAGAAAGATTTATCTTTGAATTTTTCCAGCACATTACGCTGTCGGGACTGGCGGTGGGTGCCGGGGTTTTTACCGGTGTTCCGCTGGGTATCTGGGCTTTTAGAAGCAGATTGGCCGAGAAAGTATTCTTCTTTTTTGCCAATACTGTTCAGACAATACCCAGCCTGGCCCTGTTCGGCTTGCTGATTGCCCCTCTTTCTCTCCTGTCGGAAAAGATTCCTTTCCTGCGCCAAGCCGGCGTTAAAGGGATCGGTTGGACCCCCGCCCTGATCGCCCTGGCCCTTTATTCGCTCCTGCCGATTATCAGAAATGTTTACACCGGCCTGAAGATCATCGATCCCGGCGTTATCGACGCGGGAATGGGCATGGGCATGAGCAGGCTTCAACTTTTGCTTAAAGTGGAAACGCCCCTTGCCCTGCCTGTGATTTTGAGCGGGATTCGGACGGCGGCCGTTCAATCCATCGGCAACACGACGGTTGCCGCCCTGATTGGCGCCGGAGGCTTCGGAACCTTTGTTTTTCAGGGACTGGGACAGGCTGCGCCCGACCTCATCCTGCTTGGAGCAATCCCGGTCATACTCATGGCACTGGCGGCGGACATATTGATGCAAGGACTCATTTCCCTATTGACACCGAAGGGATTTTCCGGGGGCCAAAGATGATTAAGCTGGCGAACGCGACCAAAAAGTACGGCGGCGTGGCATCAGGACATCCGTGGTCATCAATATCGGGACCGCCACCATAGAGCGGTGGTTGGGGCCGGGGGGCTGGGCTCTCCCATAATCGCCGGCCCTGGTGAGACAAAACCTCGCCTATGTTCTTGAAGGGGCCATTACCGCGGCACTGCTGGCAATACATAATGATTCCACGTTTAATTTCTTTACCCACTTTTCCAGATAATCTATGTCTAATTTCCCATACTGTACTTCATAAACCCGCAGGGCATCTGAAAATTGTTTCTCACTTCCACCGGAAAGTTTTGCCCATCTCAATTTAGCTAAGATTGTATCTTCCGGACTTGAAACCAGCATTTTTAACCCCACAAACTCTTCACTAATCTTGCGTACAAAACGCGACTGGTCAAAAGGTTCATCGGTTAATATCCAAAAGTCAACTTTATCCCCTGTGTTTAGAGCAATTAGATTAAACATACTCTGCCTGTTAATTGCATCAAGAATGCTATCTTCATCTAAATAGAAACCGGGTGGAGGAAAAGCTTTGACTAATCTCTTTGCTGCTGGCTTCTGAATGGCAATAACCATGTCTATATCATGGGTAGACCGCGGTTCACCCTGTAAGCTTGAAACAACAGAACCTGTGATCATATATTGGATTCCAGCTTGATCAAGTACTTGAATAACCTTCTTTAATAATTCCTGTTGTGACATTTATCCAGACGCTCCAAAAGTATTTTTTTAAATTCTTCATCGCCAAGATTCGGGAACCTCTTGTGCAACCCATGAATAAAAAGCTGCCTGGTAAATTCAGACAAATCCAATGCTTTAAGCAACCTTTTTTCAGGCGACATTTGACGAAGCACCTGAATGTATATCTTATGATTCGGACGTTTTTTAATACCCATAGTTGCCTCGCGACCTCCTTATCATCTTGTTTATCTACCTATGTATGGGGCAGTTAACGTTCTGCGGATTCCCGACGCATCCAAACTACATTCATCTATGCTAAGTGTCGAGAATCCGCTTTTACTTGATGGGGCATCCCTTTTAACGTTTTTAAAACATCATTTCCCTCCATTTTTCTCCAACTCTGCATCTAATTTTGAACTGAAGCTATAGTTCCCACTCCTCAAATGATCAAAATAATAATCATAATCTTCCGGTGTTAGAAAGCTAAAGAAATATTTATACTTGTCTTGTTGCTCATTCAAAGTCTCAAAATGCTTTTTTGCAGCCTTGTATTTTGCCTTATTCTCATCTGAAGGCTCTCTGGTCTCTTCATCTCCTTTTATTTCTACTACTAAAATGTTATTTTTTATTTTGATGAAAAAATCAGGATTAAATCGCCCTCTTTTCGGATGCTCGCCCTTCTTCCAAGAATACTCAATCGGGTAAAAATCCTGGTCAGTGGATTTTAACCAACTATCAATTACTCTTGCATTTTCCTGTTTTATTAATTCCCTGGCAAATAATCGCTCAGGTTTGTGGTCAGATATAACAAGATTGAGTGGTGTTTTGAAATTGTAAATGTTTTCAATTTTATCCATTGCAGATCTCGGCAATGACTCATCCACTTCAACCTCTCTCAATAGATTCAATGTTTCTTCATCACTTAACTTTATTGAGTTGTCATCAAAAAATACACTTGAATCACCACGTTTGATGGATGCAATACAAACGCTGTTTTTATTACGATCTCTTGTGCTAATCTCTACTAATGCTTTGGGCGACATTCTATATCTTACCGCTTTGGCAGCAGCACGATGAATTACACCAAAAGCCTGGTATATCCGTTGTCTGTTATCATCGCTTATCCGATTTCCACTTTCACCTATACGAGCCAATGATTCACGAAAGAGTTTTTTCAACCATTCTAAATTATATTTTTCTGCATAATTAGTCGGATTTTCCGTTTCGGCTGTTTCCGTATCAATGGATTTTAATCGATTATGTAGTTGTTCGGAAATCTCTTCTATTGAAAACATCTTGTATTTAACCAAAGTCTTCTTTCTGCGGCTCTCACCCGTCGTTGCTCGAACATATTCTGTTTCCCTCTCCAAAGCTGGCGCCTGCCTAATCAGAGTGACAAAGCCTTTGGTGAATTCATATTCCTTTTCTTGCTTGTATTCTTCGGTTTCCGTCAATTTGGCATAATCGATATTGTGAATGGTGAAATGGTAATCCTGTTCTTTTTCAACCGGGTAGGAATAGATTTTTTTCTCAATCTCCAATACCTCATCAACCAGATGTTTAATCCGCCCTGACCAGCGGTCATGATTAAAAACCGTCACCACAGGCTTTTGCCCTAAATAGAGTTCCGGAATCCGCAAACCTCTGCCCAGCACCTGGGCGATTAACAATTTGCTGTCAAATGCCCGTTCTTCGTGGGGCACAATTTGAAACACATTTTTAACATCCCAGCCTTCGGTCAACATGCTCACCGATGTTATCCATTCTATTGGATTGTCTTTCCTGTCCACGTCAGCCAGTTTTCTCACATTTTCTTTATGTTTTGGAGAGGACGTGACTTCTAAAACCTTTTTTCTGGCGTCTTGTTCTGGAATATTTTCAGTTTCTGAAATAAACTGGACGAGATCGTCAGTTAGTTTATTACACGCTTTAATATCTTTTGTAATCAAAATGGTCAAAGGTCTGACCAAACGGTATTTTGTATTTTTATTTTCAATATGGTTGTCATAGATTTTTTGAAATTTTTCATTCGGTGTATTTGACGAGTCTTCTGCAACATAATCAATAGTTTTAACAAATCCTTGTTCGATGGCTTCCCGTAAAGAATAGCGACTGATCACATCAGTGAAATATTCATCATTAATATAGCAGGTGCCCGATAGCCCCACGATATACTTGAAATCAAATTCTTCATCGACCAAAAACTCTTTCCATTTTTTAAACGTTTTCCCGGTCTGGTTGTACACATGATGGGTTTCATCATTGATAACCAGTGTTCTTTCGCCTTTTCCGGCAAGACTTTCACGAATCGACGATTTGACATGTTCGTAAAGCGCATGGCAGTTTTCCACGCAGATCGTTCCTGTGGTAATGCTTTCGGTGGCATTGATAATGTGGGGATTTCTAATTATGGCATCGTCGGGTAGAAGACTTCGTAGCGCATCGTCGCCCGAAAGTAGTTTAAATTTTTCCATGAGTCCATCTTCAATCGTCGTAGAAGGGCAAACCACCAGCACATGATCTACCACACCCTCGGCTAACATGACTCTGGCGATACCGTAAATGACATAACTTTTCCCCGTGCCTGTCGCCAGGTCGAGCGAGCAGGCTAATTTATTGGGAATTTGCAAATGTTTCTTAAGCTGATCAAATGTGCCATATAATATTTGCAAATTATCATTGGAGTGATAATTCTCTTCTGCCAGTTCGGTCAGGTTTTTATAATTTCTGCCCAAAAAATAGAAAAGGGTATTGCGAATAGCGTTTTTTTGATATTCCCGCTCGCCGCACAGCGCATCTAAAAAGCCTTCATATTTGTTGATGTCAAAAATAGTGGGATTGACGCTTTTACTGACCCGTAAAACAAGATCCTGATTGAGAAATCGTTGGTGTTCCGGCATATCAATCGCCTCCCTCTTGATCTTGTTTTGAACCCGCAAAATCTTCTAATGTCTTGATTTCCCGGTACTCGTTACCGTAAATATCCAGATAAATAATCATTATCTGTCCCTTAAATTCTTCCTTTGGCAGAAACACTTTCCAGCCATTCTTCTCGATCTCGCTGGCATAATACACCTTGTCCAGGTTGAAGATTTCTCCATCATAACTGAAATCAATCATAACCATGGATAGCGATTCCCGATTTGCCAGTTGACTGGCGCCTTTGAGCATGGCTTCACTCTTGAATGTTTTAATTTTAATGGTTGCGTATTTCAGCGTCTGACCTTCTGATTTTTCAGTGGAATAAGCGCACACCACTTTAGGCTGTCTGATGAAGTCGAAACCGACAGCATCCACCGTATCGTTGACCTGACTCTCGTCAATTGGCTGTTTGATGGCTTCGAAATCCCGATTGTGCAATTCGTTGATGATGGAATAGGGAATGCGCAGGATATAATAACGCACCGAGCCCTTGTCGATGTAATCCTCCAGAAACGTGACGCTGGCTGCCGGGGCAATGATAAAGAATTGCCTGCCGGCTTTGGAGCCGATCATGGCATGTAGATCATCGATAAAACCGTAATCCAGCACCACGCCGCCGTCTTTTTGATAATCGAAAACCAGCACATCGGAACGGCCCTTATAGCCGTCCAATTCAATTCCCGAAACCGTGTGCCTGTTATCCCGACAATTAAACAGCAGCAACGCAAATCGCCGCCATTCTTCCCACGGCAGTTGTTTTAGTTTGGAAAAATCGTATAAACCAGCATGGTAAAGAGTAAATGGTTTGGGGTTTAAAGGTTTTCCTTTGTTGCCGATCTCGCTTTTCAGATTGAGCATTCGCTTTTGCATGGTATAAATCGCCAATTTGCCGCAATCAATGCCAATCCAGCGGCGACCCAACTTTTCGGCAACGGCTAAGGTGGTACCTGAGCCTGCGAAAGCGTCTAAAACGATATCTTCCTCATGCTCTGTTCCCGCGCGAATTAATAAGTACAAAAGCGATTCGGGTTTCTCTGTAGGATATTTGTTATATGTCGAGAATTTAACTACATCATTATTCCACACATCTCCGATAGCAACATATTCGGCACCCGGAGAAGTTATTTCTTTTAATATCTCATCTTTTGATTTCGACTTGTCTCTTGAAACATATGTTTTTAACGATACTCCCGCTTCTAATTCCCAGTCTGCTGGCCTTCTCCCCATCCTTCCTCGTGTATAAAACCAGCCTGTTTCATCACAATCAATTCCATTTACCGTTGACTTTTTATAGGGCCCTAAAATTTGTTTCCAATATCTGTATTTCCTGTTTTTTGCATAAATCAGTAAGTTTTGATATTCCGTAGGAACACTAGAACCAATGGAATGTGATCTTGAACTTCCGCCCTCTCTTCCTTTATGCCAAATTATTTCGTTTATAAAATTTTCTTCTCCAAAAACCTCATCTAGAATAATTTTTGAGTAATGTATTTTTCGAGAATCTAAATGGAAAATGATATTTCCTTCATTGGAAAGTAATTCCCTCAAGAATATCAATCGTTTTCTTAAAAATTCAATAAATCGTGCACCTGCAATTTTATCCTGATAAGCCTTCTGATCCTGACTACCTCTAAATTCCTGTTTTGTGGCAAACGGCGGATCAATATAGATAAGTTTCACCTGTCCTTTAACTTCAGGATCATCCAGCAGTGATTTCATCACCTGCAAGTTATCGCCGAAAATCAGCTTATTGGTCCAGCCGCCGCCGTTCGTGCCAAAGGTTTTAATCGGCTGCAGGGGCATGGCCATGGTGTCGGCTAGAATATCTTCTTCCCGTTGTTTGCCCGCATACACCAGTTCATATTCTTTTTTTTCAGGCGGAAACAGAATATGCTTATAATCCAAAGGCAGTTCTTCGCCTTTTTCCAATAATTCGATCATCCGTTCTCGGTCTCGGTCGCTCAATTTTGCCACAATAAAATCTCCTCAAATATTATTTTATTGCCTCAATTTCGTATTCTTCTATCAAGCCTTCATCGGCAAAACTAAAATACGCATTTTCACCAATAATTATATGGTCAAAAACACGTAATTCCATTGCACGTGCTGCGATAATCAAATATTTTGTTAGGATTCTATCCGCATCACTTGGCTTTATATTGCCCGAAGGATGATTATGAGCCAAAATCATAGAAGGCGATTGATATTTTAGAGCACTCAATAAAATATCCCGAATTGAAGGATTGACTCGATCCACTGTTCCCATATCTATATCCACAATCTCCGAAATGTGATTGCCTTTGTCCAGTAATAAAACCTTAAACAACTCTTTCTTTAAGTCCCGCATCAAAGGCATTAAAAAATCAACGACATCAGAAGCAGATTTCACAACGCCGTGAAAGGCTTTTTCCTCGCTCATCATGCGCCTGCCCAATTCAACGGCAGCCTTTATTTGAGCAATTTTGGCATCTTTCAAACCCAAAATCTCTTTGAACTCCGAAACATCAACACCACTCATTGATCGTAGAGTTTTAAATTTTGTCAACAATTCTCTTCCAAGATCAATGGCGCTCTTTCCTGCAGTTCCTGTCCTGATCAAAATTGCCAGCAATTCTGCGTTACTTAAACTGTGCTCACCATATTTTAATAATTTTTCCCTGGGCCTATCTTCTTCAGGCCAATTGCGGATAGCTCTCGGGTACTCTTTTTTCTTATTCATGACCATTCCTCAATGTGGTGCCATTTCAGATAACATTCTCGGTGTAAAAGAGGTTCGGCGAAGCCGAATTTGGACAAAGCGAAGCGCAGTCTTTTACACCGTACTAAGCACTGTATCTTAAGTATTTCTCAACATACGTTTTAATTCAGGAGATACATTAAAAATATACACTCCCCCTCCCATAGTTTTAGACACTCTTATGAGCCCTCATCCGTGTTCTGTTAAGACCTTAATATAACATTAATAGACAGATATGGCACATAATCCCTGGGAAAACACCTGACGAAAAATGGTGAAATTGCTCTTTGATAAGCAGGAATGAACCCCTCCTTGTGTGGAATTCTTCTCCAAAAGATATTGAGGGGGACTCAACATTGGCTTCA
>Ga0209347_1002915_pt1 | contig 21225 bp, 25 predicted proteins | sample AutmiccommuBRH23_FD_187382 | JGI IMG/M metagenome (GOLD analysis project Ga0209347, IMG submission 187382) | Deep subsurface microbial communities from Mt. Terri, Switzerland - Autotrophic microbial communities BRH/23 (SPAdes) (version 2) | ecosystem: Environmental > Aquatic > Deep subsurface >...
AGGGCAACGTACGACCGCGCCTGGCTATGTATCTGGCAGCCGGCGCCGTCGCCGGCGCGTTGGCCGGCGCTATGATAGCCGTCAAAATCCCTGCCCCTCTGTTGAGAAAAATCTTCGGGTTCTTTCTAATGGCAATGGGGATTTACGAGTTTTGCTGTAAAAACCGGGCAGATAAAAAAAACCCAAGTAAGAACCGGAAAGAAAAGTGAGCCAATTTATCTAGCTGAGGAGGATAACCATGCCGGTAGTAGAAATTATTAATACGGGTAATAGAAAAATATTTTAACGGAGGTTGTGTTGTTATGCATCCATACAGATGTCAGGTTTGTGGTGAAACATATCTTGGCGCAACGCCTCCCGACCGTTGTCCGTTCTGCGGGGCCGCGGGATCGGAGATAAAAAAAGCAGCCCTCTGGTTCGACCGGGGCCAAGTCAAGATGAGTGAGAAAAGTTACCAAAACTGCGCCAAAGCGCTGGACCTGGAACTCAACAATGCGGCTTTCTATAAATGTGCGGTATCTAAAGCCTCTAACCAGATCTCCCAGTCTATCTTCAAAAGGCTGTTCAAACAAGAACTGGAGCATGCCGAACTCCTGGCCAATGCAATGGGCATCGCCCTCCCTGAGCTCCCGGCAGGACAATGCCAGGCCTCTGACGGCGAGAATTTTGTGGAAGCCCATGACCATGAAGATACGGCCATCAATTTCTACCTGCAGGCTGCCATAGATGCCAATCAGTCCGGAGAAGCCGAGATATCTTACATCTTCCGCCAGCTCTCAGAGATTGAGACAGAGCATTTGATATTGACTAATACGTACAAGTAGGTGCTAGGGGCTAGGTGTTAGTGGTGAGGTGCCGGGAAGTTAAAAGAGGAATACAAAAAAATCCATGCCGTACCAAGCAGAAAAATAAAATAAATAGCCGCGGATGACGCTGGATAAAAACATGTGTTACGAAGGAACAAAGGAACAAAGGACACAAAGGTTTTAGCGACAGATGATGTACACGGATGGACACGAATAAAAATGATAAAATTAAATTTGGTTTCTTTAGATACCACAACAAAAAGCAAGCCTAGTAAAAGGGCTTGCTTTTAAATATTTGAGTATATATGAGCACCTTATACTTAGGAACTGCTTGTCTCTAATAGACTTATGATGTACTTGATGCTATAATATTACTAATCACCCAATAAGGAGTTTTTCTTATGACTAAACGTTCAAGAAAAATATCAAATTCCAAATTATCAAGTAGGGCTTCTGAAGCATTAAGAGGTTCTACTTTAAAGTCTTCAACTGGTTCCATTGTCTCAAATAGGGCTTCTCAAGTATTAAAAAGTTCCGCTTCAAAGTCCTTAGCCGGTTCAGTTTTATCTCAAACAACTAAATTTTCTAGGACAGCATCATTTTGTACAAAATCTATCGCAGAACGAATACTTACACGACATGATAAGGCATTTAGTGAGCTAAGCAAAAAATGAGTCGAAGAAAAAAGAAACAATTTATTTACATGCCAATAGAAGATATAATGGCTTATCACGATTTAGCATTAGAACGGCATGGAGGAAGACCTGATTTCGACCCTAATAGCGAAGCGAGAATTGACTCGGTACTTGCTCAACAGTATTATGCAGGAATAAAATATAAAACAATAGAAGCCCGTGCAGCATATTTAATATATCTTATTAATAAGGGACATATTTTCGTTGATGGGAACAAAAGAACAAGTCTTTTAACAGGAATGGCTTTTTTAGAAATAAACGGTTTTATACTAAATTCAACCGATAAACAACTAGAGTCATTCGCACTTTGGGTAGGAGCATCTGAACCTAAGGATAAGGATTGGGTAATAGCACAAATGACAAAGTGGATAGGGACAAGACTTAAACGATACAAATATAAAAAGAACCGATAAAAATAAGTTCTTTTTTATGTTTTGGTTGTAAATAATTTTGTGTTTAAATCTTTTACCTTCCCGGCACCAGATAACTAGCACCTAGTACCTAATTAGAATTCAAGCATCAAAAAGCAAGCCCTGAAGGGGCTTGCTTTTTCATCATCCGTGTCCATCCGTGTCCATCCGTGTCCATCCGTATGCATCCGTGGCTAATTCAATCTTTTAGCTTCCCGGCACCTCACCACTAGCACAACACCTAGCACCTACCTAGAATTTCACCGGCAAAATCAGTTCCTCAATAATATCCCCATTTGCCATATTTTCATAGGCAAATATAATGGAACCGCTCGGGTTTGTTGGTTTATCAAAGGGCAGGCTGAGCTCAAAATTACCCCAGGCAGGCGCTCCGGCGTCAGTCATCAGTGATAACTTTTGGGCCAATCGGTTATGGCCATCCTCTATAGTGATCCTAAAGGTTGCTTCAAAAACCCGCGCCTTCCCTTTTATGGTGACGGGGCTTATTATTTTATCGCCTTCCAGGGGAGTGAAAACGATAAAGTTTTTACTTACACCAAGCTTCCGCCCTTCCGGTATCTCGACAACTTTTACCGGGGTCCTGCTATCGCCGTCAATCTTTACAATCTCAATAGGCTTACCGTCATCCTTGATACTGACAACTTCATAAGGCCAAACGGATTTCCCGGCATAATTGTCCTCGGCCGGCTGTTTAATAGATACTTCCACTACCCACTTATCAGCATTTTTTGTTATCTTGGGAAACTTAACTTCATAACCCTTGCTGAACTTTTCTCCCTGACTGACCATGACGACCCTGTAGCCATCCATTTTTTGCATCAGGGCCACATCGTATTGCTTGTACCTGTATACCCAGTCCTTAACTCCCTGCAACGGGGCATTAGTGCCAACATAGTATTCTTTTCTCACTTCTTTTTTGGGCTCTTCTTTTTTAGTATTCTGACTGGTCTTAGGCTCAACCGGCTGTTGTTTCTTGGTTTTGGAAAAGAAAGAACATCCTGAAAAAACCATGGCAAACGCCAATAAGACAACCACAAACCGTTTCATATTTAAACCTCCTTTGAAATTTCTATAGTCCTATTTTCATCCGGATATAATCCTTTTCTATGTTCATTGAATCCCAATCAACTAACTGCCTCACCTCTGGTATTTCAAGCAAGAGGGCTGCCGCCTCTTTAACTGATTCGACGAATTTTTGATTAATAAGTTTCGGTTTTTTGACCAGAGCGCAATTATATTGACTTCCCGCTCCTACACCCGGCAGCAATTCTACCCCACTCTCATCTTCTCCCGCCGTTACGTAACAGCAGCACAGTTTTCCACACAGCTCGCCACAATCAAAACCCGCCAAGGGGTGGCGGTCAAGTATTGAATAGACTTGCTCATAGATAGACGTGGTACCAGACACGCCAACACCTCCAGAAGATTTTCTTAACTATAATTTTACTTTAAATATTACCCATGAGTAAATAAAAACATACCTTGCAGATTTATTTTAACTTTACCCTTCAATAAAACAGTGCAGGTTTACGCCTGCACTGTTGTCAAGTGTTTTCGAGTTATTCCGAAGGACCTGCCCATTAGCTCCTCTAACTGCCGTGCAGGTACCGGTCTGCTGAACAGGTGGCCCTGCATCTCAAAACAGTTGTGTTTTTCAAAGAAGCCCATTTGTTCTTTAGTCTCCACCCCTTCAACTATTACCTTCAGGTTCAGGTTGTGGGCCAATACAATAATTGTATCCACAATAGCCGCATCCTCCGCATCTGACAGTACATCATTCACAAAAGAACGATCAACTTTCAGCGTTGTAATGGGGAAACGCCTCAGATAGCTTAATGAGGAATACCCCGTGCCAAAGTCGTCAATAGCTATCCTGATACCCATTGCCCTTAACCTGCGCATAGTTGGTATGGTAAAATCCACATCATGCATGGCAGTACTTTCGGTTATCTCCAGCTCCAGCCAATGGGGATCAAGGCCGCTCTCAATAAGAACTTGTTCTATCGTTTCCACAAGCTGTTTCTGCCTGAACTGATAAGGCGAAAGATTCACCGCCATGCTAAGCGGGGGCCAACCGTTGTCCTGCCAGGACTTTGCCTGGCAACAGGCAGTACGCAGAACCCATTCCCCGATTGGAACAATCAGGCCGATGTCCTCAGCCGGAGGAATGAAATCAGGAGGGCAAATAATGCCCCGCTCGGGATGATGCCACCGCAGCAAGGCTTCTACCCCAATCATTTGCCCTGATTTTATGTCCACCTGGGGTTGATAATAGACCTCAAATTCTTCCCTCTCCAGAGCTCTCCTCAGGGCCTGCTCTGTTTCCAATCTTTCCACTGCCTTAGCGTTCATCGCCGGGGTATAAAACTGATAATTATCTCCAAATTCCTTAGCCCTGTACATAGCGGTATCTGCATTTTTGGTCAGTGTTTCCTTATCCTGCCCGTCATTGGGGTACATAGCAATCCCAATACTTGTAGTTATCTGAAATTCATAGCCGTTAACTACCCATGGCTTCCTGAGGGCTTCCAGTATTTTTTTGGCCACTTTAGCTGCATCCTGTTCCCGTTTAACCTCCGGCAGCAGAATAGTAAATTCGTCCCCACCCATCCGGGCGATTGTATCAATAGACCTTACACACCGTTTCAGCTTCCTGGCCACGTTTTTCAGCAGCTTATCACCCACCGCATGTCCCATCAGATCGTTGACATACTTGAACCGGTCGAGGTCCATGAACATGACGGCCAGCATCTGCTGATTCCGCGTCGCACAGCTCAGCGACACCCCCAAACGGTCAAAAAACAATGTCCGGTTGGGCAAATCAGTCAACGGGTCGTGAAAAGCCAGGTGATTTATAGTTTCTTCAGCCCGTTTACGTTCTGTTATGTCACGGACTATGGCAAACAGAACCCGCTCCCCGGCTAAAGTGGTACTTTGGGCATTAACCTCTATCGGAAACACCGAACCGTCTTTGCGTTGATGTATAGTTTCATATGGCATGCCATCGGTCTCCGCCATTTTAATCTGTTCGGCCAGCATACCTTTGGCTTCCGGGGCGCGCAAATCAGATACCTGCAAACACAGCAATTCCTGGCGGCTATAACCGTAGGTTCTGACTGCAGCGTCATTGGCTTCCAATATTCCACCGTCCCTGTTAAAAAAGAGAATAATATCACGGGCATGCTCGCTAAGAAGCTGATATCTTTCCATGACCTCCTCAGCTTGTTTACGTTCCGTAATATCACGGGCAATCCCCTCACAACCGACAATGTCGCCCTGGTCATCATAAAGTGGGACACAGCGGTGTTCAGTCCAGATTTCCCGCCCGTCTTTGCGGGCCATTCTCACCAGAAAAGGCATGTTATTTGTACTGGCCAACCTTTGAGGGTCTTTCATTATTTCGTGAAACTCGTAATGCTGCATCCCGAATGCAATGTCGCCGTCAACGTACAACTCACCCGGTGTATATCCCGTAATAGAAGCCACCGAAGGGCTGAGATACTCAAAGCCGTTTTCCGGTTTTATCCTGTAACGGTAGATGACGTCCCTTGCGTTTTCGGTCATCAAACGGAACCGTTGTTCACTTTTGGCCAGCCTTTTTCTGGTCATTTCGAAGAATAATAACAAGGAACCTGCCGCCACAACAACTTCCAAAAATGCAGCGATAAAATAACCCCATGGGACGAACCAGGCCATGGCCCCAAGAAATGGATAGTTTGCTTTATGTAAGCCCCAGAAGATGAACCCCCATCCGGTAAGTTGTTTGCCAAAGCCACTGAGTTTAGATGTTTTTAAGTACACCAGTCCAATCCAGATATTAACAAAGGCCAAAAAGGCAAAGGTAGGCAAATTGAGTGCGGCCAACGACAAATCTGCGGTTGTCGCAATAATAATCCAAACTGTTCCTAAGATAAGAGGCATAAAGGGCCATTTAGTTATCTGTCTCCCTAAAAATGCATTGGTTCCAACCAACAGCAGCACACCGCTTACCAGGGTAGCAAACTGGTGTCCGAAAAATACCAGATCAGTTTCAACTTTATACTGCATAGCCAGTTCAAAAATGAACCTGACTATGTAAAAAGTCCAGCTCAGAGACCAAATAAATAAAAACTTCTCCCGGTATTCCTTATATATATACCAATATACCAGGGTAAGCAAAAAGGTGCCAAATAAAGTTGCAGATACTGCAGGTATTGTCCAGGACATCCTACATACCACCTATCATTAAGAAAATACCTGTCTACAGGGAAAAAAAAAACTGCCGGAAGCAGGTTATTACCGATAACAATGCAGCCTGGCAGTCTTAGCCCCCAGCCGTAGACCCATGGCTTTGCGCCCCACGCTTTCACGTGGTTTGCCAAATATAAAAACTTAATGTTTTACCAAAATATATACTACATAGTGACAGCATTTTCCTGCTTTTTTCTCAATACTAGGCGGCTTTTCTCATTTTTTGATAAATATTTTAAAAAACCGTGCAGCTATGGCACGGTTCTTCTCAATGGCATTTGTTACAATGTCCGTAAAACTTTAACTCGTGGTTTAATATTTTAAAATGATTCTTCTTTTCAATTTCCGATTCCAGGCATTCAAGCAGATCATCCTCAAACTCAGTTACAGATCCGCAGTTCAAACAGATCAGGTGGTGATGCTGGTGGACCTCTGACTCACAAAACTCGTATCTGCCACGTCCATCCCCAAAATCCATTTTATGAAGGACATCCAACTCTGCAAAGAGGTCTAGGGTACGGTAAACAGTGGCCAATCCGACCTCAGGGTAAGTTTTTTTGACCATCCCCCAAACATCCTCTGCACTAAGGTGTTTTTCTTTGCTTTTTGTAAAAACCTCAAGAATCACCCTTCGCTGCGGAGTAAGTTTATGATCCTTGTCATAGAGTTTCTGTTTTACAGTGTCGAGGTTGTGTTTCATCTTATCCACCCCTTAAAAGGCTTCACCCTATTATATGGGTTTACCGGACTAAATGTCAATCTTATCCGCTCATTACCTTTTATTTGCCGCACCTGGAGCAATTACCTTCACAGCCCATTTTTATCAGAGGCGCGAAACATCGGGGACAACGCAGCAGCTTTAAATCAGTAATCTTATTCTGGCAGGTGGGGCACAAAATATAAGATGAACCATCCTTCATCCCGACTTCTTTCGGTTCACAGCATTTATTTGACATATGATTTACCCCCAGTTATGGTCCTGTTCCCCGATTTAGGCATCTTACCGATAATCACAGCAACAAGCAGAACCCCGAAAACCGCTCCTATTACTGCTTCGACCGATCCAAATAACCTGTATGCCTGATAAACCAGGCCGCCAATCAGAAATGCAATGGACAGGATAGCGGGCCACATGATAAGAGCTTCCCGACGGCCACGCTCCTTAAAAAGAATCAGAGTAGAAGCAATACAAGGCACAAATAATGTAATAGTAATTAAACCGACAATTGTCTGAACTTCAGTAAGGGGCATCTGAGAAAGTCCGGCGGCTCCGAAGTCCCGGCGGACAAAGCCCATGATAAATACTGTTGAAGCCTCCTTAGGCAGTCCTAACCAGCCAACCGTAAACGGCTGCAGCGCTTTCTGAAAGACTGTCAGTAATCCTGTCACCTGGAGTAAGCCAATAAACAGAGCCCCCAGCGCAAATAATGGCGTTGCTTCAATAAGAAAATGATAAGACTTGGTAACTGTCTTTTTAATTACATTCTCTATCCTCGGCAGGCGCAGAGGAGGAAGGTCAATCAACAGATCTGTAGACTCGCCGGGAAGAAACTTATTCAGCAAAGTACCTACAACCACCAGGACAGTAAATATAACCAGTACATACAGCGTCATATATAACCCGCTAACCCTACTAATAAGCCCGGCAATAACAGCCAACTGGGCGGAACACGGAATAGCCAGTCCGAGAAGGAATATAGCAATCTTTCGTTCCCGCTCCGAACCCAATAACCTGGTAACAATAGTAGCCAGAGTTACACAGCCAAAGCCCAGAATAATTGGAATGACTGCCCTTCCGTTCAGGCCAATGGCTGACAGGGCCCGGTCAGAAAGGGCAGCAATCCTCGGTAAGTAGCCTGAATCCTCAAAGGAAGACAGGGCCAAATAAAAGCCGAGTACCAAAGGCAACAAAAGCCCCAGAATATAGGTGACAGTCATAGTCAAAACACCGAACTCACCTATCAGTATTGTCCCCAAAGCGCTGTTCTCGGCGATAAACCTGCCAACCAGACCTCTGACGAAAGGCTCGTATTTTCCGATCATAATCGTTTCTTCCGTAAAACCTACCACGTCACCGGCAATGACTACCCCGATAAATTTATACATCAGATACAGAAATACTGAAAGTATCGGAATTCCCGTCAGGGGTTGAATCATCAATCTTCCCAAAAGGGTACCGAAACTGGCTCCTTCTTTTGACTGACTAACCACATGCCCCACAATATCGTTGACCCGGGCTCTTCTCTGAAGATATATTTCTTCACGGTCTGTACCGGCTTCAACGCCATGGCGCTGGGCAACTATGGGATCACCCTCCAGAATCAGCAGGGCTTCTCCCTGGTTTCCTACCCGGTCATGCATGATGTGGAGCCTGCTGTGCAGGTCTGGTTCAATATGTCCCGGACGGGCACGGTCGATTACGGCTTTTAACTCATCAATTCCAGTCTTGCGGGTGGCTACGGTAGGCACAACCGGCACTCCCAGCAAGTCGCTGAGCAGGTCAATTTCAATCTTGCGACCCTGGTGCTGGGATTCATCTATCATGTTCAAGGCCACCACTACCGGAACCCCTGTATCAATAACCTGCTGGGTCAAAAACAAGTCCCGCTCCAGATGGACGGCATCAACTATATTAATCACCACATCGGCCCCCAGGATGATATCCCGGGCAATCTTCTCCTCGTCATTAAAGGATGATATTCCATAAACGCCAGGAGTATCAATGACCACATCCTGGCCATATTTACCATGAGAGATCTCCAGGGTAGTGCCAGGATAGTTAGATACATCAACATATAAACCGGTCAGAGCGTTGAAAAACACTGACTTACCAACGTTAGGATTGCCTGCCAGGACAATTTTCCTAGCACCCTCCGGTATTTGAATTTTTATTCCAGAATCATGACAGTGCATACTGATTCATCTCCTTTCACGTCTGCTGCAACCAATATTAATACGCTAGCTGATAAACTCTACCTCAATCTGCCGGGCCAGGCCCCGCCCGATGGCAATTTCCTGGTTGTTTTTACGGATTACAACCGGACCAGCTGGCAATACTTCTTGGCAGCGTACCACTTCACCTTCGGCTATGCCAAACCGGATAGCCTGAGCCCTTACATCCGAATTATTAATCAAACTAATTTTTACATTTTGTCCTCGTCTGCATCTATCGAGCCTCATATGTATCTCCCCCCTAATCAATGATTATCATTTTCAATGATAAGTCAAATAAAATTTGAGAACCATTCTCAATTTCAATTATAAGTGGTTTTCATTCTATATGCAATCCTTTTTTTTGTTTTTAACAAAAAAATAAAGGCCCTCGGCCTAAAAATTTAAAATACCCAGTTTATTGTTTCCAGGTACATGACCCTTCCTTTTCCTTACTGCTTTTCATCAGCTCTACAATCAATTCGTCAATAACACAACTAAATTCATATACCTCCGGGTCATTTAAAACATTATTTTTTTTCTGCGCCAAAACAACCAGTTCCCGCTGTTTTTTCTTTATCTCTTCTAAGAGGGCCAACCCGCTTCCTCCTTCCCCGCAGCCGTCCCGCCAAGCGGACGGCCTTACAGGTATCCTATTAAAAGTTTACTTATATTGGCTTAAGATTATACCGTAATAAAACAGGTTATTTTGTCGTATATTGTCCTCTATCGGAAAGAACATTTTAAATAATCCTTCTTGACACACTGTCTAGCTGCTGGAGATTTCTACACTCAAAAACCTGACTGCAGCATTGCCCATACACTGACATAACACTGTCTTCCTGGTCCCACTTTTCAGCTGGCTCGGGATTCAGCCAGATAACTTTCTTAACTTCCCGGCACATTTTCGCAAAAAAATCGGTATGTTCCTTCTGGTAGTTGTTCCTGGCATCCCCGATGACCAGCAAAGTAACCTTTTTATTCAACACATCAAAATACCGGCTGCAAAAATCGATATACATCTGTCCGTAGTCTGAAAAGGCTGTCTTAGAAAATTTGGCCTTATTGTATACGTCCCTGACACCGTCATCGATAGCATGGTTTTGCATATAATCGGTTATCTCATCAGGAGTATCCACAAAAACAAAAGACCGCACGTGGATAAACCGGTTTTGAATGGAATAGACCAACTGCAGCATAAACTCGCTGAAAACCCTGACTGAGCCCGACAAATCACAGAGAACCACTATTTCCGGCCTGGTCGGGTATCTACTGCGGAAGGCCGGACTAACAGGCACCCCGCCTGTAGCCATAGATCTACGGATAGTCTTCTGCAGGTCCATCCTGCCGCGCTTTGCCCGTTTCTGCCTAAATGAAAGCCTGGTCGCCAGTTTATGGGCAAGTTTACTTACCCGCTTCTTAATTTCAGCAACCTGCGGAGCAGATAATCTATAAAAGTCCAATTCGTTAAGATTTTCCCTGATCAGGATAGTTTCTAAAGCTTCCTGACCCAATTCACTGATAAGGGCTTTTTCCAGTTCACGGTACAGGATATCCTCGGCCTCAGCCAGTTTTTCCTGCCACGTCAGCCAAACACTTTCGTCAACCTGACTGCTGTCGTTCTCCAGCCTGTAGACTCCCATATTCCACTCCAGAAAGACTTTGACCTGCCGAACTGCTTCTTTCATCTCAACAAGGTCGTCCTTACTAAGCCGGCCAAGGCTCTCCACACCCCGTTTCACCATTTCGGCCATATCGCCCGGGCTGCCGCCCTTAATAACCTGAACAAAACTGTCAGCGACAGCGGTGGACAAACCCTGACCCTGCCCAAAACCGGTTGATCGGCCCTTTCCGGCACTGGGAACTCCTTCTTCATTAACCCCCTCAAGTCCAGGCAGGGAGTCAGTCCCGGTGCAGCCGGAAGCATCAGAAAAATTCACTAAATTAGGCCACCGTCGGAGCGCATCTTCACGGTGGCCGAAAAAGTTGGGGTCAAAGTAATAGTAAAAAAGTTTTTGAAAGACGCGGAAATCGCCGTGGTCTTTAATCATGGTTGCAGCCATACAGTTGAAAAAATCTTCACGATCCATACCTACCAGGGCGAGTGCCTTCAGGCATTCAACCACTTCGGTTTGGGCAACCTTTACCCCTGCTTTCCGCATCAGAGTAGCAAACTCAAGGATTTTCTGATCCATAAAATCTGCCGGATCTATTCCGGCAAAAGCCCCCCTATCCTTTCCTCAACTTTCTTGATATCCTGCTGGTATTTAAGAAGTATATTTACTGTATTTAAGACGATATCTTTATCAAGTGACTCTGCCCCAAGCATCATCAGTGTGCGTGCCCAGTCAAGCGTCTCTGAAATGCTGGGGAACTTTTTAAGGACCATTTTTCTAAGTGACTGGACAAAGGTAACAAGTTTCTCGGCCAAAAGTTCGTTTATCCCGGGGACTTTAAGCCTAACTATGGCCAGTTCTCTTTCAAAAGACGGATAATCGATATAAAGGTGTATACAGCGCCTTTTAAGTGCATCACTGAAATCGCGGTAATTATTACTGGTGAGTACAACCACGGGTATCGATGTGGCCTTAACGGTACCCAGTTCGGGGATGGATACCTGATAATCTGAAAGCACTTCCAACAGAAAGCTTTCGAACTCCTCATCACTCTTGTCAAGCTCATCTACCAGCAGTACTACCGGCTTTTTCGCCTTAATCGCTTTCAACACGGGACGGGCCAGGTAAAACTCCTCAGAAAAAATATTAGCTTTGGTTTGCTCCCAGGTTTTTTCAGTCAGGTGATTGGCCTGAATGCGCAGCAGCTGTTTCTGGTAATTCCACTCAAAAAGAGCCTTTGACTCGTCCAGTCCTTCGTAGCACTGCAGCCTGATAAGTTCGGTATCCAACGCCTTAGTCAGCGCTTTGGCCAGCTCCGTCTTCCCCACGCCGGCAGGCCCCTCGATGAGGAGGGGTTTATGCAGGTTCAAAGCCAGGAAAACTGCTGTAGCAACCCGGTCGTTGATAAGGTAATTCTGTTCGGTTAACTTTTCTTTAACTTCCCCGACTGAGCCGACCAATTTAATACACCTCTTGTTAAATTTTCTGCAAGATTGTTTATGTCATAATAAATTTATACCGAGGCCCGGGCCGCGCATTACAGCGCGCTGGGTCTCGGTAACCGGTACTACATCAACTTTCCTGGGTCAAAAATAGTATTATACTGGTCCCAGTTGCAGTCGCCTTTGTTCTCCAGCCAGTTTAAAAAATACTCCAGCTTTTCCCTGCTCGGACCATATTGTTCAAATATAAACCCTACATTGTCGAAAGTTACCAGGTTGTACAAGATTTCCGTAACCAAACGATCATCAGGTTCACCATGTCCGGTGATGATGTCATAGGCCCAGTCAGAAACCTCTTTTTGCGTAATTTCACCTGCCATGTACCGATCAAGGATCATGCGCAGGGTATCTCTGTCAACCATCTCCGGTCACCCCCATTGAAATCCTGCAATTTCTATTATATCATTTCTCAGCAAAATTCCAATACCCTATTTGCTCAATTTATACACTGTAATTAGGGGCTTCTTTGGTAATCGTCACATCATGGGGATGACTTTCCCGCAGTCCGGCGGAAGTAATTCTCATAAACCTGGTCTTTGTTCTGAGTTCATCAAGATTTTTAGTGCCGCAATAGCCCATTCCTGCCTTCAGGCCTCCGACCAACTGGTAGACGGTTTCCGAAAGGGGGCCTTTATAAGGAACTCTTCCCTCAATACCTTCTGGCACAAACTTCTGCTCCCCTTCCTGGAAGTAACGGTCTCTGCTACCTTCCTTCATCGCCCCAAGCGAGCCCATACCACGGTATACCTTGAAACTTCGTCCCTGGTAAATTTCAATATCACCAGGGCTCTCTTCTGTACCTGCAAACAGGCTGCCAATCATAATCACATCAGCCCCGGCGGCTATGGCTTTAGTGATATCGCCAGAGTATTTTATGCCCCCGTCCCCGATAATGGGGATTCCGTGTTTTGCAGCTTCTCTTGAACAGTCTGCAATTGCCGTTATCTGCGGTACTCCAATGCCTGCCACAACCCTGGTAGTACAGATGGAACCTGGCCCGATACCGACTTTCACACAATCGGCTCCGGCTGAAATGAGGTCCTTCGTAGCCTCTGCGGTAGCGACGTTGCCGGCGATTATGTCTATATCAGGATACTTGGATTTTAGCATATGCACCGCTTCGAGGACGCCCCTGGAATGGCCGTGCGCTGTATCCACAGTAATAACATCAACTCTTGCCTTAACAAGGGCTTCAGCCCTTTCCATCATATCTTTGGTCACACCAACGGCAGCACCGACCACCAGCCGGCCTTTACTGTCTTTGGCCGAGTTAGGATATATCCTGGCCTTTTCGATGTCCTTAATGGTGATGAGGCCTTTTAAGTGATTCTGGCTGTCAACGATGGGCAGCTTTTCCACTTTATGGCTGAGCAGAATATTCTTGGCACCTTCCAAAGTTGTCCCAACGGGTGCCGTAATCAGATGCTCCTTGGTCATTACGTCTTCGATTTTTTTACTGTAGTCAGTCTCAAACCGCAGGTCCCGGTTTGTTAATATACCTACCAGCACATGGTCAACTACTATGGGAACCCCTGATATTCTGTACCTCTGCATCAGCTCGAGGGCATCACTTACAGGATGGTCCGGGGATAGAAAAATGGGGTCAGTGATAACTCCATGTTCCGAACGCTTTACTTTGTCTACTTCCATAGCCTGCTGCTCAATAGTCATATTCTTATGAATAATGCCAATGCCACCCTCCCGGGCAATGGCCACAGCCAGCCTTGATTCTGTAACCGTATCCATCCCGGCACTCATCAGGGGTATATTCAGCTTAATTTTCTTAGTAAGGTCAGTCCTTGTGTCACAATCCCGGGGAAGTACCTCCGATTTGGCGGGAATAAGTAAAACGTCATCAAATGTCAGGCCTTCCTGTATAATCCTATCTGTAACCATGTCCTCTCCCCTTCCCTCTTTTATATCACCTGTTTTATATTTTGCATATTATATCACAACATGTCCAAAAGCGCTACCAACAAAATAAGTTATGTTAGCGAATACGGAAATCGAAATTGACCCGGCCTTCGTCTATCCATTTCCGCAATTTTATCCTTAGACGCTCACGTAAATACCTGCGGGTAAATGGCCATAAGAGAACAAAACCGGTGATATCTGACAGCAGACCCGGTGTCAGTAGAAGCAGTGCCCCGACAAATACCAAGAGTCCCTCAAGCACGTGATTTCCCGGGATAACCCCGGCCTGCAGGTCACCTCTAATTCTGCTGATGATAGAAAAACCCTGCTGCTTGGCTAGAATCGCTCCGGCAATTCCGGTTCCGAAAATGAGCGTCAGGGTGGGCAGCAAACCAATGTATTTTCCCAACACAATGTAAATAATAACCTCCGCCACGGGGACGGAAATAAACAATAACATCCATTTCAGCATCGGTCTTGTCTCCTTTTATAGGATAATTCTCTGCATTTCGGTTTTATCCTCTCTTGTTGGATATTGGTTTATACGTGGGAGCATAATATTAATCAATGGAGGTGATTCTTATGAAAAGGGGCGACAAGAATAAACTAAAATCTCCACCCCCTCCGGAAAATTCCTCAATGAATTTGTATACTGATCCCGCAGACGAGACAACGGAAGATGATGAAGAAGCCCTGGACGAACCAGTAGAAAGCTGGGGCTGGATAAATAACGTAGATTAACAGGCAAGCAGGTGATGACAGAGGCACACCTGATTAATGGAGGGTTATTCGAATGATTAAAGATAAAATCATAACCGGAGCCGTAGTAGGGCTGTTGGCTGACGCTGTTAAGCTTACAGTAAACTATGTCGGGTACCTTCTTAACTTCTCTCCGGTAGTGTTCTGGCAGATCATCGCAACACGGTTTCTAGACAAAAACGAACTGTTCAGCCCCTTGGCGTACCTGATTGGAGCAGTAACTGATTTTACAATGACTGCCGTTTTGGGTATAGTCTTTGTTTACTTTATTCATTTCTTTGGAAGCAGGTACCTGTGGATTAAAGGCATCGGTTTCGGGCTGTCAGTTTGGGTTATACTATTCGGTACCTTACTAACGACTATCCAGAACAAAATTCACCTCAGCGCTGCCGGTATATTATTAACAATTGTGGCCCATTTATTCTTCGGCCTGGCTATCGCTTTTTTCACGTGGCTGCTTGTAACACGCGGAGAATCAGGCAACGGTGTTAAACCGCATAAATATCGAATTAAAAATAACGATTAACCCCATTACAATCCAAAGGTTCAATTGCGGCGATATACTCGGCTTTGAACATTACCTGCATCAAATCTGATGTAATTTGGGTTTTATATGCCAGGCAGTCATTGTCGCAGTTACACATACCGCCGATAAAAGGGGTCTTGAAAGTCCAGATAGAGTGAACCAACCCGGCTTTATCAAATTCCCTTAAAAGTTCCTTGGCCTGCTCACTGCTGAGGGTCTCCAGATTGGCCTTAGTATCAGGATAACCGGCTAACAATCCTGTCGGGTCAATGCCAAAGGCCAGGCAGAAGCGGGCATTATTATTACCGCTCACAGCCTTCCTGCAAACACACGGCAATCGCGTGATTGATTGCACCAAATCCATGATTTTCTCGGCATCTTCAAGAGGTATGACCTGGCCAAAATGATATCGTTTCATACCCCAAGTCCCAATTTTCCTGATAAACCGGTAAGCAAAGGGCAATTTAGCCTTGGCCCACTCCAGCCTGTTAAAACCCGTGAGACCAAATCGCTCAACTTTTAAAAGGAGTTCCCCGGGGAACTTTGCCCGACTGTCCTGGGCCAACAACTCCTGAGAATAATTCTCCATAATCTCATACCACTTTTTCCCCTCACCGTGCTTAACACAAAATACTCACCTCTTATGTAAACTTTCAAGTCCGCACTGAATATATTGGCATAAAAAAGGGATGATTATATTGCCTATACGACACGTTCACAGTTACGGGGGAGTCACCACCTGTAACGATAACCATGCCCATAGTTTCAGTGGTGTCAACGAACCGGCAATGTATTTGCCTGATGGAACTCATGTTCATATGGTTCACGGTCATACAGACTTTCGCGACAATCACTATCACAAGTACAGCGTATATTCCGGCCCCAATATAGAACTACAGGGAGGATATCACGTACACCCGGTTTGTTTCAGGACCTCCGTTGCCGATGGCCATTGCCATGAGTTCAGAGGGTACGATCAGGCAGCGATGTATGAAGCCATGTTATATTAACGTAGCACTTAGACAGCTCGCCAAAGCTGTCTTTTTTTGTGAAACAAAAAACAGCGGTATCGCCGCTGTTCTTCTCATCTAGTCCTGCCCTACGATACTTCCCAGTCCTTTTCTGTAAAACTGTTCTTTCAGGCAGTTAACAGTCTTTTCGCTGACCCCGAATTCCCGGGCCATCTCCATATCAGACTTTTCAGCCCCGATGGCTTCCACAAACCTGTCCATATCAATGCCGACCTCGTCGGTCATCTCTTTCAGGTTAGGCCCCGCTTCCCACGGCACCCTGGACCTCAGAAACTCTTCCACAATACCAATCCTCCCGTCGTATGCTTTGAATATAGCTTACCCTTTCAACTGTAAGGATAAACCCCTGCCCGACGGGGAAATGTACTCTATTTAACTGGCCACTGGCCACTATTTGTTATAATACTGGTTAATAAGCTGTTCCGGCGTAGATGCTATAAACCGCTCAATGAGCAGAAAAAGTACTGTCAGGTCATCCAGCTGCCCAAGTACAGGCAGCCAGTCAGGGAGCATATCTGTGGGGAGAAGAAAGTACGCCAGAGCGCCTCCCAGATACAGGAGCTTTTTCGACCATAAAACCCTCTTGTCCCAGGCCAGGTTCCATACCAGGGGAACAGACTTGGGCAAGTTCAACAGCATCACCAGCCTCTTGGTAACATCCTTATCCAGCCAGGCCATTCTACCCCCTCCTCCTCGGGTTTCTAAAAATTCTCCTATTATCATTGTACTACGAATTGGTGGAGTTATACATCCTTTTTAGCGGCTAGCGGCTAGCGGCTAGCGGCTAGCGGCTAGCGGCTAGTGGCTAGTGTGAAGAAGGTGCTGGGTCCTAATTGACAATTGACAATTGCTTGGGCCGGGAATAAAAGAAAAAAGCGGAACACAAAGGCTCGCCGGTAATCCATTATGGTCTGAGTTCTCTTGGGGCAAACAGCTACAGTTTAAGACCACAAAGTTAAGATGTGGTTGGGCCGGGCTCTCGGGTAAAGAGAATGGGCCACGGATGGCACGGATGGACACGGATAGTTGAAAAGTGACGTCTTATCGGAGAAGGTTAAATCCCGGTTACCGTAAGGTTTGGCCGGTCAGGATAAAAGCACCAAAAAAAAACACAATTGATGTCACACACTCATCAGTTCCTATTTAAATATATCTCTCCAAACTTCAAATAACCTTTTTTCAAAAGACTCCATATTAAGATCGTTTTTTCTAAGAGCACAATATAATCCTTCCTTCGGAGTCATACAGGCATTACATGAGACGCAATTTGAGTTTTCATTGCCGGTTCCCTCAAGCCATCGATTTGGCAAACCAGGCTCCGATATAAGCGGACGACACAAAGAAATAAAATCAACTTTTCCTTCAAGTAAGATATTTTCAATTCTTTCTATATTTCTATTACCTCCAACTAGTATCATAGGTAAATGCGTATCGAGAATTTTGACGTAATCGTAATAGTAGGATTGCTTTTCTGGTTTGTTTATTCTTGTACGTGACTCTGGAACTGGTACAGGAACGAATCCAAGATCTGCTTCAGATCGGGCAAGACAATCCCACATAGCTCCGCTTACCTCAACAGCATCAACGCCGGTAGTTTCAATTTCTTTCATTAATTCGGGAAAGTTCTGTTTTGAAATACCACCCTCAATGTGGTCGTCACAATTAATTTTAATTAAGATGGGAAAACTGCCAACCTTTTGTCTTGCCTGAAAGATAATGTCCCTAATAATTTTCACTCTATTTCTTACAGATCCTCCAAATTGATCGATTCGTCGGTTTGTATAGGGAGAAAGAAAAGAACTTAACAAATATCCATGTGCTGCGTGAAGCTGTACTCCATCGAAACCTGCCCTCTTCATTCTTTCTATCGAATTGGCAAAATCCGTTATAATTGTCTCAACTTCGTCAACAGAGAGTTCTCGTGCCTTTTTCACTAATATGGGTGATTTAACAGCGGAGGGTCCAACACATTCGGCATTTTCATGCTCCAAAACTTGCCTTCCACAGTGACCTATCTGGGCAATTATTACGCACCTGTTATCTGTCTTATGTACTAAATCGGCAATTTTAGCTATTTCTGAAATGTATTTATCACTATAAATACATGCTTGTTTCGTATATCCCTTCCCCGCTTGTGTTACAGCAGTAAGACCGGTAATAATCATTCCAGTGCCACCAGCAGCAAGTTCAGTATAAGTTTGAAGAATATCATCAGTTACCCTACCGTCGTCAGTCATTTGTTTTTCAAATGTCGCGGATCTTACCAATCTGTTTTTTAACACCAGATTACCAACGGTACCTTCTGAAAAGACTTTGTAATTCGCTCGACCCATGATACACCCCCGTTAATTTTTACAAAAAGTTTTCTAAGATGTTCTTCCATTTTTGGACTTACTTTTCATATTCTTAATTGCTTCAACTGACTCCTCACACCATTGTATTTGCGCCCTGCTTTCGGCTATTAAGCATCGTAGTGCTATCACTCTGAGAGAAATTCCGTTAGTTTCAGTAAGAGGGTCGTCCATGGCGATATCATTTTCTATTTGCAGATATTCATCTAACTTTTGCTGGATCACTGCTTTTTGTCTTTCAAACATTTCCATAATTATTTCTCTGTTATTTTCCTCCCTGGGATTAGCAAAAGCTAGCTTGAGCAGCCGCTCTCTACGTGTGGACTTTTCTTCGGTAGGTGTAAGCATCCATTCATAAAATTCGCTTTTGCCTTTTTCGGTGATAGAATAAATAATTCGTGAGGGTTTGCCTTCGTTTTGTTCAGTTTTTTTATTTACCAAGCCCTCCATTTCCATGCGTTTTAGCATGGGATAAATAGAGCCAAAATTTTCATTCCAGTAATGAGAAAAGCTCAAATCACAGTATTTTTTTATATCATATCCCGAACTAGGCTTTAAATTGAGTATTCCAAGAATAGCATACTTTGTTTTATTTATTTTGGGCACTACGAAGCCTCCTAAGGTATATTATAATAATATATACTTTTATTATATATATTGTTTTGATATAGTCAAGGAGTATTTGGTTTAATTTGTAAATTAACCACGAAGGACACAAAGGACACAAAGGACACAAAGGACACAAAGGACACAAAGAGTCAGCAATTGACGCATACTACCAGTTTCTAGCATAGTTGGCAGTTTCGTTAAGCTAAAAGGCGGAATACAAAGGGTTAAAGATAAACAAATTGGGTAGAAACGGCAAATTAGGCCTTCTACCCAATAGAGTGTAATTATTATGATTATATTTCATGATATTTCACCAGGGCGCGGAGGAAAGATGCGGTTGGGCCGGGCTTTGGGGTGGGAAAAAGCGGACCACAAAGGCTCAATTTGTGGAGTTCTTTGGTCTAAGGGCTTTTAAAGCCATTTACGATGGTCTAAGACCACAAAGGAAAAGATGTGGTTGGGCCAAGCTCACGGGTAAAAAAATAAGCCGCGGATGACGCGGATGGACGCGGATAAAAGAGTGATTTGCCGGGATTTCAGTGAAGAAATTTGAAGTTCCCCCGATTTGATGGACAGTCAATAAAGACTTATACTAAAAAAGGGGGTGCTTTAACATGGCAGCAAAAAAGAGAAAGTACAGTAAAGAGTTTAAATTAGAGGCTGTAGCTATGGCAAACAATAGTGACAAGTCGATGCGTGAGATAGCTTCAGACCTTGGTATCAATGAGAGCATGCTAAGACACTGGCGGGTAAAATATCAGGATATGGGCGACTCGGCTTTCCCCGGTCATGGCAAGCAGAATCTCACGCCTGATGAGGCAGAGATTAAGCGGTTAAAAAGAGAACTGGAGATTGTAAAAGAGGAGCGAGACATCTTAAAAAAAGCTGTGGCCATCTTCTCAAAGAAACCGTAAAGAAATATCGGTTTATCCGGGAACATGCAGATGAATTCTGCGTTCAGAGGATGTGCCATATGTTAGAAGTTTCCCAGAAAGCGTATTCCGCCTGGGTAAAAAAGCCCGTAACTGCCAGACAAATCAGAGATGCGGAGTTACTGGTGTTTATTAAAGATATTTATCGTTTGAGCTATCGGACATACGGCAGCCCAAGGGTGCACAGCGACTTGAAAAAACTTGGGATAAAATGCTCAAAAAAAACGAGTTGAACGTCTCATGAGGGAGAATTGCCTGGTATCAATTCATAGGAAGAAATTTGTTGTTAACACTGATTCAAAACACAATTTGCCTGTTGCACCTAATGTATTAAACTGTCAGTTTACTGCAGACCGGCCTAATCAGGTCTGGGTTGCTGATATTACCTATATACCGACCCGCGAAGGCTGGCTTTACCTAGCAGCCATAGTAGATATATATTCCCGTAAAGTAGTTGGCTGGGCTATGGATAAAAGAATGACCTCAAATCTAGTTGAGCAGGCATTAAATATGGCTATATATCAGCGCAGGCCGGAAAAAGGGCTTATTCATCACTCTGACCGTGGCTCCCAGTATGCAAGTGACTTATATCAAAACACTTTAAAGAAACATGGAATTATTTGTTCTATGAGCCGTAAGGGTAACTGTTGGGATAATGCAGTAATGGAGAGTTTCTTTCACACTTTAAAGACAGAGTTTATCAACCACAGGCATTATCTGCTCAGAAGCCAGGCAAAACGTGAAATATTTGAGTATATCGAAGTATGCGTATTCCGGAATATCCGGACGGCGATACCGGAAACATCCGGACATTAAACCGGAGGCATCCGGACACTTTGCCGGCTGATTTGATTGTAAAATAATTGCTGCTTCTCAGCAACAAAAAAATGAC
>Ga0209347_1002916_pt1 | contig 21213 bp, 14 predicted proteins | sample AutmiccommuBRH23_FD_187382 | JGI IMG/M metagenome (GOLD analysis project Ga0209347, IMG submission 187382) | Deep subsurface microbial communities from Mt. Terri, Switzerland - Autotrophic microbial communities BRH/23 (SPAdes) (version 2) | ecosystem: Environmental > Aquatic > Deep subsurface >...
TTTTGGGTCCGCCCAGACCGGAAAAATAACGTTACCGGCTTTTTGGGTGATGGCTTCCAGCCGCTTAATGCCCTCAGGATCACCCGGATCAGGATCGGTAAACATTATGTCCATGCCTATTACCTTTGGCTTATGATCCCAGATCTTCTCCAGAAGATCTGCATGGATTCCACGGCGCCAGGGCCATTTCCCAAATTTTTTCATATCCTCCTCGGTAATGGTTACAACAGCTATGGCAGGGTTGGGATTATGTCGGAAAGCCTTCACCCGCCAGTCCTCGGTAGCCTTCTCAAAAACCGTAGTCAAACCGGTGGCGTACAAACCCAACATAAGCATAGTAATGGCTGCCCCGATTATGAACCATGTGTGTTTTTGGTTTATCCTCTTTTTATTGCTTGGTTGTTTCATTGTTAGTTTCCTGCCTTGCAAGTCAATTTTATACAATATTTCTACGATTTCTTAAGAAATCCTGCCCCCCCAAAAAAACCCGCCAAGGGAGGCGGGTTTTTTCTTGCATTTATCTTGGTTACTTCATCTGGCCAACCAGATTTTTCAGCATAACCGCTGCCTCGGCCCTGGTGGCTTTGTCCGCCGGGGCGAAATAAATCTGTCCGCCTGACGGCTTACCTCTCAATATTCCATGTTTCACCGCCTGGGCCGAGGACTTTCTGGCCCATCCCGATATCGAAGGCTGATCGGCGAATCCCCTTAGTGTTCCCTCCAAATCATTTACCTCGGCCAGCAGGCCCTTGTATTTAAGTGCGTTACATATCATGGCGGCCATCTGCTCCCGGGTTATCAGTTCCTCCGGTGCAAATACATTCCCGTCGCCTTTAACCAGCCCTGCTGCATAGGCCCTGCCAACACTGAGATAGTACCACTCACCGGGCCTTACATCCCCGAAGGGCACTTCGGCTTTGCCATCCGGCTTAAGCACGTTTACCAGCATGGTGGCGAACTGAGCTCTTGTTACACTGGCATCAGGGGAGTAAAGTCCGCCCCCCATTCCACTGATGTAGCCGTTGGTGGCCATATACTCTATATCCGTTCGGGCCCAGTGGCTGTATATATCGCTAAAGGTCTTGACTGATATGCTGATTTTCTCCAGTAAAGCCCATTTGCTGAACCTATCGGTTTCGAAAATGTAAGTGCCGCTGGTGGCGTCGTATTTTCCGCTAACCTCGTCCCAGGAATTGGTGGCTTCGTTTAGCCGGCCTGCAAATAAATTGCCCTTTTCCGCCGCCTCCCGGCTATCGGCAGACACCGGCAGGGACACGACCATCTTGCCGTTAAACTGCTTAATATCCTGTTCGGTGTTATTGGCCATCTTTGCCCTGACGTTAAGTTGGAAAATACCGCCGCTTACTTTGTACAATACGCTTCCACCGGCCCCGCCGGCCGTTCCTTCAGAGATTTTTTGCGCCCCCAGGATAAAGCTTTTGACTTGACTTACATTTAGGTCCGGTGATTTTAAAACCTCGGCGTTAAAATTAAAGTTTACACCGGATATTTTAACTTCCACCGGTTTTGCGACGGTTTCAACCCTGTTTAACTGTTCCAGGGTAAGGTCAAACTCCCTGGAGCCCGTAGCTACGGCCAGTACCACTTTTCCGGTGGCCCCGGCGGCTGCAATTGCGTCATTCAATGATGAGTCACTAATCCCTTTGTCTACGGATGGTGTGCCAACGCTTATTGATGACTGGGCGGGCTGACTTGCCATACCTCTTATCACCAGTGTTTGCGGATAAACCACCGCGAATTTGGTCAGATGGTCGACAAAACCCCTGATGGTGTGGTTAACAACGTCATTGGTGGACGGTATTACCACCCAGTCGTCAACCCCGGCGTCCCAGTAGGCCAGCTGCATTTGCAGAGCCATTTGGTCTCTCTGTCCCGCCGGCCAGGTAAGGTAATCGCTGTGGTAGTCAAGAATAATCTCTATGGAGCGGCTCAGGGTTGTTACTTTACCTTCATTGTCCGTAATTGTAATATCCCGGGCCGATCCCATGGGCTTGGCGGTGGATGTTTCGGTCACCGCCAGGGTGGTGGATGTTGTTATACTGGCGTTGGTGCCGGTGTTACCCAGAGCGTTGGCCGGTATCACCAACTTAACCCCGACTTCCTGGCTGGAAACGGTACCCCCCTCATTGGATTTGACCACCGCGGTGGCTGTCTTGGTTTCAACCATATTGCTCAGAGGCAGTTGCATTGTCCCGGCCCCTAATACTGTGATGGTGACTTCATCACTGAAATAGCCCTCGGTGCTGGCCTTAAATATCCAGCTGCCGGAGGAGGGAAGTTTTACCACTATGTCGTTGGGGCCTGTGGAGCGGGACTTAACCACGCTTCCGGAGGATACATCTTTGGCCCAGACGTAATACTCGCTCTTCCCGGTGGCTTCCTCACTGCCGGTGAGGGTTACCGTCACCGCATTGTCAAGTATCTCCTGATTAAGTGTGAAATTAACCGCGGTATTTGTGGTCTTTACCTTGACATCCTGTTTTGCGGGGAAGTAGCCTTCCCTGCTCACATTTACGCTCAGCTCCGTGTTCTGGGGAACAATAAAGGTGGCCGTGCCGCCGGTGGTACGTTTACCCTGGGCTATGGTTTTTCCCTGTTCTATTCCAATCACGTTGACCCAGGCATCACTGCCCCCGTTGGTGACTGTGACATTCAGGCTTAGAGTACTGGCCGCAGCCACCTCGGCCGACAGATTCAGGGTCCCCGGGAGGGTAATGCTTTCTTTGGTTATACGTCCTATTTCGTTTATATATACCTCAACAGTATATACTCCGGTGGGGGCTTTTAGTGAAATGCTACTGGAATTCTTCATTTCACCACTGATGCGGCGATTTGATGACCCGGACTGGTATATGCTGACTGTTCCAGTTACGTTACGCCCAAAACTTATATTTAAGGTTCCGGTGGATATAGAAAAGTTAACCGTCGCCCCATAAGGCTGCGGAGCCAGTTCCCCGAACTCCGGCGAGGAGCAGTGTATGGTTGCTCCGTCGGTCTTGCTGGAGTCAAACTGCAGTGTGTATTTGCCGTCGGGGCCGGTAACCACCCCGTTCAGGTACTTTTTGTTGGAGGCCTCGGCCCATACCGTGGCGCCCTGCACCGGGTTGCCCCCGGCTAAAACAGTACCGGTAACTTTGGCAAAGCTGATCAGCGGCGGCAAATTGAGATCTGCGGTAACAGTAGCATTTGCTTTGGTGTTAGCGCTGCTGGTAACAACTCTTGCGCCTATCTGAGGTATAAATACCTCCACTGTCCAGATGTCCTGGGGGACAAACAGGCTATAACCACCATTGTTGTCTGTATAGGCCGGAGGTGTCCCCGCCGGGTATTTGTTGGACCGGGCATAGACCGGCGCTCCAATGACGGGTGAGCCGTCAGAGTACCTGATTGTTCCAGTAATAGTTCTGGCGGGTTTTTTAATGGTTAGGCCAACAACTTCCACTGAAGTGGTTCCCCCGTCCACATATACACTCCCACCGGTATCAACATATATTGTCCTTTCGGAGGCCGAGGGCAGGCCGGGGGCGTCCCCCCCCACTATATACCCAAACCCCGTCTTGAGCTTTAGTGTCACCCGGCCGGTGGCAGGGTCAATCTGTCCTCTTGTGCCCGTCACATCCGGGTTGGAGGGAGCGTAGGCATATACGCTGCCGTTGGCCGGAACAACACCCTGTTCATCCTTTAGTTCAAAGGTCACCTCATACGCGTCCTGGATGTTTATTGTTACGGTGGTGCTACCGGTCACACTGACAAGCTTTGTAGGCGGAGGCATAAAATCCGATTCATTGACCGGGCGTACACCTATATTATATTCTCCGGGAATTTTAACGTTTAAGGTGAACTGTCTGCTGTCTCCGGTGGCTGGGCTGGAGGTGCTGGTTTCCTTGTAGAAATCCGATTTTTCCGCAAAAACCAGCGCTCCGGCATTGGACGGGAGGTTATTCACCACTACAGTAACTGTCCCGGACTTTTCAATGAAAGCAGGTAGCGTTATGCTATTTAACGATGCCGCAGGCGACATTACTTTTATCATATAAGACTGAGCATCCGATGAAGGGACCGGGTTTGTAATATTATCAAGTACAAATGCCAGAAAATCTCCTGCTGCCACCGCACCGGTAAGATTCAGGGTAACCTCCCTGGTGCTTGTGTTTACGTTTACCGAGCCGATGGTCACTACCCCGGCTCCATCCATATTTATGTCCCCGTTGGGGTCAAAGGGCCGTGACGAGGTATTGGGGGCCGAAATCAGGTTGTCCAGACTATATTCGGCGGGAAAAGCGACTTTTATCTGTCCGGCTTGGGGTATGGCCTCTTTGGTCTGATACACAAAAAGGTATTCGGACCTGTTACCTCCCAAAGGATTAATGACCTTGACAGCTCCCTCGGTCTCTCCTCCTATATTGTCGTAAATCTGCCCCGAGATAACATTGTAAGGCCCCAGTTCTTCGTTGGTGTTCATTGTATTATTTTGCTGATCAGTTATGCCTGTGGCGGTTATTACAATTTGTCCGTCAATTAACCCGGTGCTTATGCCGGTGTCCACCATTACGGAGTTTCTTGTGTAATTATAGTATCCCTTGCCCCCATCCGGGCCTTTAAGGCTAACCGGCGAACCATCGAGGGTAACCGCGTACCTGGAAATATCCACCGCCTTGCTTATATCCACAGGGCTGGTAAAACCTATACCCAGTGCATATTTACCGGTGGTATAGTATTCGGGTATAAGTATAAACCTGTCAATTCCAAGCGGTGTATCTTCAGGGGTGTGGAAGGGATATGGTATGTTGGAGATATTTGATATTTTATCCCCGTTTACCGCCCGGATGCCGAAACGGTATTCGGTTCCCGGGCTTGTTCCGCTCAGAAGTGCATTATCCGAAAAGGCTAAAAATGTTACATTGTTCGGGGCTGTGAAGGTAGTTGTCGGCTCGGGGATGGTGAGGATTTCCGTTCCCCAGATTGCCGGGTCATACCAATTGCTTTCGACGGAGTCCAAAGCTCTGTAAATTTTGTATGCGCTAACCGGACTTCCATTATCCAACACCTTTTTCCAGAAGAGGGTAAGTGTATTGGTGGACCCGTTATACTCAAAGGGGGTGAAATACTGGGGCTCTGTCGGGGGTGTGGTACCGGTATCATAACGCCACACAGGTAAAGTCAGCTGGTCTACCACATTAAATGTTTTGATTTCATCTCCCGTCCCCGGGCTACTTGTATAGGCGGTACCAGGCCCGTCTGAATCTGCCCTGGCTGAGAAAACATAGCTTCCCGCCGACGGCAATGTCTTGTTATTGAGGTTAAGTACAACAGTACCTACAGACATGGTTAGCCCTGTGAGGGTAACCGTTTGCCCTTCATTACCGATGGCCCCGGCGCCAATCTGAGTGGTTACCCCTCCTCCAATGCTGCAGGTATCTGACTGAACAGCGGAAAATCCCGAAGGAAGCTGGAATACCACTGTGCCGCTAGTCAGCATATCCCCTGGATCATAGGTTAAAGAAATATTTTGAACCTGCCCCGGACTACCGCTGTAGGGGGTTATTTCCAGCGTTCCCGACGGTGTTGTCATGGCGCCTCCGACGCCGCCTCCACCTCCGTCAGCCGGGGTATAGGCCACGAACTCGGTGAAATGCTTGGTCCAGATAACCTGATCCGGACCTGCATCTATTTTCCCTTCTCCGCCCGCTGGTATTTCATTGTCGGCGGCTGCCCTGGTGTCTGCGGAAATGACCCTGGTTATTTGGGTTACAGGATTGCCGCCCCTGGTGTATCCTGCTGTTTTTCCGGCCATGCCCGGGAGGAGAAGCCTTACAGCCTTGTCGAAGGTCAGCTCGACGTCGCCGAAGCCCACCTCAACAACCGCATTAACGGTTCCACCGCTGCTTAAGCTGACTGTGTTATTGGCCAGAACTGTCGGCAGCTGAATGGTCCCGTCCCAGCCGGAGGGGCCGGTAAACCTGGTTCCGGCAGGTATTGCCAGCGATATGGCTCCCAGGGATGTTGCTGCGCTTACCTCGATTTGCGGTACGGTGGCCACCTTGTTGCTGCCTTCCACTGCTGTGGTTACAGCAACCCTGGCATTTGAAACTCCGGCAGGGACGCTGATATTGACCGGCTCGCTGTTAACCGCTACAGTGGTGTTCCCCTCGCTTAATGTGGTTAGTGGCGCTTTCTTCACAATTATCGTGTAAGTCTTGGTGGTCCCGTTCTGGGCGGTTACCTGAACAGCCACGATGTTATCGCCTTCATTCAGGCTGATGACGCCCGACGTAAGGCCACTGGGCACCTCAACACCGTTGACACATACCGTGGCGGCAATGTCGGCCGTGATGGGGGTGGCAGTTATAGTTGTTATATTATTGGCCACACTGGCAGTATATGAAGTAATCCCTGCGGCAAAGGCCGGAGCCAGCACCCCGTTGTTTAAAATCAGACCCGACAGGTCTGCATTATTAGAAGTGGCTACAACGAATGTCCCGGACTCGTTCCCGGTCCCCGGACTGGCTGTCTTAAGCCCCGTCCCGTCAGCGTCGCTGATGGCTGAAAAAGCATAGATCCCCTCTGAAGGAAATGTCTTATTGCCCAAGGTTAGAATAATAGGTACCGACACCACATTAAGGTTGGTGATGGTAACTGTGCGACCGCCATCACTAATCGCCCCTGCACCTATCGGAGAAGGCGACTGACCGGACAAGTACCAGGTATCTTCCGGGGTGGCAATGGTTGAAGGCAGATTAAACACCAGGGTTCCGTTGGCCATGGTTTCGCTGGGCTGATAAGTGAGAATTATATCGGTGGGCTGCCCGGCAATACCCTGCCCTGGGCTGATATAAAGCTGGCCGGCGGATGTCTGGCTGACTCCGTCGGGAGTGGTCACGATTTTGGAGAGGTCAGGGGTTGTATAACCCATATTATCCTCAGCCCGGACTGCAAAGTTATAATTGCAGCCCGGTGTCAGGCCGTAGACGCTATAACTGACGGTAGAGCTATTGGTGGTATCCAGTATTTCACCGTTTTTCAAAATTTTATATCTGTAAATACCCACGCCGCTAATGGCCGTGGGCCAGTTCAGAGTCAGGGAGGTGGAGGTGAGATTTGTATATGCCAGGCTTGTGCCTTGGGGCCACTGAGGCGAAGAGGCTGTCAGAGTAACAACAGAATAGTACAGCGGCGGGCTGCTCCAGTTGTTATTGGCATCGCGCGCACTGATCTGAAAATTATAATATGTACCAGGCGTCAGTCCGGTTATGTTATACACATTGCCGGCCACGCTCATCTCGATGCCATTATAGGATATCTTGTAACCGGTAACACCTACATTGTCCAGGGCCGGCGTCCAACTCAAAGTAACACTGGTGGAAGTAAGGTTGGACTCCGTAATTGCTGAAAGGCCGCCGCCCTGATCCCAATAAGGAGCGGTGGTATCCCCCCCACCAACACCCGTGGTTACTGTGGTTTGGGATTCATTGTAGATTGATGTAACCTTGAAATCGTAATTAATGCCCGGCGAAAGCCCGTAAACCGATGCCGACACTGAATAGGCATCTATTGGTGTGGGTGCGTTCAGCCATGTGGTTGAAGCACTGGGTTTATAATAGAGGCCTGTGATGGGCTCGGCGGTGTCAATACTCCACTCCAGATCAACCGAGTTTTCTGTGATAACCACAGGTCGAAGGTCATAAACGGCTAAGGCCGTGCCCGCCAGGGCCTGGGTCAGTAGAAATACTATGGTAACCATAATCGCCAAACATTTTCGCATTCTTCTTAACACGATCACATCTCCATTCATTCTTAATACTAATAACAAGATTGCTCTCAACTATAGCCTGTCGAAAGGAAAAACTAACACCCGTGCCCTCAGGCTTGTCCATGAACCCAACAAAATTAGTATGTGACCAACAGTTTATTTATTGGTTGATTAGAAGAATTATAACATGTAATGCGTAGATCAAACAGTATCTTATCAACTTCCTCATTTTTTCTAGTAAACATATTAACCTGCAATTATTTTAGTCTTGGGCTGATCCCTGATTTTAAGCCCCACGATGGACACCCTTTTCTTTGGCTAACGGCTGGCACTATCAACCTCCGTATCGGATTTCAGTGCCCATGCCGGGCGTACCCAAAAATAACCGCGTTGCCGATAAGGCCCCGCGGTTATTCTTTAACTGTATTTCATTCTGGAACGCTACTGACAGGAGTTCCCTCTTTAATACCCGGTGGCATGAGGTGGGCGTATTTTGCTTTTTGCTCCTGCCTTGACTCCTCAACCTTTTTTTTGCTGAGCAGGAAAAGCAAAGGAAGCGTTAAAAAAGCCAAAACGGCGCTTACCAGCATGGCATCCCCGATACCCAGCACCAAAGACTGCTTCTGAATTAATGCGTAGAGATATCCGGTACTGGCAGATTCCCCTGTTCCGGGGCCTATTACAGAGTTGGCCAGGAGAGCTGTCTGCTTATAGGCCTGCACCGTTCCCAGGGAGGACCAGTTGGCCCCGTCCGACAGCCAGGCGGCATGTTGGACCGACCTGTCCAGCATTACATGTGTAACATAGGCGATCCCCAGAGAGGCGGAAATCTGCCTGAAAAGGTTGTTCATAGCCGACGCCCTGCCCACCAGCGCCTGGGGAATTGTGTTCATCCCGGCATTGGATATGGGCATCATGCACAAACCCAGTCCGACAGCCCTGAGCATTAGTATTAACTGCAGGTCCCAGTAACTTGTTTCAAGGGATATAAAACTCAGCACATAAGTAAAATAGCCTGCTATTATTATTCCGACTATGCCCAGAGGAAGTGCCCCAATTTTATCAAACAGCTTGCCGCTGATAGGCATCATCAGGCCCATAACCAGGGCCATGGGCATCATCAGAAGTCCGGTCTGCATCGGCGTAAGCCCCTGCAGGTTCTGGCAATAGAAGGGCACCAGAAATATACCGGCAAACATGGCAATGGAGGTAAGGCTCATGGCTCCTATGCTGGCCGTGAACACCTTGTTGGTAAGCAGCCTTATATCCAGCATGGGGTACGGAATATAAAGCTCCCAAAGGCTAAAAAGCACAAGGAGAAAGAAGGCAGCCGCAAAAAGGGTTACTATATACTGAGAAGTCCACCCCTCCTGCTGCCCCTCACTTAAGGCTAAAAGAAGGCAGAATAGCCCTGTAACACAAAGCAGCGACCCGATGTAATCAAATTTTAGATTCTTTACAAAGGGGGTCTCATCAAGTACGAGGGCGGAAAGTATTACCCCCACCACTCCCACTGGTATGTTAATGGTAAAAATAAGGTGCCAGCTGTAATGATCCACCAGATATCCGCCCAGGGTAGGTCCCACAGCCGGCGCCATGGTGGCCGCAATGCCCCATAGCCCCATGGCCATGCCAATTTTTTGACGGGGAACCATCCTGAATATTAAGGACATGCTGAGAGGAATCAGCATTCCTCCACCCAGGGCCTGAATCACCCGGAACACTATCAGCGAATCATTGTTCCAGGCCATGCCGCAGAGGGCGGACCCAATCGTAAAGGCTACCATTGAGTATATATATGTCCTTTTATATCCGTATTTGTCCCCAAGATACCCGGTAACCGGCACCACTATCCCGGATGTCAGCATGTACCCCGTCATAACCCATTGAATCTGGTCCGCAGTTACACCAAATATTGCCATGAGTTTTGGAAGAGCTACATTGACAATGCTGCCGTCCAGAATTGCCATAAAGGCCCCGAGAACAAGTACGGCAAGCCCAGCAAAAGGAAAGGGCTGGTTGTTCAAAACCAACCACCTACTTTATGTAAATTTTAACAAATACGTTGGCCCCGTAAGGGAGTTGGTAGCCCTTAAAGTCTTCCAATGTTATTTTGACCGGAATCCTTTGCACAACCTTGGTAAAATTGCCCGACGTGTTAGTGGACGGAAGTATTGAGAATGTGGAAAGGGAGGCTTCTCCTTTTCTTTCCACGCGTCCGGAGAAAATCTGATCGGGTATTGAATCAACGGTTATATCCACCCTCTGCCCCGGCTTTACCGTTCCAAGCTTTGTCTCCTCAATATTGGCCGTTATATACAGGCTATATGGCTCCAGCATCATTACCAAAGGCTGGCCCGGGGAGGCTATTTCACCGGGATTCCCTAATTTTTTAATTACAACTCCATCCATAGGCGCCCTCACCACGGCAAGATCTGGGTTTAAACCTGTGGGTATGGCGGTGTCATCCAGTCTGACTATGGCCTGCCCGGCCACCAGCCTGTCTCCCTCCCCCACATTGACCCCCATTATCTTTCCGGAAATCTGGGGACTTACCCGTACAATGGTGCCATCCACCCGGGCATCCTCGGTTTTTACATAATAAGTACTGTTATACCAGTAATATAAGGTAATCCCCAGCAGTGAGGCCACCATAACAACAAGAACTACATAAATATTTTTCTTTTGGCTCATGGCATATCACCTTTTATTTTTTTTAAGCTGAATTCAGCGTTTTACAGGCTATATTGGCTTTAAAGCATATAGAGGACTACCGGAGCTTTACATCCATTCCTTCCTCCAGCTTGGAGGTAGTGTGAACTACCAGATCCTGACCATCAGAAAGCCCCTGCCCGACTACCACAAAGGTCTCACTGATTTTTTCCACCTTCACAGGAACTCTGTTTACCTTGCCGCTATTATAAATAAATACATAATATTGGCCTTTATCTTCAAACAGTGCGGCTCTGGGAATAACAAACTGTTTTAACTCCCTGCCGTCGGTATACACTCTGGCAAACATACCTGGTCTCACCAACGGGTCAGGGGAAGTTAACTGAAATTTCACCATGTAACCTTTAGTTACGGGGTCAACGGCATATGATATGTTTTTTACCTCGGCCTCCAGAATCCTTTCCACCGAATCCACCTTTACTGAAACCTTTTGCCCCGGCTTAAATGAATTGACCTTGTTTTCATCTACATACGCCCTTACCATGACCCTTGTAAGGTCGGATATTACCAGGGCTGTTTTCGAAGTTGAACAAAGCTCTCCGGGATTTATATAACGGGCTGTAACCTCACCGGTTATGGGCGATTTAATTACACTGTTGGCATAGTTGGCCTCGGCGGTCTGCAGGGCTGCCCTGGCCTGGGCCAGTTTGGTGGGGGCCGTTTTTTCAGCCTGTAGCCTGGCCAGATCATATGGCACAGAGTACGAGTTTTCAAATGCCGATTTGGACAGCGCCCCGCTCTGGTAAAGGGATAATGCGCTCTGATAATTATCCCGGGCGGTATTCAGGTCAATTTGGGCTTTTTCTATACCCGCCTCGGCATCCTGCACGGCAGCCCCGGACTGTTTCAAAACGCCTTCCAATTCAGCCATGTCAATTTTTATTAGCACCTGCCCCGCCTTCACAGGGCTGCCCACATCCACTGGAACCTCTGAGACCTTCCCGGTAACCTTTGGGATTATGTTAACAGAATCAAGGGCCTCGGATTTACCGGTTATATAATCGGATCCCCCCTGGGACCCGGCTCTTACCTTTTCAGTAACCACCTGAACCCCGGCTGGCCCGCCTGTACAGCCCTGAATCATTAATAAGGCTATAATGAGTATTGTGATAACTATTCGTTTAGGCGCCATAATCCTCCCCCCGAATCTATCGTTTTTCGGTTTTTTCGGAAATAAATCCCAACACCTTGTTGTAAATAACGTATAAAGACTCCAGATCCTCTTCTGGAAGCCTGCCCAGTATACCCTGGACTACTTGTCTGCGCATTGAGGTGGCTTCCTCCATTACCTCCCTACCCACATCGGTTAGCTCGATCCAAACCAGTCTCCTGTCGTGATCAGACCTTTTTCTGGATACATAACCTGTTCTCACCAGTCTATCCGCCATAGAGGTTATGGCGCTAAGAGAAACCCCCATATATTCAGCCATTTCTGACACTGTGGAAGGGCCTTTCCCCAGCCTTTTGAGCATAAAAAACTGAGGGTGCGTAAGGCCCTGATAAGCTCCCTGAAAAATTTTATCAGCTATGTGCCTGGCCACTTCCTGAAAGACCTCTTCAATTTTTTTGAGCTTTTCCCTTTTTCCCTCTGTTAAATCTTGATCCAAGCTAATCACTTCCATTGATAATATACTTTAACAGATTAACCTTTTACTCGGTTAAGTATATTGCCAAAAGGGTCTTTGTGTCAATACTATGTCAAAAAAGAGAGTGCCGTTTATAGCGACACCTCCAGCAAAGAAATACTAATAGTTCTAACCTTTCACCTCAAAATAACCCCTGGGGTGGTTGCACACCGGACATACTTCCGGGGCTTCCTCCCCGTTATGGATAAATCCGCAGTTTCTGCACTTCCACTGGGTGGACTGGTCTTTCTTGAATACCATACCCATCTCCAACTCTTCCAGGAGCTTTCTATACCGCTGGTCATGCTCCTTTTCGATAGATGCCAAACCCTTGAATAAATCGGCTATGTCGTCGAAGCCCTCCTGCCTGGCCACCTTTTCAAACTCGGCATACATTGATGTCCACTCGTAATTCTCACCCTCATAGGCCATTTTGAGGTTGGCCCTGGTATCACCGATGCCTCCAAGTCTCTTTAACAAAAGCTTTGCGTGTTCCTTTTCGTTCAGCGCGGTTTCCTCAAAAATACTGGCGATTTGTTCATAGCCTTCCTTTTTTGCCACCGAGGCAAAATAAGTGTACTTGTTGCGGGCCTGGGATTCGCCGGCAAAGGCTGCCTTGATGTTGGCCTCAGTTTTGCTTCCAATCAAATTCATGGAACCACCTCATATTCAAAATCTAGTCAGGCGATCCTTCCATTCCAGTTCTTCCAGGATGCCCGCTGTTTAAGTATTCCTCAATATTCTCCAAAACTATCCTTATTCCTGCCCGTCTTTCATTTACTTCCAATGGGTGTGATTAATGATTTTATTTAAATATGTATACAGTTAGGAATTTATTAAAGGATTAGAGGATACTATATAATCTAATAAAATTTCCGGAGGTGTAAGTCTTGCCTTTTGAAATTCTCACACGGGTAGTGGAGGATCTTTCGGTGGACCCAAGTTTTATAGTCAGGTACCAGGTATTTGAGGACAATCAATTTCTGGGGGACGGGGTGGTGCAATATCACCGGGAAGCAAAACACAATGATTTTGCGATCCCGGAAACAATACGTTGCAGAAATGGCAAACCTCTACCGGAAGATGTAAGGGAGAGGATCTTTCAAAATATATTCGAAGCGGTGAAGCCATACGTGAACAATCAGCTGCTGTGACCGCTCACTATCCTGGCCACCCGGGAATAGGGATGTCTCTTGGGGTTATTGGTTATAGGTTATAAGCCATGATCTATTGTCAATGCCAGCTACCAATTATCATTTACCATTTACTACCTAACACCTACCTCCTGGAACGAGGCAGCGCCCTTGGCCAAAGATTGGTCAAATCGGCCCCCTGTAGGGCAGCCAGCACCTTTTCCCTGAGATCGGGATACTGCTTTGCCAGCCCGGAGACCAGTTTCTTTATCTCCTCGCGCTTGGTTATACCACTGGCCGGGCAGGGGTTTTCAATAATGGGGATTTTTTCAATTGACGCTAAATCCCTCACCGTTTCCTGTCCCAGATAAACCAGGGGTCTGATCATATGAAGTCCTGTCCTGTCCAAAAAGGTGTTGGGAGAAAAAGTCCTTAACTGCCCCGTGTAAATAAGACTCATAAAAAAAGTATCCACAACATCATCCAGGTGATGACCCAGTGCAACTCTGTTGCAGCCCAATTCCAGCGCCAGCTCATTAATGGCCCCCCGCCTCAGGGTGGAACACAAGGCACAGGGGTTTTTCTCATTTCTTACATCAAAGATGATTTCCCCAATATCGGTTGACTGGAGTCTGAAAGGCACCTCCAGCCGACGGCAAAATTCCTCTATTGGCGCATATTCCATACCGAATCCCAGGTCCAGGTAAACGGCCTGCAGTTCAAACTTCACGGGGACTGTCTTCCTAATGGCATTAAGGGCATACAGCAACACCCCGCTATCCTTGCCTCCGGACATGCCCACGGCCAGACGGTCACCCTCTTTTATCATTCCATAGTCCACAATGGCTCTTTTGATTATGGCCAGGGCCCACTTTCTAAAGTCCTTTTTTGACATTCCACATCTCCTGGCTGTTACAGGGTAACTTTTGTATTAATGCTTCCCCGGAAGCATTAATACAAAACATCCATGGCATAAATTCTACCGCAGCGGAGAAAATACAACAAATTTATTTGCAGTCTTACAAAAATATTTTAGGTACGGAGGTAAATTTAATTGGCTGATATAACAGTACACCTTGAACCGGTGGTTGATCACCAGGCCATTGAAAGGGTCAGAAGCACGCTTTCCAGGATGGAAGCAAATGATCAGATTACCATAGTGATGGAGTCGGCCGACGCCCACCAGGCCGACAGGTTGATGGAGCTACTGAGGACCGAGGGCTTCGACTTCCAGCCCCGGGGAAGCCATCAGGGCAAACACTATCAGGTGGTGGCCAGGCGTGTGCATTAAAGACAGGCCTCCCCTGTTTAAAACTTCCAGTGCTTTTCAAGCCCGGAAGTTAACGCCTCTTGATTCTACCTGAGTATTTGCCCCATGCCGCCAGCGGCACCACGGTGTATGAAAGCAGAGCATTCCTCCCCATGCCCTGGGTTTAGTAAAGCTTCTAGCTTACAGCTATTTTCAGAGTGGTTCTGCCCAATGGCACTTAAGTCTAATTTTACATTTCTATGTGAAATTTCACAACAGATTGTCGGCTTGGGAATATTAGCCAGAGGGTATAAATTAAAAACCGCCCTGGGGGCGGCTTCAGTCAAAATCTAAGTAGTCAGATAGTCATTTTCGGCTGGGGCCGTAATTCCGCTGTAGCGGTGAACGTGCGGCCCCCTTCCGTTTGCCGTGGTTACACCGTAATAGCGGTGCACATGTCTTCCGGGGCCTGCATATAGGCCAGGTCCGGTAACAACATAGTAATTATGGACATGACCGTCATCAAGGGTTGTTGTTCCACTTAATGTATGAGTGTGGGCATCCACTCCCCCGAAGTTAACGCTGGATGTTCCTGCATACCTGTGGATGTGTCCAAAGTTGAAGGTTGTTGCTCCTCCATACCTGTGTGAGTGCCCCCTTTTAACTGGAGGATTTGTTCCATATCCCATAATCAATAACACCCCTTTTATATGTCATAATATGGAATGAATAGTACCCATGTTACTCAAAAACCATATCTTCCCATATTTTATTCGCAGTCTTCGGGAGGATTTAATTTAACCTATCCAGAAATGAATTACCCAAAATATAGTGAAACGAGGCGTTTGATATGAGATGGATAATCTCGCTGGCAGTGAATTCAGCGGCCTTGCTGGTGGCCGACTGGGCACTGGACAGCGTGTACATATCCGGTATTCTTTCGGTCATCTTTGCCTCCCTGGTAATGGGGGTGGTAAACACACTAATCAGACCGCTTTTGCTAATCATTACCTTTCCCCTTACAGCCATAACCCTTGGTCTGTTTATTTTTGTGGTTAACGCTATAACCTTCGCCCTTACTGCCCTCCTGGTTCCCGGGTTCACAATCGGCAGCTTCGGTGGGGCCTTCTGGGGAGCCATTATCACCAGTGCCGTCAGTTGGATGATAAACCGGATAATCCTTGAAAAAAGATAACGATGGTAAACAGCTGGGAATTCTTTTAAACCTTCTCGATCAATAATTTTACATTTTATAAAACCACAATACCGGGGAATATAGTTTTCAAGGGGGTGGGAAAATGAAAAGGGATAAAAAGGAATTCAAAATGCCCATGACCACTAAAAAGACGGGGAACGACATAAAGACCGGTTCGGTCATTAAGGAACCTCCCTACCACGACCTCCCCAGTGACCCCGCCAGGCCGCCTCACGGCTGATAGCTTCATGAAAAAACCCACCGGTCAGGTGGGTTTCAAATTTTCATCTATTATGTTGTCTTTTCTACAACTCAAAGATGATCCTCTCTAAGTTGCCAGTGACAAGTATCCCCTCCTGGCGAATTAGAGCCTTATAATCTCAAATAGCCGGGAACAAACTTTTATGCAATTATGGAACTTACCTTACACCTTCACCCTACTTACACACCGCGGCAAATTATATTGTTTACATATACCCTGGGATGGCTTATATTTTTGTTGGGGGCACACAAAAACGACGAAATATTACAAGCAGTGCCGGGGAGGGAATATTTGTTGACCTCGTCCTTGCATAAACAATATCAAAAACTGGGAGTGCTGGAGCCTCTATGCATTGCATTTTTCGACCTGACCGACTCAACCCATCTGAAAAAGCAGTTGGGAGAGTCCCGGGGAGTGGAAATGGCGATGATGCATAACCGCGAGGCTGCCGGTATAAGTGGTCTTTACGGGGGGAAGGTGATAAAGCATATTGGCGATGCCATTATGGTTGTTTTTAATACTCCACTGGAGGGCATGCTGGCCGCTCTGGATTTTATAGGCAAGATATACAGGGAAAAGTTGCCATACCGTACTAAAATCGGCCTCATCCACGGTATTGTCACCAGAATAGATATAATCGGCGCTGATTTTCTAGGCCATCCTGTGGACCGGTGCGCCAAGCTTATCGGACATGCCCTGCCCAACCAGGTATTGACTGATCAGACCACCATGCAAATAATAGGACCTTTTCTAAAAGAATTTGAACAGGTGGTTACCAGATTTCTTGGAATTCGTCAGTTAAAAGGAATTGGGAAAATACCGGTTTACGAAATGGCACTGACTGAAGTTGGATTCATTAATGAAGCTGGGAATGTACCCGATGTGCAAGGAGATCCGCTTAACCCGGCTGAAAAAGAGAAGCTGGCTAAACCTTCACCGGGTGAAAAAACTGAATTGCCGCACCTGTCGGTACCTACCCCCCCGGAGTCCCAGGCGGCTGACCCGCCGCTGGAAAGGATTCTGAATTTATGCACACCTATCGGGAGGGACCTGGAGTCGGTGTCGGTGGGCTACCAGAATATAAAGCACATATTGGATCAGGCATACGATCTGAATATACGACAGGTTTTTATTAGCGGGAGCTTTGCCCGGGGCACCATGATCAGGCCCCTTCAGATAATAGATGTGATGGTGGTCATGACGCTGCCCCTGGAAAAACAGGGTAGCGTTAAACAAATATTGAAGCAGCTTGAATCCATTCTGACAAAAGGATCGCCCGGTTCCGACATTAAAATTGCCGATAATCAGGTGATAATTACCCATAAAGATGTACAATTTGGTGTTATACCTGTTCTGGTTGTATTGGAAAAAGGTCAGGGACAGCTAATGACACCCTGCAAGGAAGGCGGTTTCTGGATTAACCGCAACCCTGCCATGCCTGATCAGTGGATGGAACAGGCAGTAGCCCGTAACGGCGCTTCCTTTCTGCCCTTCCTGCGCCTCATGAAAACCTGGCAGAGAACGAACTGCAACTATATCAACTCTTTCCACTTTGAACTGCTCACCGACATGATCGCTTCCAAAACCAAGCTGGACCTTTCTTTTGAATCTATATACCAGTGGTTTTGGTATACTTACAACTTCCTGGGCCAGAACAAGAAGCCCTTCATCAAGGAACCCCTGAGCACCGATATATATTCCGACGAATATATATACTCCAATAAAATCACCTTCGGCAGATTCAGCCGCATACTAACCGAATCCTATAATCTGGCCAGGCAAGGAATAATCTATCAAAGAGCGGGGGACCACAAAATGGCCATGACCAGATGGAAGGTGCTGTTCGGGACATACATGGATTAGCGGTAAGCTATAAGCCAAAATGAAGCTTATAGCTTACCGCTTATAACTATCCTTCTATTTTTCCCTTCTCACCTATGGTAACCTCTACTGTTATATTCTTACCACCCCGGTATATAACCACCTTTGCCTTCTGGCCGGGCTTCATTTTTTCTATCAGGGATGTAAGGTCACTGGCGCTGGTAATTTTATTCTGGTTGATTTCGATGATCACATCGCCCTGAGTAATGCCCGCGTTTTCCGCCGGGCCTCCCTCCACCACCGAAGTAACCAAAACGCCTTCACTTCTGCCCAGCTTGAGGTAATCGGCAATTTCATTATTAACCGTTTGTATATATACTCCCATCCATGGCCGGGTAATTTTACCCTGGTTTATCAACGAATCCAGCACCGGGCGAACTGTACTGGTGGGAATGGCGAATCCTATGCCCTGAGCTGCTGCGTTAACCGCCGTGTTAATGCCAATAACCTGCCCTTTGGTATTCAGAAGAGGCCCGCCGCTGTTCCCGGGATTGATGGAAGCATCTGTCTGAAGAAGGTTTTTGTAGTTCCTGTCCTGTACCGAAACCGGCCGGCCCTTGGCGCTGATAACTCCAACGGTGACGGTGTGATCAAGCCCCTGGGGGTTACCTATGGCGATGGCCCATTCCCCCACCCGCACCGCGTCGGAATCACCCAGTTCCAGGGTGGACAGATCTCCTTCGGAGTTTATTTTGAGAACGGCCAGGTCCAACTCAAAATCGGATCCCACCAGTTTGGCAGGAACCGGCTTATCCTTTCCGTTGATGATTACTTCTATCTTTTGAGCCCCGCTGATTACGTGTTCATTAGTAAGAATATATCCTTCCTTACTTATTATGAAGCCCGACCCCATCCCCCTGGACACCCTGGGGCCTGAGTCCATGGGCACCCTGCCGCCGAAAAATTCTCTGAAAAAGGGGTCATTAAAGAAAGGGTCGTAGGATCTGCTTTTTGATTCCACCGATGTCTGGATCAGAACCACAGCCGGGCTTGTCTTTTCTACGATGTTTGCAATTACGTCCGTTCCGGCCTGAATGCCGGAGGCGCTGCCCGTATCCTGCAACGTGGCGCTGGACTGTAAAATAGGAAGGAGGTAGAAGGCGGCCCCCGTTACCAATACTCCTACGACAAATGCAGCAATAATGAATACTGCTGCCTTGTTTTTTTCTTTTCCGAGATTCAACTTAATCAGCCTCCCTCAAATCTTTTTATTATTCAATTTTACATTTAAAGCCTGGAAAAATAAAATTCATTTTATTCATGGTGAGGTCAGAAAAAAGACCCATTTTGGCCAAAAATGACAGTATCTTTGCTATTTTCTCAATTCTACTGCCTGTTGGTACAGATTTCTCTTAGCATAAGCTTGATTAATCTTCTATGTCAGACATGGCTACCCTCTCGCCGCTGGCCGTAATGTCCATACCCTCGTTGGCTACCTCCCAGGCAATGTTTCTTACATGCTCGCTTATGCGCAGAAGGGCATTGATCAGATCCAGGTGAACAGCCCCCGCTTCCTCGGAACTGCCGCTTACCCGCAACCTGTGAATGTGCAGCACCCTGAGGTGTCTTTCCATCTTTGTTATGGCGGGCTGAAGCTTGTAAGCCTTTTCAGCCAAATCCTGGTTATTGGTGACAAAGGCAGTGTTTGTCATCTGCAAAAGCTCGCATACCCTCTTGTGCATAATGGATATTTCATCCCAACCTTCTTCGGAGAGGGCGCAGGGACTGTCCATTTTACACTGGGCCAGGTAGGTGACATTCTTTTCTATAATGTCTCCTATATGCTCCAGGTCGTTGACAATATTTATCAGTCCCATGCATTTCAGAAATTCCTGCTTTGAGTGGGGCTGGCGCAAAACATTGGTGAGGTACTCACTTATCTCCCTGAATAATATATCAACCCTTTCTTCCTTCTTGATCACCCGGCTTAAAATAGCCGAGTCGTTTTTTTCTATCATTACTATGATATCCTTGGTCATATCGTAAACATAGTCAAAGGTACGGTTAATTTCTTTGGTGGCCAGGCCCAGGGCGATGGCCGGGGTGCTGATCAGCTTAATATCCAGGTACCTGGTTTTGAAAGTATCCCTGGACTCTTTTTTGTCGGGTACAATCTTCACTAACAGCTGGCCGAACTGATTGATAAACGGGAGAAAAACTATGGCCAGGACTATATTGAAAAGAGTGTGAACATTGGCCACCTGATAACCGGGTGAGGAGGTGATCCTTTCCACCAGCGCGGCCAGGGGGTTGACAAAGGGCAGAAAGAGAATCACCCCGGCCAATTTAAACACCAGGTGGGCAGTTGCCACCCTTTGGGACTCCCGGCTGGACCCCAGGCTGGAAAGTATAGCCGTGAAGGATGTGCCTATATTGGCCCCGAAAAGCAGATAAATTGCAGCGTAAAGAGTGATCAGGTGCTGCATGCTCAAGACCATTATGATGCCTATGGAGGCGGCGCTGCTGTGGATCAGAAAAGTAAATATGGCCCCCAAAATCATGGCCACCAGAGGGTTGTCGCTCATTTTGGCCATCATTTCAGGAAATAATGGATTCTCCCTGAGGGGATACATAACGTCGGACATTATTTTCAACCCCAGAAACAGCAGCCCGAAGCCCATTAAAACCTGCCCGTAGCGCCTGAACCTCTCCCTCTTGGTAAAAAAGATTATAGTGGCGCCCAGTCCCACGATGGGCAGGGCCACCTCGGTCACTTTAAGGGCTATTAGCTGTGCCGTCACCGTAGTACCTATGTCAGCCCCCAGAATAACCCCCAGTGTCTGCTTCAGGCTCATTATGCCGGCGCTGGTAAGGCCCACCAGAATAACGGTGGTGGCGGTACTGCTCTGAAAGAGTACCGTTATGGAAGCCCCCACCGCCAGGGCACTAATACGGTTATGAGTAAGAGTACTCATAATTGTCCTGAGCTTTGCCCCGGCAATCTTTTGAAGCCCCTCACTGAGGATCTGCATGCCGTATAAAAGAAGTCCCATACCTCCCACCAAGCCCAGAATAACTGCTTGCCACATCTGCCCATCTTCTTCCATTAGTTATTTTATAATTTTTAGGAAAGCACAGCTCTCAACTGTTTGATTTTCCGTTATTTTTATTAATAGTATGACTTGATTTATAAAAATGTTAAATTCGCTAAACACCTCCAAAATCCTTTAACTTCAGCCGCTTATTGCAAATTAATCTGACCGTTAAGTTGAATTTTTACTTTTCTTATCGTATTATATTTCATACGGTAAAAAATACCCTGGAAGACCATGGTATAATTTGTTCTTAATAAAAGATATTTACAGTTTTTATCTAAAATACCTACAGAATCACGAAATGTTTCGGCCAATATATCATGAAAGGG
>Ga0209347_1002917_pt1 | contig 21203 bp, 21 predicted proteins | sample AutmiccommuBRH23_FD_187382 | JGI IMG/M metagenome (GOLD analysis project Ga0209347, IMG submission 187382) | Deep subsurface microbial communities from Mt. Terri, Switzerland - Autotrophic microbial communities BRH/23 (SPAdes) (version 2) | ecosystem: Environmental > Aquatic > Deep subsurface >...
AAATCCAGGTGTGATTCTGGTTCATCAAGAACCAGCACCTTAGGTTCACTCGCTAAGGCCCTAGCGATGAACACAAGCTGCAATTGCCCGCCGCTTAATTGCGTACACAACTTGTCCCGAATAGAACCGATGCCTACCTCATCGATTGCCTGGTCCACGATTTTTTTGTCTTTCCCGGATGGCACGGAAAAAAGGCCAATATGCCTAGCCCTACCCATGGTGACAAGTTCTCTGACCGTATAGGGAAACGAAGCCCGTGTGCTTGCGGCACATAACCAATAGGAATCTGCTTTTGCGCTTCCCGCGAAGACTCCAGAGACTTTCCATTGATCAACGTCTGACCTTGCCGCCATTTCAAAATCCCTGTCACGCACTTTAGGATCGTCGTTTTGCCGATACCGTTCTGTCCTAAGATGGTCATAATCTCTTTTTCGCCGAGAATAAAGCAGATATCCTGTAATAGATTATTGTCTTTTGTATATCCGAAATATCCATTTCTAACTTCAAGTATCATTGCCAAGCGCCTTTCGATGTTTTAAATAGGATCGCAAAGAACGGTGCCCCCACAAGGGCCGGAGATTCCAGACCACTGAAGCAGCTATGCTATCTTGTTCCCCACCGAGGAGTCCCGCGATTAATATTTTCCCGACTTCACCCGGAGAAATAAAATATCTGCCCCCGAACAGCGATCCAAAAAACGTCCCCGCCAAGATTAGCAGCATGGCAAGCCACACAAACTTTAAGTTCTTTTGTTTACAATCCGATCACCTGTGAATTAAAGGCACTAGAGCCGATTTACTTGGAAATTGCGAGAGCGGGTACGGATTTAAAGCGTTGGAGACATTATGTTAACGGGTATCATATGCTAGGTGACAAACAAGTCTTTGGTTCTCGCTTGGCTTACTTTATTAAATCACGGGAGACAATCCTCGGTTATCTTCAGTTTTCGGCATCCTCATGGGCTTTGAGTACTCGGGACGACTGGATCGGATGGAAGGTTCAGGATCGAAAGCAACGACTCCATCTGATCGTGAATAACAGCCGATTTCTCATACTTCCCTGGGTTAACATTAAAAACCTAGCCAGTAAAGTCTTATCATTGGCGATCAAACAGCTTCAAGAAGACTGGCTGCGCGAATATTGTTATGCGCCCGTCCTATTAGAGACATTCGTCGACACATCCCATTTTGCGGGTACATGCTATAAAGCTTCGAACTGGACCTATCTAGGAGAAACTCAAGGTCGAGGAAGAATGGACCGGGAAAAAGAGTATGCCCTAACTCGTAAGGCGATCTATATGTATCCCCTCCAAAAAGACTTTAAAGATGGTCTTAAAGGGATTAAGCCCTGCAAAACGGTGAACCCAGATGACTAGACCCGAAAAACGACAAGAGAAACGAGCGCAAGAAGACAAACTCAAACGGAAAAAGTTTGAAGCCCAAGGATTTATGTTTTCAACACAGGCGTATCCAGAGAAACGATCCATAGCCAATAGAAAGCGGGGCTACGAGACACCGGAAGACGAGAAATTAGACCGACAGAGCAGTGTCGAAGCTGCACTAAAGGTGTATCAAAGAACACTCCCCATCCTCCTTAAACGATTAAGCAAAATCAACGATCCGAGACAGCCAAATTGGTTGTTCCTGCATCGCTGAAAAGATACAGGTGAAGCTTTCCCCTGGTTTCAGCAGCCAATATTTGTTCAAAGACTGTTTGCAGGATTTGCTCAGGGACAGCGTCTGTATTGGCATCATCAATCCAGGCTAGCAGACCGTCCGTAATTTGTTTTAAGTTATGGTTGGCTATGTCATAGATAATGGCTTAGCTGCCCTCAAACCTAACTCTCCAGCGAAGGGCTCAGGGAAGCCTCCCTGCAGTCTTTTGCCAAATTGGAGACCATCCAGGCCGGGAAGTTGGCGGCAGGAGGCCTTCCCCACAGGCAGCGAGGGAACCGGGTACCACACAGATTCGGACCTTTGTCCTTTTTTTAACACCAAAGAAAGCACCGCTCATAGAATTTCATCAAACTCCGCTTTAATGGTACGTTTTCAGGAGTACATTTTTTATAATGATTGATCTAGGTTCAGCGAGCGGCGGATTCCGCTCAGCGGTTTCCGTTATTCGATCACTGTCGCCGCCGTTATTATGGCCATTGCCTTCCTTTTTCCTTGGCATTGCGCCGAAGGGGCAGCCAGTAAACTCAGTTTTAGAACTAAAAATTGCCCTTGGACTGCATAGTTCAGTCCAAGGGCAATATGGCTTCTATGGTTAATTCATTATTTTCCTGATTTCCTCTTCACTCAGTCCTGTAGCCTTTATAATCATGTCGATTCCCATACCTAGCCTCAGCAAATTTTCCGCCACTTCCAGCTTACCCTTCTCCATGCCTTTTTCCATACCTTTTTCCATACCTTTTTCCATACCTTCTGTGATTAGCTTTTCCGCAATAGTCATAACGACTTTACTCCTTTCCAAAGAAATCTCTTTGGCTAGCTCGTAGACCGTCTGAAATTCCAAATCATTCCTGGCATTCATGATGTAGCGGATAAAAGTCTCAAAGTATTCCAGCCCATTGCCTTGGTTTTCCAGCTGATTAAAAGCCATGATAGATTCTTCTAAAGTCTTCAGAAATACCGTGTAGTCCTGTTCCAAGATGTCTCTTAACAACTTTAAAAATATCTGAAGCTTAACGCTGCCTTTGATGTCCGCATTACTATAGTGGGAGATATTATACAGCAGGTAGGAAAAATCCGGAAGGCAGCTGGCTACGGCAAGTGGCAGCTGATCATAGTCTTCGATTAGGCCTGAGAGTTTCACCGGACTGTTCCAGCGTGCTTTGCCGTGATAGACCACCAGAGGGATGATTACTGGCAGTTTAGCCGTGGGCTGATCCGTCGTTTTTTGTTCCCAGATGTTCAGCATATATTTCAACAATTGGAGGGCTATCTTGGGAGAGGGGTAGCTTTTATGCTCAAAAAGAAGGTAAAGATAGCCGTCTTTATGATTGATTTTAGTTTGGAATAGCAGATCGGAAAAGGTTTCTTCCAACTCTTTTTCAATAAAGCTGTCCTTTTGCAGAGCGATGGTCTCCAAGTCCATGAATTCCAGGAGTTCCCGAGGCAGATAGTTTTGCAAAAAATCCTGGGCCGTCTGGAGATCACTGAGGGTCTCTTTGAAAAATTTGTCATGGGGTTTATGGATAAGACTCAATTCCCTCACTCCTTTTGACGGATAAAGAGGATACATTCCGTAAACGGAAATAGACCGCCACTGTACAAAGGTTCGGTCTATTCCGCACTTTTGAAGCCGTCCGCCCTTTAAGCGGCTGTTACACTGGAGTCATGTTAGCTGCATAACTCCTTTTGGTAATAGTTTACCATAATCAAGTTAATATTATATACCTAGCTATACAATATTTATAAATTTCAAGCTGGCGTAAGATACCCTGTTTAAAGTGCTAATAAACAACTTTTATAATTATAGTAAACAAAAAAATCCCAAACTGATCACGGATCACATAAATAACCAATATTTGCTGACCATTGCCGATTTTTTGAACAAAATCAACAGGACAACAGCAAGTACGCCTGTACTAACAGTACTATCGCGGGCCTTACCGCCTCTCCAAGCCATCCGTTCACCTCCCCAGAAGAAGCTACCTCTCTATTCCGCTCCGGCTTTAAGAGCCTCGCTCATGGGGATACGCGCCACCTTTTTTCTGCACATCAGCTTTGCCAATTCATAAGTGGCCATCACCACCACAAAACCCCCCAGCATATAGCTAAAGTTAAGCTTAACCGGCAGAACAACCTGCAGACTCTCCGTCAGCGATTTAACTTCATTATTTGTAATTACACATAAAATCAAATGGAAAAGCTATTGTGATGAGGATCAGGGTGCCTAGTAATAATCTCCCAACTCCGTTAAGCGATTGGGATATATTGCCAGGCTGTTTTTGTTCCGTAATATTTGAATACAGTAAGACCAAATATAAAGTTGCCAAAAGGTTTTTCCTCGTTTTTCGCTGTAGTAAGCTGCTTCCTCTGTAAGATAGGGCTTCAAGTTACGGAAGTCCAAGTAATAAACTCGATTATCTTCTACGCGAAAGGCAAGGATCGAATGGTCAGCATTGTCCAACATAGACACTTGAACCGTCGTTAGGTCAGTGCACCCGCACCTCCTCGGATACAATTTAGACTGTGGCGTACAAATAATCACAGTACTTCCATCGTTTAATATGCCGTTAAAAAATATCAGTTTCCTTGGAACTTGGTAAAGGTCAGTTTTCAGATAGTCTTCTAATTCTTTTACGACCTTTTCTTTTAATGGAATACTCATATAACCACCCCTAATGTCCTTTCTATTATTGCACCTACGCTCGCTGACTTACAGCCTCTCCCTATCTTCCCATGCAGCCTAAGTCGAAAATGCAGGTGAGTTTGAACAACCTTACTCAAAGCATATGTGCTCAAGCCCTCATCTGTGACAAACAGCTACTGTCTCAACTCAATTAATTCACGGAAGCCGCCTGACGGACAGACTTTCGCCGATCAGCTGTTCTAAAGTCACGTGGCCTTGGCAGATCAAGAAAACTCTTGAATATAAAAAGAGCCTTTTTACGGCTCTTTTCAACTATCACGAAACCCGCCTACACCTGATGATTGTCATGCCTCAATTTCTCAAGCTCTCTCGCCCCATCTTCAGAAGACTATGAATAAGATGAAGATGGAACTCCGGGAGCTACTCCCAATGAATTTAAACTCTATCTATATTATCGCATCAAATCTAGGATTATTTACCACTTTTCATAAGTGGCGTAGGTTTCAACCGTCTTCATATTCGTCCTGGGAACAGGCGGCCACTCTTTAAGCCTTTCGACCATATATTCAGCAAGCTGGCTCGCGTCTTTACTGCATTTCTCCTTCACCGCCAGATCAAGTCTGGCCAGTTGGCCGAGGGCTTCCAGCAGCTCCTAGAAGGTATCGGCAATCGTTTGGCAGCAAGCGGTGCATCTCTTTCTTCATACTTCGTGGTAAAGGTTTGAGAGGCTGCAGTTTTTGGCCTGCTTCTTGGTTTGTCGGTTTTTTTGACGGTTTGATATTCTATCTTGATTACCCCGGGATTATCGGACAGGGGCGTGACTTGAGCCTGCTCTTTCTCCGGAGGGATTTGCTTCCGTTCTTTGAGCGCCCGATCCAGCTCCCGGGTGGTCATATTCTTAATATCATGCTCCAGGATAAATCTCTCCCGCTCATCTTCCGGAATTCCCAGCAGGAGAAGAGCCTGGTAGTAGGTCAAATTCGCCAGTACTGGCGAATTTGACCTGCCAACCTCAGCGCCGGCAGCGAATAGTTTATCTCCATATTCTTTAAAAAGCTGCATCAGCTTGTTGGCTGTGCGCTGGGAATAGCTCACCGATTCCACCAGCCATTTTCCCCATTCTCCATGGGGGAGCAGGTCCTTGGCCTCCTTCAGGCGCCTGCCGATCTCCATGGCACTGGTAAGCATGATTTTATCAGTCTCTTGTTTAATCTTATTAATCTCAGCCGCGATGACTAGCGGCGTACGTTCAGTGATGGGTTCATTCATTTTGATTCCCGCCTTTTTAATAGCTTTAATGACAGCATACGCAGGCGGGTTTCGAATGGTGAAGGCTTGGCTATGAACCATTCTTTTTGTTTCGGAGGGTAACCCCCCGGGGTACAAGCTCATAGTATATAGAGACATGCCGGAACAGCCGGTTTGTCAAAAAGATCAGAAAGGAGCAAGAAAATGTCAATCATAGCTGAACCTTTGAATTCGGTACTGGTAGCAGTTTACCAAAGCGGATCTACTCCCGCCGGAAGCCCGGTAACCAGGCAAAAAAGCCTGAGCTATGTGCGGGCCGATGCCTCCGAAGAAGCCCTTTACGATGTGGCTCAGGCCTTATTCAGCCTATCACTGCAGCCGCTGCTGGACGTGCAGTTGAGAAAAAATTTCAGGCTGACAGAGGAGTAACCGTTTAAGAAAATCCAAAGAAAAGGAGGTGAGTTTGTGGCTACAACCAATACCAAAGTGGTCAGGTTAAGTTTTGCCACCGAGGGAGGAAAGACGTTTACAATAACAATTCCCAATCCCCGGGAAGACCTGAATCAAGCTGAGGTCCTGACCGTTATGAATACGATTGTCTCCGGCAATATTTTCCTGACGACCAGCGGCGCCCTCACAGGCCTACGGGACGTTAAGGTCATCGGCACTGTTACCGATGATCTTTTCGACCCACCTCAGGCTTAGCACCGGCCTTTTTCCCGACACTGACCTAACCTCAGCAACAAGCAAACTGCCGGCCAAGTCTGGCTTGGCCGGCAATTCCGGGCTTCATAAAAACACTCCTCAATGGCCGCTGCAAGACGTTTACTCAAAAGGTCAGTTTCCCTCAGAAAACTAAGTGTGTATTAAGTTGAGGGCATTGCCATCGCCTAACTCACGATTCATCCGTACTATTGACTGGTGAGCAAAAATTGAGGTACATGCTGTATGGGGTGTTCAATCATGATAACTTCGGTTTTATAGACAGCCGAAATGGTTTCTGGTTTTAATACGTGGTGGATTTTCCCATAGCTTTGCACGCAGCCTTTATCTAAGAGGAGAAGGCGGTCACAGTATTGACTTGCAAGATTTAAATCATGCAATACCATAATGACAGTAATGTCCTGAGATTGGTGCCACTCTCGAACGTGGTCCATCACGAGCATTTGATGCCCAATATCCAAGAACGTGGTCGGTTCATCCAGGATTAATACTTTTGGCTGCTGAACCATAGCTCTTGCTAAGCAGACCATCTGGCGCTGACCGCCGCTCAGAGCATTAACCGCTTGGCTCTTTATTTTCCAGAGGCCTAGGTTTTTAAGGACATCTTCGACAATCTGTTCGTCTAGATGGGATAGGTCCGCAAGGGGCCTTAACCACGGATAACGTCCCATGGCAACAACCTCTTCGATCGTGAAGGATAGGGGGGGGATCCCTTCTTGCTCCAACACGGCAATGAGTTTTGCAAGGTCCCGTTTTCTGTACGAACCTATATCTTTATTATGGAAGAGGATTTCTCCTTGACTGGGTTTTAGTAAGCCACTCATGGTCCGAATAAGCGTGGATTTACCACTGCCGTTCGGACCGATAATCCCAAAGATCTCTCCGCCTTTCACTTGAAAACTGATATTTTCTAGAACCGGACTAGTCCCGAAATGATGCTGAACTACGATTTTTAGGCTAAGAAAAATCGCTTGCTCATTATTAAATTTAAATCGAATGTATCACATACGCAATACAGAGTCAAAACTGACCAACATGGTCACCCTTTTGTTTCTCGTCTTTATTGACTTCTGATAGAATTTAGAGGGTAAAAAGCTTAACCATGAATTCTGAAATTAAGGCCTTAGCTCTACCCCAGTCTTAATTTCACCACAAACGTAAGTGCAAAGAATCCTGAAGTGATCAGTACAATCGTTGCCCCGGTAGCTGTTCCCCAGAAGTAAGATAAGATTAAGCCCGCTAGTCCTGAAACAACGGCGATCAAAACTGAGTAGATATGATATTGTCGCATATTTTTAGCTATATTTCGTGAAGAAGCTGCTGGTATGATCAGGAGTGAACTAATAATTAGGATTCCAACCCATTGGATTGATATTGTTACGATGACTGCCATCATTATGGTAAATAAGTATTCATACAATTTAACGCTGATCCCTCTGCTACGGGCTAAAGATTGGTTCATACTCGATAGCAGGAGCTTATTAAACATCACGACCCATAACAAGATAACCAGTACGAAGACAATTCCCAAGGTTAGTAAGTCTGATGGGCTAATACTTAACAAATCCCCGATAAGATACCCTGAATATTTATTGAAACCACCATTACGTGAAAGTATGACGATACCCAGGGCAACTGCCGTCGAAGAAAACACCCCGATGATCGTATCCGTGGAAGCCGTGTTCGCTTCTTTAACGAAAAGAATAGCTATAGTAATCAACACAGAGAAGAAAAGTATTGACCAGACTGGATTTTTGATCCCCAAAATAACCCCAATTGCAATCCCGGTTAGAGCAGAGTGACCTAAGGAATCAGAAAAGAAGGCCATTTTATTATTGACAATCATGGTGCCAAGTAAGCCAAAAATTGGAGTTACCAGTAAAACGCCTAAGAGAGCATTCTTCATAAACGCATACTGCATCCATTCGAATGGAAGTACTAAATCTACTAAGCTATACCATAAATGCATTAGCCACCCTATCCTTTTCATCCTTTCGGAAGCGATTAGACCAATCCAAACCGAAAGTTTGAATTACTTTAGCATTGCTGAAGACTTCTTGTGGAGTCCCGCAGCATTCAATTGTCTTATTATTGACGAAGGCTACACGATCTGCATACTCCGCTACCAAATTAAGATCATGTGAAACTAAGATTATCGACAAATCGTAGCTCTTCCGAAGGATGGCAACGGTTTGATAAAATAATTCTAACCCTTTTTGGTCAATGCCTGAAACGGGTTCATCCAGTAGCAAGAGATGAGGAATCGGATCAAGGGCAAGGGCTAATAAGACTCTTTGTAACTCACCGCCTGATAATTCCCCTAACCGTTTATTAATTAGATGTTCTCCATGAGTACGTGTTAAGCTTTCTATGACCCGCTCGCGGATCTTTTTAGGATAGGTAAACCAGATTGGGATGTTCGTATGGGCTGCAGCGAATAGGTCGAGGACACTAGTAGGGGAGCTGGAATCTAAATCGAGTTTTTGGGGAACATAACCTATAGACGGTCTGGTGGTTCCTTTATTATTAGCATCAAGAAATTGAAGTTCTCCGGTATGAGAAATCTCTCCTAGAACAGCCTTTAGAAGCGTGCTTTTCCCAGCCCCGTTAGGACCTATAATAGCCGTCAAATCCCCACAATGAATGTGGAGATTGACGTTCTTCAATATTTCTATACCACTGCGTTTAACCCCAAAGTTATTAATTTTGGTGCAACATAAAGTACAAGCACAGGTTTTAGATTCGGAATTGGCACATTTAGGATGTTTCATTTTAAAGCCTCTTGTAAGATTATGAGATTGCTTTCCATAAGATTAATATAGGCATCGGCCTCTATTGGCCCTGTTACGATTGGATCAAGGGTATAAACTTTAGCACCCGTCTCTTTGGCAATGGAATCGGCCGCTTTAGTAGGATATTGGGGTTCGGCAAACAGAGCCTTGATCTTGAGACTTTTAACCTGTTCTATGGTTTCACTTAACTCTTTAGCATTTGGTGCGGAACCTGGCTCACGTTCGATAACCCCTGCAATAGTTAAATTAAATTCTTTCGCGAAATAAGGAAAGGCCTCATGGAACGTCACGATATTACGTTGTTGTACACCGTCTAAAGATTGATGCATTTTAGTTCTTAGTGCTTCGAGCTTCTTAATATAGGCTTGGGTATTTTCCTGGTATTTTAGGGCATTTGTGGGGTCTAATGAAGCCAGTTGATCTCCAATAGTTTTTACTTGAGTAATGGCATCCGTAATACTCAACCAAACATGGGGATTATCCCCTTCATCCCCATCACCTTCAATTAACGTTATTCCTTGACTGGACTCAATGATTTTCAGATCTGGCATTTGACTCGTAACTTTATCCATAAACGATTCCATTCCAGCCCCATTAATGACTAGGATCTGTGCCCCCTCCAAATTTTTCATATCGTCAGGGGTAACAGCATAGTCATGCAGGCATCCGGTCGTAGGCTTAGTCAAACTAACAACGTTAACATCAGGGATGTCTTTGGCAATATTTAAGGTAAAAATATGCATGGGGTAAAATGACGTAGCTATGGTTAAAACCTTCTCAGTCTTTGTATCTGTGGTTTGACTTACTGCAGCTTTAGACTCGTTGTCCGTCCCACACCCACTCAATACCAATACCATAGCTAATACGCTTACTAACACGAGCCCTAGAATCTTGGGCTTCTTAGAATCCATAAAATTACCCCTTCCGCTACTTGCAACTGCCTTGCATTTGCATCTTCTTAGTAAATTATACTCTATTATTGACCATTGTAAACCATTACTTTACTTCTTAATCATTGAAATTAGACATAAATGCTCCGTGGGACTACTTTTTTTTCACTCAATAATTAAAACTAGCAAAATATTGCTAAAATATTAAAAAGGATTAAAATAAACATAGATAAAGTAATGAAGAATTAAGGAATGATCTTGTTGGACGAAAATTCAAACTATAAAGAACTACTCAACCGAGAAGGTATTAAAAGCACTCGGCACAGAAATGCTATCCTACAACTCCTGGAAGAATCCGAATCTCCGTTGACAGCTGAACAACTATTTATTACCTTACGTGATAAGTCGGCCTCAATTGATTTATCGACGGTCTATAGGACACTCGATACATTTGCCTCAAAAAACTTAGTGATCAAGTCCAATCGGGTGGATGATGGTAAAGCTTTGTATGAACTTAATCATCATGAGCACAAACACCATCTTTTATGTGTCGGGTGCCACAAGCTAATCTCTCTTGAAGACTGTCCTATGGGAGAACTTCAGCAAGTTTTAAAAAAGAAGATCGATTTTGATGTGACTGGACACAAGTTGGAGATTTATGGTTATTGTCATGATTGTAAACGGCTGTAGTTCTATCATACATGGGTAGTCTAAGTCTATCGTCTTTTTAAAGTATTTATTAGAGAAGGAGAAAATAAGATGTGTGAAGCAAATGCTTATGTTAAAGAGGGAGAAAATGAAGTCTTGTTTATGGAAGCGGTCGATATTATCGAACCGTATGATAATGGGCTTAAGCTCGTAGATATTTTTGGAAAGCAAAAGTTTATCCTAGCTAAAATCAAAGACATGGCCCTGCTCAACCACCGAATTCTTTTGGAAAAGATAGATAATATTTAGCAACACAGAAAGGGGTTAAGTTATGTCTATCTCATTTAAAGCGATTGGCACAATCCATACGCCCTATTTTGACCTAAATACCCCGCATCAACCGCTCCCTGATGCACCCGGTGATTTCTGGATTGCCTTAAATCCGGACTATGCCAGTGCTCTGGAAACCTTACAAACCTTCAATTATATCTACATCCTCTATTACCTTGACCAAGCCACTCCTTCAACAGAAATGTTAACACGAACTCCTTGGGCACCTGAACTTGAGATCGGACTTTTTGCCAGCCGTTCCCCTCAAAGACCCAATCCCATCGGACTGAGCATTGTAAAACTCAAGGAAATACAGGGTAACGAACTCGTCATTTCAGGAATTGATGCCTATAACGGAACCCCCTTACTAGACATTAAACCCTATATGTATTTTCTAGACAGTAAAGAGGATGCCAATAACGGCTGGTTTGATACCCTCCCCGATAAAGAACATACAATGGCACATGCCCTTGGACTTTCTCATGATCATAACGCTACTCAAGGTCACGAGAATGTTCACAAGCATCAGCACGATGATCACGACCATGACCACGGACACGTGCATAACCATAACCATTCAAACCATTCTCATGAACATAACGATTAAATTCTTGTAGAATGCATGGCTAGCGCCAAGCCTACAGATTGGCCTTCGGTCGAATACCTATGTCATCCATAGTACATTCCACACCCAACAAATTCTGTTCCGTAGCCTTAGTTGCACAGATGCCCTGGCTATGCAAAGCGAGTGTCTATGTCGTCATCATGATCAGTAACTTTTGACTGATAAAGCTAAGGGGCACGAGTTGTAAACTCGTGCCCCTTAGCTTTATCTATCTGAAATTATTAGTTTACAGTATTATTGGGAGGTTGTGGTTGAGAGTACTGTGGATTATTTCGCGTATGGTCATTATAGCCAGGCTTCACTTCCTTAGTTCCTGCCGATTGAGGATCTTTGCCATACTGGGCTGGCCCACCATATCTCTCATTAGGATTATCTTCATAAGAAATCTCATTGCCTTCGTTCCAAGGACCCCGACTATCTCCAGGCCCTGTCGACATGTTCATGTATTTTTTCGAGAAATCGGAATCACGGAAGTCTTTGTTCACTCCACTACCCTTTAGAGTCTCGATCGCTTGCATAAACGAGAAGTTATGTGATTCCTCACGACTTAAGAGGAAACGGATCATATCTTTAACCCCTGCATCGTCTGTTTGCTGGAGAAGGCGCTCATAAATCAGCTTAGCCCGGAGTTCCGCTCCTGCATTCGAGGAAAGATCAGTATATATATCCCCATTGGAATTCACGAAGTTAGCTGTCCAAGGTACACCTGCAGAGTTCACCAGAAGGGGTCCGCCTCCAAGTAAAGCCATATGATTTGCGGAGAAATCCTTAGGAATATTATCGACGGGACCAATCAGCATGCCAAGACACTCACCCACCATTTCTAAATGGCTTAATTCTTCAGCCGCGATGTCTTGGAGCAAATCCCGAATCTTCGGATCATTACACCCTAAACTCTGTGAGAAATACTGCATGGCAGCCTTAAGCTCACCATTGCCACCCCCAAATTGTTCGAGTAACAAGACAGCAAAGCGCGGATCGGGTTTATCCACATGTACGGTGTATTCCATATCTTTTACATGTTTAAACACTCTATAAGTACCTCCTTTATCTAGTTTCAAGTTATTATTTGATGAACCCTGGGAATTTATTCGACAAATAAAATTGCCCCTTTTCTTCTTTGTTAGAAGTATCAAGAAACGTTCTACTCTGAAAAATCATTCATCAGTGGTGCCGCGCAGCGGCATGGGGGTCTGATAATACAAAAAAGGAGGCTCAAAGCATATTTGCCTGAGTCACCTTTTTATCATTAATACACCCTAAGAGTCTTCCACTTCCATAAACCTTCTAAAACCACTTCATATCGTTTATCTTTCGTGATGATAAATGGATCATAGTAGATCTGGACCCCATCTTGTTCCTTTACTCCGAAATACTCTTCTTCCTTAGACCTTCCGAGATGCGCACCGACAAAGACAACGTTTGTGCAACACCCGGTTTGGGGAGCTTCTTCAAGAGTGAGGATTCCACCTTGTTTTTTAATATAATCAAGGGCCTGTGCCGATAAAGTAATGTTTACTTCAGATGGAGTTTCAAACTCCATCTGAAGGTCTACTTGGGGTTCGGCCATCTTATAAAATCTCCGTTTTGCGTTCTTTGCGCACTTTACTGGCAAAGAGTAACGTGATTCCGAGAGTAATTAGGAGTCCAACCGGATAAGAAATGCTCGTCGCTAGACCGAAGCCCTCCGGAGCTTGTAAAAGATAGGTGAAGGTAACTGCCGTCATGAAGATGGCAGGAATCGTAGCAATCCAGTGCAAGCGCTTTTCCTTAACAAGGTACATAGCAGCGGCCCAAAGAAGGATCATCGCTGTTGTCTGGTTCGCCCAGGAGAAGTATCTCCAGAGGAAATTAAAGTCAATCTTGCTCAAGCCGAAAGCAATAGCAAAAAGGGGAATGGAGATAGCCAAGCGTTTGGACATAGGCTTTTGGTTCATCTTAAAGAAGTCTGCGATGACCATTCGGGCACCACGAAATGCAGTATCTCCGGAAGTAATCGGCAGGATGATAACTCCGATAATGGCCAGCGTTCCACCGATAGCTCCAAGCATGGTTATTGATACCGTGCGGACGACTCCAGCGGGTCCGCCCGCTGCTAAAGCTTCTTGTAACCCACCCGTTCCACCGAAGACCGCCATTCCTGCGGCTGCCCACACAAGGGCGATGGCAGATTCCCCGATCATCATGCCATAGAATATTCTACGACCATGTTTTTCATTTTGAATCGTACGGGCAATCAGCGGAGATTGGGTAGCATGGAATCCACTGATCGCACCACAGGCGATGGTGATGAAGAGTAAAGGCCACATGGGTAAATTCTTAGGATGGAGATTGCTCAAGGTGAGTTCGGGAATAGGATATCCTTTAACAATCAATCCCGCACCAACGCCGACAGCCATAATAATCAGCAGAAGCCCAAAGAGAGGGTAGATCTTGCCGATAATCTTATCGATTGGCAAAAGTGTAGCTAAGATATAGTAGATGAAAATCCCAGCAGTCACGACACTCAAACTAATCCAAGAAGGAGTAAGCGTGACAATCAATTTGGCAGGACCAGCAACGAAAACAGTTCCCACGAGAACCAAGAGTACGACAGAAAAGACATTAACAAAGTGACGCATTCCTTGGCCGAGATACTTACCGACAATATCCGGGAGTTGTGCTCCACCGTTTCTCACGGAAAGCATCCCACTAAAATAATCGTGTACTGCACCGGCAAAAATTCCTCCGAGAACAATCCACAGAAAAGCAACTGGACCCCACAAAGCACCCGCGATCGGTCCAAAGATGGGCCCCAGACCGGCGATGTTTAAGAGTTGAACGAGACCCCCTCTGGCTGAGTCCATCGGAACATAGTCTACACCATCTGTTTTAGAATAGGCTGGAGTCTCAAGGGTTTCATTGATTCCAAAAACCTTTTCGACAAACTTACCGTAGACCAGATAACCAATAATAAGTGCCACAAATGATAGTAAAAAAGTAATCACAATAATCCTCCTCTCAGATTTAAAACTAGAATTAGGAATAAGTTCAATGACTATCCTTAGTTTAAATCTTGTTAGGAGGAAGATGTTGAATTTTAGTCCATAATGTCGAAAGTAATGTCTGAGAGTGAGTTTTTTAAGTGCGGTTTACAAAAATTTATACACTAGATTTCCAGTATATCCTTTAATGCTTTGACATAAGCTCTGCTCACGGGGACTTTAGAACGTTTTTCGTCATTTAAAATTAGAGTGTATGCTCCATTAAACCAAGGGACTAATTCTTGTACAGAGTTTAAATTCACTAAGTAGCTCCTGTGGGGGCGGAAAAATGGATAGCTCTCTAATTTTTCTTCAAGTGTTTGTAAGGTGTATTTGGTTGAATATACTTTGTTCGACGTTTTAATTAAGGTTTCCCGTTTTTCACAGTGGGCATAGAGAATGTCTTTAGGATCAATCAAAATAACGCTTTCTTCGCCTTGGACAGCAAGTTTTGAGATTTTTGGAGCTTGGATTTGACCAGCTGCAGCGGATACGCTCTCTCCAGCCATTTTTTTCAGAAGTTCCATGAGGGAATTATTGAGCATTTCATTCGGTGCATCGTTCTTAAGATTTTTCACTCTTTGACGAATTCGCTCTACCGTTTTCAAAACGCGCTCTTCATCAAAAGGCTTCAGAAGATAGTCTACAGCGTTGACTTCAAAGGCTTGGATGGCATGCTTGTCATAGGCTGTAGCAAAAACAATCATTAAAGTTTGATCCTCTTCGAGCAATTTTCTCGCCACGGTTAAGCCATCGAGATTGGGCATCTGGATATCTAAGAAGGCTACATCAGGCTTGAGAGCTAGGATTATTTCTAAAGCTTCAGTACCCTGGGTCGCCTCTCCCACAATTTCGATATCTTCGCATTGCTTTAAGAGATAAATCAGTTCATCCCGAGCGAGTGGTTCATCATCAGCGATAACGACAGAAATCACGCCATACCTCCCTTCTGGAGCGGAACTTTAAACCAGACACACGTTCCCTGCTCCAATTCACTGTCAATATGAAGTTGGGATTCCTCGCCAAAATGGTATATAAGACGTTGGTTCACATTATATAAGGCCAAGCCCGTCCCTTCTTGAGATTCAATTCGACTGTGAAGTAATTGAGTAATTCGTTCTGGGGAAATTCCAATTCCATTGTCCTTCACAGAAATCAGGGCATACCCTTCGGTTTCTGCAACACGAACGAGGATTTCCCCGATTTTCTCAAGCCCTTTTAGTCCATGACGTATTCCATTTTCCACAAGAGGTTGAAGTGTCAGCGGAGGTAAAAGAACATTTTCCAGCTTAGGATCGATTTCAAGTTGAACACTTAAGCGTTCTGTGAAACGAGCTTGTTCAATATCCAGATAAGCACGAGTATGGTCAAGTTCCTGTCTTAGGGTGATGAATTCATGCAGGGAGGCGTTTAAATTTTGCCTGAAAAAGTGCCCGAGTTGAATAAGCAGTTTACGTGCCATATCGGGTTGAGTACGGATGAGAGCCACCATTGTATTTAAGGAATTAAACAGAAAATGTGGGTTAATCTGCGCTTGAAGTGCTTTAATCTCGGCCTCTCGGATGAGCTGAGCATGGTTCTGCGCGTCGACCACTTCAAGCTGATGTGAGAGAAGTTTACCGAGACCCTGGGCTACTTCTTCATCGACCGGTTTAATCTGTTTGACGTTTAAAAAATAGAATTTTAAAACCCCAATCACTTCGTCTGCCTTTTTCAAGGGGACAATAATTGCAACCGCAAGTGGACATCCTTTTTGCGGACAATGGATTTCATCTAAGGATTTGGGTATATATAGTTTTCCAGTTCTGAGTACGTGCTTCGTCGCATCAGTCAAAACCGTGTGTCCTGGCAAATGATGATCATCCCCTATCCCGACATGGGATAGAATTTTTTCGTGATCCGTAATTGAGACTGCAGAAGCACCCGTTGTTTTTAAGAGAAGCTTAGAAATGTGGGTTGCGGATTCCACAGTAAGCCCACTCCGGAGATTGACCAGCATTTGATCGGCGATATGGAGAACTTTTTGAGCCTGATTGGCTTCGATGCGGTCCTCTTCGTGTATGACAGATCGTATAATCGCGACAAAAAGTGCGATTCCCAGGCTATTAGCCAGAATCATCGGCATGGCAATAACTTGAACTAAGACAAGCGCACTTTCCCAGGGTCTAGCGATGACAAGGATGATCAGCATTTGAGCCGTCTCAGCAATGACTCCGGTCAATAGTGCTTTTGAGGTAGGGACGATTCTACGATTTCCGATCTTAAGATAAACGAGGCCGGCGATTAATCCTGCAGTCACCGTGGAAATTCCACAGGCTATACCAGTAAAGCCACCGAGAAGGGTTCGGTGAATACCCGCGATCAGCCCTGCTCCCAGACCAACCCAAGGTCCCCCTAAAAGTCCACCGATTGCGACACCCACGACCCGTGAGTTCGCGAGAGCCTCTTCAAAGCCGATTGCCTCTACGCGGGGAATCCAAAGAAACGAGTTGGAACTGGGTCGAATAGAAATCCCAGTATACGTGCCGACGATTCCGAATAGCCCAAATACTATTGAAAGTTTAATGATCGTCCAGCGATCGAGTTTATGATCGATGAGGTCACGAAACGCAGTTAGCCGCGTTAGGATAAACGCGATCGCCACGATCAGGCCGATTTGTTGAATCATTAGGAATAAGAGTTGCACAGTTACTAGGCTCCTTTAAGTCGGGCTATTGATTACCGGTTGTATTCTTCCGGTATACTATTGTAGTAATAAAGTAATTATAATATATTTATAAAATAAATACTTTATTAATTACTGAGCAACAGCTCGCAGTTATTACGTAGTATATCAGCGGGGGAGGATGAGTGAAACATGGCTGACAAATATAGTTTAACGTTAGAACAAAATATCTTCCTGGCAAAAAAATTAATTGTTGAGAACATATACAACAGCGCAAAACTTGAAGGGTGCAACGTGACTTTCCCCGACACACAGACTATTCTCGATGGAATCAGTGTTTCTAATCTTAAGATTTCGGACATCGAATGTGTTTTAAATTTAAGAGATGCCTGGAAATTTCTCTTAAACAATATCGAAAAGCCGTTTGAACTTGAATTTGTTTGCAAGATAAACTCTTATGTTGCCAGAAATGAAGCCCTTGAATGGGGGGTCTTGCGCAATGGTAACGTTGGTATTTCAGGAACAAATTATGTACCGCCTACACCGGCCAAAGAGTGCGTTATTCGGGAAATAGAAAAAATCAACAACATCGAAAACGTCACGGAAAGGGCGATTAGATATTTTTTGTGGGGAATGAGGAGCCAATTGTTTTGGGACGGGAACAAACGGACCAGCACCTTGTGCGCGAACAAGATTCTCATTAAGAACGGCAAAGGGATTCTCAGCGTAAAAGAACAGGATTTACGAGAGTTTAATCAGCGTTTAGCGGAATTTTACAATACCAATGACTATTTGGTAATCGAAGACTTTATTTATGATAAATGCATCAGAGGGATTGATTTTACTTAATCCATCCCAACGCCGAAAATCCCCTCTCCACATTTCGGACAACACCCTCGCTCCAGTCGATTCACCAAGACAGGTTCACGCTGAATCACAGTTTCTCCACACTGAGGACAAAACGTCGTATCTCCTCCTCTGACATTCCCCAAATACATATAAGGAAGATACTCTTTCCCAATCTTCCATAATCGCTCTAAGGTCTGTCGATCCGTTGGCGGAACTGCAAGCCGATAAGCAGGGTGATAGCCGCTCAAATGCCAGGCCAGTGGGACATCGAGTTGATGTAACCAGCGGACCAATCCAGTAATCTCGTTAGGGTCATCATTAGCCCCCGGAATGATGAGCGTCGTAACTTCCAGATGAACCCGCCCAGCCAAACGCTCAACATTATCTAAAACCCAAGCCAGTTTGCTTCCACAATAGTGTTGATAAAATTCCTCCGAGAAGGCTTTAATATCTATATTGACGGCATCCAGCCACGGAATCAACTCTTCGAGAAACCGTGGCGAAATCGTTCCGTTACTCACTAAAACTACCTTCCCCCCTTGAGCTCGCACCAGAGGAGCGGTATCCCGGATCATTTCGAACCACACGCTCGGCTCAGAATAAGTAAAACACAGCCCCAACGATTTCTGCTCCCGCAAAGCAAACTCTGTAAGCTCGGCAGGAGTGACCTTTCTTCCAACTCGATGTTGCTGAGATATCTCGTGATTTTGGCAAAACGAGCAGCTTAGGTTGCAACCAAAACCCCCAACGGAAAAAATCCAAGAACCAGGATAATAATGATAAAGAGGCTTCTTCTCAATCGGATCCATATTCCAAGCTGCCACTTCACCATAGGTCTTAGATACGACCTCCCCCTGACGGTTTTCCCGGGCATGACACCGCCCCGACTGCCCATGTCGTAATTGACAACGCTGAGGACACAACAGACAACTCGCCCTATAGGAGTCTTTATTCGTATTAATCTCTTGAGTTGGATTAGCCGTATTACTTAACTCCTTTGGATTACTTGCATTACTTACATCATTTGTATTACTCATAATGTCGCTTGACCTCAAATCGCCAGAGTTCCACTGGGTCTCCCACCGGAATCCCGGCCTTTTGTTTAGCAATACTGATTTGGTCTGAAACCGTATCGACCCCTTCCAAATGGGGGAGTAAAAGTCCGCTTCTCCCACGCTGGCGAACAACGACTCCATACCTCCAGGGATCCAACTCTTCCGGCCCTGCAATTTTCTCAAGTTCATCAAGGACATCCACTGTGAAGCTCAGGGTATCCAGTTCATCTGTTTGAACTGGAGGGAAACGCGGATCTTGTGTTCCGGCAGCTAACGCATTATGTTGAATTTCCAAGGCTAGATTTTCCTGCCAAGGCTCAGTTGTTCCAATACATCCGCGTAAATGCCCACCTTGTTTTAGGGTTACAAAACATCCCCTCCGCACACCAAACTCGGATGAGGATAATTCGGATAATTCCAGTAAACTAGGGTCATCCTTCTGTAAATAGACCCTAAGACAACGTCGCGCCCACTGTGGCAAGGGTGAGGAATGATACAGATCCGCCACCAGATATCCCACCCCAAACGGTCCTTCGTAGGACAGCACTTCAGGTGCTCCTTCTTTAGCAGCCAGCGCCAAGCGAAGACTCCGATAACCACACTCGCCCGCTTTTTCAATAAGGTCAATGGGTATATCGGTGATCTTTTTCGGATCTCGTTGAAGGGTCTTGAGCACGAATTGGTCAAATTCTGGCCCAGCAGAATCGAAGCCGTAGGGTCCGTCCTCCTTTAAGCGATGAGAGAGATCCCCACTAGCCACAAGCGCATAGCGTCCAGGCAGCTTATCAAGGATTTGACCCATACGCCTACCATACTCCTCTGGCTGTTCTAAGGGCATTCCCATGAGAACAACCTTTCCGTTCCACCCTGCTTTTTGCAAAAAATAAAGGGGTACAAATGCACCATGATCGATTACCCCCCGCACCGTAACCACCCCCGAGAGGTTTTCTAAAAACTGCGCAATGATCTTAGTGTCACTTGCAAATGACAAGCTCACCTGCCCAGCTCCGAACTGGACGAAGTCCCCATGAATAGCATCATCTGTGGCTAGAGTGATCCCGTCTTTAGTCAGCGGTGCATGCGGTGAGACCAGAATCACCGTTTCAACCTCTGCCTGAACAAGACGCCGTGCTATTTCATAGTAAGCATCCAAACTCGCTTGACACTTACGTTCTTCTCCCCGTCCAACTTCTGGGACGAGGAGGGGCGGATGCGGAACAAATACCGTATAAACCAAACTCATAAACCCAGCACTCCCTTTTACGTTGGAAATATTACCATCTCTATTTTACCCTGATATTTCAAAAAAATTAAGCGGCATGGGGGTCTGAACAGACTAAAAAACAGACATTAACTCATTGTATCATTCCTCTACACCGTACCCGGCTGTGATCGAATCTCCCAACGCAAGATAATAGTTTGGCACTTTCTTATTATCACCACCAGCCCAGAATATACTAATATACGGTTTGTATTCCAATGTATACCTTTTCTCCAAACTTGCTTCATAAATAAAAAGAAACGGATCGGCTTTTTACGATCTGTTTCCTTTTTATATGGCAATTTAGAGCTATTATATCATGTCCCTTATTACCACATAATATCACATGGCCGAACTAAGCAGAAGTAGGCTACCAGGAATACAATAGTTGGAGATAATTTATGGTTAATAGTTTAAGTAAAGGAGTAGCATTATGGAATTAATCAGTGTAAGAAAATATAAAGACGATTTGCCCCTCCATACCATTAACAGGATTAGAAATATTCTAAACGAATGATAGTGTATGTACAATAAGGTACAGGAGTGACAAACCTGAAAGGAGTTTGGGATTTTTGATTGCCATTTTTAACTTTAAGTGTTTATTCTTCTTTCCAGATAGGAACTTTAGCTAAAATTCCAAGCCAACAATAGAGTAGGGGCGATTACTCGCCCCTCTCACGGAACCGTGCATGCGGACCATCGCACACGGCTCTTCCATCAGTTCGCCTTTTTAGCACAAAGATTTTCGTAAACACCTAACAGACTGACAAAACC
>Ga0209347_1002919_pt1 | contig 21203 bp, 14 predicted proteins | sample AutmiccommuBRH23_FD_187382 | JGI IMG/M metagenome (GOLD analysis project Ga0209347, IMG submission 187382) | Deep subsurface microbial communities from Mt. Terri, Switzerland - Autotrophic microbial communities BRH/23 (SPAdes) (version 2) | ecosystem: Environmental > Aquatic > Deep subsurface >...
CCACCTTTAAACGGGAAGACGGCCTGGTGCTTATAGACAGCGACCGCTGTATAGGCTGCCGCTTCTGTATGGCTGCCTGCCCCTACTCTACCAGGGTCTTTAACTGGGAAGACCCGGCCCAGGGCGAAACCACCGAGATAAACCTCCACCTGGACCATATGGAATATACTCCGGACTATGCGGGGGCACCGAGTAAAATCGGGACCGTGGATAAGTGTGATTTTTGTCCGCATATGATCGCTAAGGAGGAACTGCCGCATTGTGTAACGGCCTGCCCCAACGGGGTCTTCTTTTTCGGGGACGCCTATGAGGATTCCGTTACCAACGGGGACGAAACCTTCCGCCTGAGCACCCTGCTGGAGGAAAAAGCGGGCTACCGGCTGATGGAAAACCTGGGTACCGAACCCAGCGTGTACTACCTGCCGCCATCCGACCGACTGGTGGATTTTGAGGAAGGCCTGGAAAATTACGACGCATATAAATCGGTAGATATCCCTGAATAGCATGGAAACCCTGAACCGACATATAGCCGAACTGGCTCCGCGGAAATTCAATAAATATGGCATTGCCTGGCTCGCCTTCCTGGGATTGGTGATCCTGGCATCGCTTATCGCCTACTGGAAGCAGCTGAGTGAAGGGCTGGTGATCACGGGCATGCGCGATTACGCCCTCTGGGGGGTCTATATTTCCAATTTTGTGTTCTTTGTGGCCATCAGCCTGGTGGGCTCGCTCATTACCGCCATCCTCCGGCTGACCGGGGCGCACTGGAGCACCCCCATAACCCGGATTTCTGAAATCATCGCCGTGGCCGCCATCATCATGGCCGGGCTCACCATCATCATCGATATGGGCCGGCCCGAACGCCTGTACTACCTGTTTATTTACGGCCGTCTGCAATCGCCCATTATCTGGGACGTCATCGTGATCTCCACCTACCTGGTGATCAGCCTTTTGTTGCTTTATTATCCTTTATTGCCCGATTTCGCCATCCTGAACAAATATTACACCAAGCAGCCCAAAGCCAGCAAATGGTATGGCCGTCTCGCCCTGAACTGGACGGGGAATCCCGAACAAAAGAAGCGTTTTAAAAAGGCCATCCGTATGTTGTCGGTCCTTATTATCCCTGTTGCCTTTGGTATCCATACCGTAACGGCCTGGCTGTTCGCCACCACTTTCAGGCCCGGATGGGACAGCACCAACTTCGGGCCGTATTTTATTGCCGGCGCCTTCGTAGCCGGGGCAGGGGCCGTTATTACCATCATGTATATCGTGAGGCGGGTATACCGGCTGGAAAATTATATTACCGACCTGCATTTCGACAGGATGGGCAGGCTGCTGGTACTCCTCTGCCTGGTATACCTATATTTCAACGTAAACGAATACCTGGTACCCGCCTATAAGAATCCTGTGGATGAAGCCGTCCACCTGGAGTCGCTTTTTACAGGAGCGTATGCTCCGTTGTTCTGGCTGGTCATCATAGGGGGGCTGATAGTACCTATTCTGGTGCTGATAGTTCCCCGGGGAAGGAAGCCCCTGCCTGTTTTTATTATGGGCATAATTGTTGTAGTAGGTGCCTGGTGGAAGCGCTACCTTATTGTAACCCCTACCCTTTTGCACCCCTTCCTGCCGGTGCAGGGGGTTCCGGAGTCCTGGCACCATTATTTTCCCACCGCCCCCGAGTGGACCATCACCTTCGGGACCCTGGCCATGGCATTGCTGATTATCACCCTACTTGTTCGCTACCTTCCTGTTATCCCAATACAGGAAACGGCGGAGGAGAGAGGCATCATACAAATAGAAAAAACCAAGGCAAAATGAGACAAGGCCGCCATACATACCGTTTTCTTTTCCTGGGTGTTTGCCTGTGCTGCATCAGTTTTGCCTCAGGGCAGGACGAGAAAAACCGCGTACGGGTAAGCCTGGGGTATACCAAGGTGATGCCAGCAACTTCTGCCTTAACCATAACCGCCAAATACCGGGCGGAAGAGGGGATCGTAGCTACGCCAGGCCTGGATTTTGAGGTTTTCAGGGTCCTGGAAGCAGACAGCATGGTTCTGGAAGGCAGCGCCCGCACCAACAGTGAAGGGGAAGCCGTATTTAAACTAAAAAATCTCAACAGCATACAGCCCGATAGTTCCGGGATCTATACTTACCGGGTAGTTTCCCTGGAGCATCCGGACTTTTCCGAAGCCGAAAAGGATATCAGTTTCCGCGAAGCCCTTCTTGACATTGGCATCAGCACAGCAGATAGCATTCCCCAGCTTACGGCTACTTTAACGGACGCCTATAGCGGGGAAGCTTTGGAAGAATTGCCGCTGAGGGTGCAGGTACAACGCCTTTTCCGTCCGCTGCGGATCGGGGAGGAATTCTATATGACCGATAGCGATGGCAGCGTTACGGTGCCCGTGGAACCGGGTATCCCCGGCCTGGACGGCCTTATAACCCTGGAAGTGGTACTGGCGGAAAACGACGACTATGGCAGTGTGAAAGCCCTTGTGGAAACCCCTGTGGGTGAACCAATTAAAAATCTTTCTACCTTTAACAAAAGGACCATGTGGTCGCCCCCGTCAAAAACGCCATTGTTTTTGCTGATAGTTCCCAACCTGTTGATTTTGGGGATTTGGGGTGCCATTGTCTTCCTTGTTATTAACCTGTTTAAAATTTATAAATCCAAAAATTAGATCATTATGAAAAATTCAATAATCATTTTGCTATTCGGGTTCCTTTGCCTGGGTATCTACTCCTTCACCTCCGACTTTCAGGAAGAATGGGTGGTTCCGGCAGAGTACAAGACGAAGAAGAACCCTACGGATGCATCGGATAAGGAGAATATGGCCATAGGGAAATCCCTTTATTCCAAACACTGCAAGTCGTGCCACGGGGCCGAAGGCTATGGCGACGGGCCCAAGGCTGCCGATATGAAAGGCGATCTGGGCGATTTTTCAACAGCTGATTTCCAGGCGCAAACAGATGGTGAGCTTTATTACAAAACCACTGTCGGCAGGGATGATATGCCGGAATTCTCCAAAAAAATCCCTGAAGACGAAGACCGCTGGCTGATAGTTAACTATGTAAGGACCCTGAAGGAATAGGCTTGGGCACCCCATCCCCAAGGAGATCCCGGGCAGCCAGGTATATGATTTTTATCATTGGCCGCCGCCGGAACGTTTGTTTTCTTTGAACCAACGATTATGAAAAAAACCGTACGATACATAAGCATCTCCCATGAAACGGCTACCGTGCTACAACGGGAACGCTATTTCATCCCCGATGCGGATAAAGGTAAAATAATAGGCAGCATCTGCGAAAAGTTTACGGATATCAGTGGCTTGCTGCTGCTGGTAACCTGCAACCGCACGGAAATATATTTCGAAGCGGAGGCCTCTCCCGCTTCGGCGGTATGTGACCATTTTATGGCGCTGAAAACCAAGCCGGGGGAAGAGGGCGATAAAAAACTTTTTAAGCAGAGCGACAACACCACGACCACGGTGCGCCACCTGTTAAAGGTTTCATCCGGCCTGTCGTCCCAGGTGACGGGCGATGCCGAGATCGTTCACCAGATTAAAAAAGCTTACCTGTACAGCATTGAGATGAAACTCCAGGGATCCCTGCTGGAACGCGCCATGCAAACAGTATTCAGGGCGCATAAGCGCATCAGCAATGAAACCGCGTTCCGGGACGGCACCACCTCGGTGGCCTATAAATCCCTGAAAGTGGTAAGCGAAAGCTTTCGGGGCAGCCATGCCGCCACCAAAAAGATCCTGCTGATAGGCAGCGGCGATATTGTCCGCCAGGTCCTGAAATACAACGCCAAATTTAATTTCCGGAATATAAGCCTGAGCAACCGGACCCGTGAAAATGCCGTTTCCCTGGCCGAAAGGCACGGCTGCGCACTTTATGAATGGGAGCAGGTGGTACGAAACGAATTCGACGATTTTGATGTGATCATCAGCGCCGTAAGCAACTGCCGCCACCTGATCAGGCAGATCGCCCCCTCCGGAAAGAAGAGGATCCTGATAGACCTGGCACTGCCGGGCAATATCAACAGCGGCCTTGCGTCCCTGGATGGCATTAGTTTCTACGACCTGGACGCCATTTCCGCCGAGCTCGAAGAAACAAAGGATAAAAGGGTATCGGCCATTGGCCAGGTAAACAACATTATCGCAGAGGAACTGAAGGCTTATGAGGATTGGTACCGCGACGCCCCTTTAAGGGCCTTTCTCGCCGAATACAAGATTGTGCTTACCCGAAAAATCGAACAGTTCTATGATGAGCAGGACACTGCTTATACCGAGGAAACCATTGCCACCGTGAGCCACCGGGTGATGCGAAAACTGATGCAGGGGGGCCGTACCAACATGCCTGCGGAGATGCTGGACGCTATGATCAGGGAACATGCCGTCCTCTGAAAAGGCCGCGCGAACAAACCAATTATGATTAAAGCAATAACATATTTCACAGCCCTCATTTTAACCACAGTACTGGTTTCCTGTAACCTCTTCGGGCCCCGTGAAAGCGAGCTTTTGCCCAATAAGGCCGCGATGGCCCACAGCCAGGAACCCGGCCTTAGCCGGAACCTCCACAAGGTGGTGGTACAGGAAGTGCTCCCTGCGGCTAAATACGTATATCTCCGGGTACAGGAAGCCGACCGGCAATTCTGGATCGCAACACGGAAACAGGCCGTGACTCCGGGCGATACCTATTTCTACAGGGAAGCCCTGATGCGGGCTCCGTTTGAAAGCAAAGAGCACGACAAAATATTTGATACCCTCTATCTCGTTACCAAACTGGTGCCCGCTGACCATGCCACGGCAGGAATCAGGGCCGCCGGGGCGGCGGATCAGGAAACGGAGGCCGGCAAGCCCCCGCTAAACCAACAAACCCCTTCCGGGCAGTATGCCGCGGAGGAAGGGTACCTCAGCATAGCGGAACTGGCCGAAAACCCGGAAAAATACGCGGGGCAGCAAGTTCAACTTAAAGGGGAATGCGTAAAGGTCAACCAGGACATCCTAAACAGGAACTGGCTGCACCTGAAGGATGGCAGCAAGGATTCCTATGACCTTATTATTACTTCAGACACCCTGGTGCCGGCAGGTACGGTTATAGCCGTCCGCGGCGATGTGGCCGTCGACAAGGATTTTGGCGCGGGCTATAAGTACCGGCTTATTATTGAAAACGGGGTGCTTCTGAACCGCTAGGTGCTTACTATTGCAATGTCATTTCGAACCGAACGAAGTGAGTGTGAGAAAACCCATTATGGTGGCACGGAGCGGGATTGGTGGGATTTCTCAGTCGCTGCGCTCCTTCGAAATGACATGGGTGGTGCTGCGCTACTTCGAATGAATATAGTTGAGGCTGCGCTCCTTAGAATGGACAATGTAGGCGCACTAAACTTAGGCAATGTCATTTCGAACCGAACGAAGTGAGCGTGAGAAATCTGATGGATTCTGAGGCTAGAACACCTGATTATTCAGAAACTCCCATTCCGGATTTAATTCCCCGATCAATCGTACTTTCTTTACTCTACGCCATTTCTTTATTTCCTTTTCCCTGAGGATTGCCATTTCAATACTTTCGAAACCTTCATAGTAGATCAGAAAATAGCAATTATACCTTCCCGCAAATGATTTTCTTTTCCCAATGCTATCTGAATAGTGCTGACCCAGCCTTTTTTGAATATTATTGGTTACGCCAATATATAGGGTGGTCTTATTCTCATTAGTCGTTATGTATACGAAATAAGGGAAAAACATTTTGGGAAGGTATATGCCGGTTATGATTTTTCCTTGCAGTAAGCATGTCATTTCGAACCGAACGAAGTGAGTGTGAGAAATCTCATTAAGGTGGCACGGAGCCGGATTGGTGGGATTTCTCAGTCGCTACGCTCCTTCGAAATGACATGGTTGAAGCTGCGCTCCTTCCAAATGACATGGTTGAAGCTGCGCTCCTTCGAAATGACATGGTTGAGGCTGCGCTGCTTCGAATGGATAATGTAGGCGCATTCAGCTTAGGCAATGTCATTTTGAACCGAACGAAGTGAGTGTCAGAAATCCCATTAAGGTAGCACGGAGCGGGATTGGTGGGATTTCTCAGTCGCTGCGCTCCTTCGAAATGACATGGTTGAAGCTGCGCTCCTTCGAAATGACATGGCTTCATCCATCGTCCTCGCCATGACACGTTTTCAAAATCAAACCCATCACCCCTCCCCCACCATTCGATAGGCCTTAAAAGGTTTATAAAGAAAAACCACCTGCAGTAACGCCAGCACCACCCCGATCTGGTCTGTTAGCCCGTGGGGTTCGCCCCCGCTAAGGAGGAAGTACTGGAAAGGGATGGGGAGCAGCAGGGCCGCCAGCCAGTAGCTGTTCTTTTTTGTCCGGATAGCCCGGAAAGTCGTTTCATGGTCTTTCAGGATCACATAGCCCGCCAAAACTCCTCCGAGAACCATCACCGGGAGGATCACATAGGCCAGGTTCAGGTGTATGTTCAGGGTGTCGCCATGGAACATATAACCCTGGCCGGCAAAAACTTCGTAGAAGGCATTGGCGATCATACTGCCATACCATACGATCAGGAGGCTGTAAAAAACCCACCGTTGCCGGATCCAGTAAAAGGATGCCATTAAAAGCAGGCCGGTGACTACATTAATGAGGACATAATAATAATCCCCCCCGGTGCCGGAGCCGGAAAACTGCTTTCCTAAGAATGAACTTCCCCATTCATAGGAGGGGCCGTCCAGGAGCCCGCGTAGGAATGGCAGCCAGCTGGTCATGAAAGTGAGGCCCGTAAAAAATAAGAGCAGGTTCAGGTATCTGAAAAAGCGGCGGTTGGTTTTCATGTCTTTCAGGGTTTATCAGAAAGACGGCACAGCGGCAAAATTGTTACACTTCACGGACGGTAATGCCTGTTATGCCTTTTAGGGAAGCTTATAATGGCTTTCCGCCCGCGGATAAAAACCAAAAAACCTTTCCAGGGCTCTGCATGGAGCCCGGGAAAAGGTTTTTTATACGGCCTTGTCCGGAGGCCGGTTTGCTAAGCGCCTGCGGGCGGGATATAAAGAGGCACTACGTTCCTGACGGGTTTCAGGGTCCTGAGGTAAACAAAGATCGATTTCAGGTCGGCCTCCGAAAGCTGACTGTAATTCGGCCATGGCATGGGCGGCAATAATTTTCGTGTGCCTTCCAGCCCTTTCCACTGCCCTTCTTTCATAGCCCGGATAAACTGCTCTTCAGACCAGTTTCCTATGCCGGTTTCATCAGGGGTGAGGTTGGCGGCGAAGGTGGTGCCCCAGGGGCCAACGGCGGCGGTTAACCCCATGTTAAAGAGCGCATATCCCTGTACCTGCGCCGGGTCGACGGGTGGTAAGGCCTCCCCTTCCGGATGCCCTGAAAGCTGCCTGTCCGGATCCGGGATGGGCCCATTCTCTCCCATGATCTTCGGCGAATGGCAATCGGCACAGCCAATGGCACTAACCAGATAGGCGCCCCGTTCAGCAGAAACCGTAACTGTGGGCTCAGGGGTGTTTAATGTTTTTTCCGGCGCCTCTTCCTTCCCGGGTTGGCAGGATATGGCCAACAAGCCCGTCGCGGCGCACGATAAAATGAATCTTTTCATAAAATTAGCAATATAATATTCCAAATACGATTTGTCTGACCCCTGTTTCCGCGGAGGCCGGCCGGCTGAAATGGCAGGTTACCCGGACCTGCCCTTCAGAATCATCAACTAGGCACTCTAAATTCCCATTTAAGCGTAAAAATTTTAATTGGTATTTCCGTACATTCTGAATTTTTGTGCGTTTGGCGGCCATCCCGTTATTAAACCCCGGCATGCAGGTTTGCCGGGGGCAATTCGGGACTTTTAATCCCGCTAAGGAACAGGGCGTCGGCGATTTTTTCGACCCCAAAAAGGCTGATGGCCTTTTTCTTGCCCCTTAACATCAGGTTCCCCAACGGCCTGAGCCGGAACTGCTCCCATATCCCGCTTCCGGTTTTATCGAGAACGTCCTGCGAAATGATAAGCTTCTGTTCATGGCGCTTGCATTGTTCAAGGATCCGGGCCGTAGTGTTCAGGATGTCGCCCGAATAGACGATCTCCCGTTTCACCACTCCCATTTCGCCTACTACCACGGTGCCACTGTGCAGGGCGGCTTTAAAAACCGGGACAAACCCGTATTTCTCCTGGTATTTGGAGGCCTTCAAATTGATGGCCTCTTCAATGTCGAAAAAACACTGCAGGAAGCGTAAATTCCCCGGCTTTTTACCCGAAACGGGCCAGGAGACGCTGATTTCATCGCCCACATACTGGTAAATATGGCCCCGGGAATTGAGGATAGGGTCGGTCATGTCGGCATAAAACTCCTGCAACAGGCTAAAGAAACGCCTGTGGCCCAGTCGTTCGGCTATCGTGGTGGCATCGGTCAGGTCGAGGAACATAAAGATCCGTTCTACTTCCCTTGGGTTATGGAATTTACCGATAAGGAGGCGGAAATAGGTTCCCGGGCCATACTTCTCGGATACCCTGAGGCCGTGGAGAGTCAGGAAGGCGATGATCATCCAGGTAAGGATATTGCGGACGGCGTAAGGGTCAAAAAGCAACCGGAGGGCTTCATCCCATGGGGTTTTGCTTGTAAGGATCGCCTGCTCGTAATAGAAGAAGTAGGAGATGAAACAGTTTAGGCTGAGGATGACCAGGAAGAAAAAGCAAATACTCACCAATTGGTAGTGCAGGTAGCTTTTCCCCCTTAATTTCTGGTTGAGGTAAAACACCAGCACCGCGCCCCCGAACGGACCCCCGATCAGCGGTCCGAGCATATTGATGATGATGTATTCGCCCAGGGGCAGATCCCAGGGGACCAGGAATACAAACTGGCCCGCTACCTGGTCGTAAGTGACACATTTGTAAAGTGCAAGGAGGATCCCGCAGAGTACCCAGAAAAGCGATACCACCAGGATCTGGAACAACTGTATCCTACGCTTCGGACTAAGTGTCATGCATGCAGTTCAATAGGATAAAGGTAATTAAAATCGTGATTCGCCGGCAAGCCTTTCAGAAAATGACAGCAGGCTTTACAGCAGCTTGTGCACTCGCCTATAAAATTCAAATTCAAACTCAAAAGCAAAAAGCAAAATGCGGGTGCAAGAGCAAGTGCAAGATCAAGCCTGCCGGCCGAAGGCGGGTTCAAGAGCAAAAGGAAAACGGGGTTTTCAAGATCAAGTACAAGTGCAAGTGCAAGGACTTAAGACAACCAGCCTTCAAATCATCATATCAACAAATCAACCTATCAACCCTCCTACGCCAAGGCTTCGGCGGGCAGGCAAATCAACCCCCAATGATGAAATGGCTTTGTCGCTTCGCTCCTCGCCATGACGGAAAGGAAAATTCAAATTCAAACTCAAATTCAAAAGGAGTACTGGTTTCAAGAGCAAGTATACCGGTCGAAGGCGGGCCTGCCGGGGTACCCGCTATGGAGGGCCTCTGGCGGATTTAATACTTTAACCTTCAAATCAACCCCCAATGATGGGGATGGCTTCATCGTTTAGTCGGCAGGCAAGTTTGAATTTGAATTTGAGTTTGAATTTGAATTTGATCAGCGATAAAGGGTAAAATGCCCTACATACTGCTGCTGGTCATTGTCGTTGGCATGTACCACATACCAATAGTCGCCCGTAGGGACCTCCTTGCCTTCATAGGTGCCATCCCATTTGGCTATCTGGTCCAGGATGGCCACCACCCTGCCATAGCGGTCATAGATCTTCACTTCTATGTTAGGGAAGAAATCGCGGTTTTTCGGGTACCAGAAGTCGTTCATGTTGTCCCCGTCCGGGGTAAAGAAATTAGGGATCTCCAGGACTCCTGTAAAATCGAAGGGGATAACTGCCGTCGCTTCACAACCCCGGCTGTCGACCACCCTTACCGTTACATTGCTGTCTTCATTTACATAGTACATGTTTGCGTTGCCATAGGATTCACCCTGGAAAAAGAACTCATAGCCGCCAAAGCCTCCGGCGGCAATGGCCGTGACCTCGTTCATGCCCGTTTTCACGGCTTCGAGGGTCAGGGGTTCGTAGGCATCTATGCTGAATTCCACAAAGGTGGCGCAGCCATTTTCATGATAGATATACACCGTATGGTCGCCAGGGATGAGATCCCCCCAGCTTCGTTCCGTTGTTGCTTCCGCGGTAATGGCATCCGTGGGATCTGCGGGGTCGAGAGAAAACAATAGCTGTCCGTACAGGCCGGGATCCTGCAATTGCACCGTTGCCGTACTGTAGGGGAAGATCCCGTCGCATCCGTAAGCCACCAGGGCTTCGGGCTGCAGGTCTACCCCTACCCCAACCGGAACCACGACATTGGTAAGGCAGCCCATGGCATCCCGCACAAAGATCACATAGGTTTCCCCCCCGCTGAGGTTATCCCATGTTTGGGAAGGATTTTGGGCGAAATCCGCATCATCCGAGGAATTCAGGGCAAATTCGTAAGGCGCCGTACCCCCGCTTACATTAAGCGTTACGCTGCCATCCCCGTCGCCAAGGCAAGTTTCCGGGCTGCTGTCGGCCAGGGCGGCCACCAGTTGCATGGGTTCCGCTATGGTCACGGTTTGGGTGATGGTGCATCCCAGGTCATCCTGGATAATAATCTCATAGCTTCTTGCGGAGAGATTATTAAAAGTCTTGCGGTTGGGGAACATTGGGTCATCCGCCTCAAAAAATTCACTTAGCTGGTCGGCGATGGAGTAGCGGATAACGCCTGTTCCCCCGCTTGCCTCGATGATGAGCTGGCCGTCGTTCTCCCCGTTGCAACTCACCGGTACTGCCGATAGGGAATCCAGCACCAAAGGTGGCGGGTCTGTAATGGTAATGGGGGTTGAAATAGCCGTACAGCCGCCACTCTGGGCAAAGACCCAGTAAGTACCGGGGCCGAGGTCCCTGAAAATGCCGGAAGCCTGGGCGCTGCGCACGGTATTCCCGGCCGTGGGTACTGGGGGCGAATCCGAATTCAGGAGGGTATAGACATAGTTCCCTATCCCCCCGAATGCCTCGGAACGGATGATCCCCGTTGCCTCGCCTGCACAGTTGATGGTGGCGTTTGTAAGGTCGAGTGAAATTACCAGCGGCGCGGCGGGATCCAGGGAAATCTGGTTCGAGCGTTCAAAGGGGCATCCGTTGGAGTTTTGTACCTCATACTGGAATGGGCCCGGGTCTATGGTAACGTCTTCCTGTATCTGCACCGTAATGGCCAGGGGATCGAGCGGGTCAAACGGCAGGAATGGCCCTGCGGTCCCGGCCCTTCGGTAGAAATAACCCACCCCCGGCTCCGGGTTGGTTACCGTAAGGCCCATCAACCCCAGGTCCCCGCAGCCCGGGGGTTGTAATTCGAGCAGTTCGGCTACTACCACTTCCGGGTCGGCAATGGTGATCACGGCGGTTGTAAAACTGCATCCCCAGCCATCGAAGACCGTGATGGTATAGTCACCCGAAGAGAGGTTGGCAAAGCCCGGGGTCGTCTGTAGCCCGCTATTGGTGCCTTCGGTTATGCGGTTAAGCTGGTAGAGATAGTTCCCTGGGCCCTGCCCGCCGATTTCGTTAAAGGCCCTGATGGCGCCATTGTTGTCGTTGTTGCACTGCAGGGGGGCGGTAATTTCTATATCGGCATAGATGGGCACCGGCAGGGAAAGGGTAATGGTATTCGTGGCTATACAGCCCTCGGCATCCCTGATATTCATCGTATAGGTGCCCGCTGAAAGGCCGCTGAAACTAACATTCGTATCAGGAAAATCCTGTATAACGGTACTGCCGTCGGGTGCGATAAGCTGGTACTCATAGCTGCCCCAGCCCCCGTCGCCTGTTGCAAAGATTTCACCCAGGCCGGGGATATTGCAGGTTACCTCAGCGGTCTGTTGTAAGGCTACAGCAAGTGCCCTGTCCGGTTCGCGTACGGTGGCGATATTGCTTACCGCATCGCAGAAAGGGCTGTCGAGCGCTTCAATATGTACCACCAGGTTGCCCGCGGGCAGGCCGGAAATGATCTCCGGGCTGTTAACCGGGCTGGCGGTATCAAAGCTGCCGCTGACCCCGGTTGTGGTTTCAAGCCCGTTATTATCCCTGGAGAAGACCTCGTAATTATATACGCCGGTATAATTGTTCACCACCAGGCTTATCTCACCATCGGAACCGTTAAAACAGGTTACGGGGCTTACCTCCGCAATAAGGGCTTCAATAGTATTGTATTCCGGAACGTTGACCACCTGCGTCAGATAGCTGCAGCCGCCGCTGCCCACATCGGTAACGGCAAAGATATAATCGCCGGGGGTGCTGATGGCCCAGCTTACCCTGTCGGTGCCGCCGGAGCTTTGGACCGGTTCAGAGCCCAGGGGCAGGATTTCGACCTCGTAGTTGCCGGGGCCCTGGTTGATGATTATGTCGATGGATCCCGGATTGACACCTGTGCCCGAAGCATCGCAACTAATGGGGTTAACATTGAAACTGAAGGTTAGGCCGGAAGGAGGGTTAAGGGTGACTGTATCCGTAATTTCACATCCGTTTGTGTCCCTTGCGGTAATGATGATATTCTGGTTGCTGCCATTGTCTACCACTTCAAACATATTGCTGGTCTGGAAATTGGTGCCGTCAAAGGCCGGGGTGCCGTCGTTCATGCTGTAGGTATAGGGGCCCGTTCCTGTTGCCGTGCCCGTTCCGTCGCCGTTGGTATCGGTAAAGACAGTAATGGTGGCGGTATTGAAACGGTTGCTGCCCGGGTTACAGCTAAAAATGGTATTGCTGGTAGCGATCTGCAATGGGCTGGGCTCCTGAATAATGATATTGGAGGAACGGTCCGAGCAGCCCCTTTCGGACACCACTTCCACCTGGTAAGTCCCTGCTGAAAGGCCGTCGAAGAGCGCAGTGGCCTGTGGCCCTCCCACTACGGTGCTGCTGCCGCCGTCGTAAAGGGTATAGGTGAAAGGTCCGTCGGTATCGGTACCCGGCTGGAGCTCCACGCTGATATAGCCGTCGTTGGCCCCGTTACAGCTGATATCGCTTTCCGGGGTTGCGGCAATTACCGGGCTGTCGACCAGGCTGACGTTTACCGTAGCCGTATCTGTACAGAGCGGGAAGGTGTTTGAATCCAGGTCGGTCACCAGGATGGAATAGTTACCGGGCAGGACATTGGTGAATACCGGGTTGTTGAGCTGTACAACAACCGGGTTTACGCCGTCGTCCAGTTCGTATCGGAAGTTCCCGCTTCCGCCGGAAGTATTCACGGTAATGGCCCCGTCCCCTGCATTACAGGTAGGCTCCGAGGTGGCACTGGCTGTGATGGCGAAGAAATCAAAGACCCTGGCCACCACTGAATTGGTACAGCCGTTGCCATCGCGTACCACTATGGTATAGTCGCCCGGGTTGGGAACCAAAAAATTCGGGGTATCCTGGAAACCGCCCCCTATATCGTATTGGAAGGTCTCTTCCGGCAGGCCGGACCCAGTACTTATGGGCGAGGTAACATTAATCGTATAGTTGCTGACTGCCGTACACTGGTTGATAACATCCACGGTTGGGGTGGGAACCCCGGCTTCCTCAGTTACCGCAACCGTTGTGAAGCCGACACAGCCATTGCCGTCCTGCACATAGAAGTCATAATTCGCGGGATAAGGGCCAGCTATCTCGAACGTGGTTTGTGCGCTGAATGTAGTTGGGGCGGGCGATCCTGCCGGGACATAGGCATAGCCGTAGGCCGGCGTGCCGCCATTGCCCCTGACGGTGATAAGCGCGTTTGCGTTGCAGTTGGCAGGTTCATTATTGTCGACCACCAGAGAAGGGATGTCCTGGATAATGGAAACCAGGGTGCTGGCATCGCAGCTGGTATTATTGTCGTTTACCAGGATCTGGTAATTACCCGGCGGAAGGGCGGTAAAGCTGCCGTTATAGGGAATGGCCACATTGTTCGCAGGCTGGCTGGCAACAATGGCGCCGCTGTCTGTATCCTGTAATTCTATGGTAAGGTCAGCCGGTGAGCCGAGGCCGGTTACCTCAAAATCGATCTGCCCGTTCCCTCCCGGGGTACAGGAGGCCGTACTGCCTGTGGCGGTGACAGCAATGGGTGAGGGTCCGTTGATAGGGTCGATCTGCTCAATATAGCGGCATCCGAGGGCATCCACCACTTCCACAAAATAGGTAACCCCATAGGCGATCTGCCCGGTGAAGTCGTGAGTATCGGCATCCACGTTGGGCGGACCCAGCGGGCTGCCCACCAATCCTATCTGGTAAGGCGGGGTCCCTCCTACTATATCTACTATATAGGTAAAGGCGGTGGTACAATCCGGGGGTGTTGTAGTAGCTACCGGCACCAGGTCGATTTGGTTCTGGGTGATAAATTCCGTATCCCGGTCCTCACATCCCGAAGCATCGGTGGTAATTACGGTATAGGTGCCCGTTGGCACGTTCGGGAAGCTGGCAGAGCTACTGGCGGTAGGGCCTATGACGGCCACGGTGCTACCGCTGATATCCTGCAGGGTATAGGTAAAGGGAGGGGTGCCATTGGCTACACTGTTCACATCGATACTCCCCTCCACGGCCCCTGCCGAGCAAATGGCATCCACCGCGCTCACATCGGCATCGATGGGGCTGCTGGGGGCGATGGTGGCCGATAACAGCGGACTGGTACACCCGCGGCTGTCGCGGATCATAAAGTCGGTATAGGTTCCTGGGGCATAACCGGGAAAAACATTCTGGCTGCCGTAGGTGGCACCACCATCATCGCTGTATTCATAAGGCGGGATGCCCTGGCTGGTGTCGGGGATCAATTCGATGATGCCGTTATCTTCCCCGCAACTGCTATTGGTTGCAACCGTCGTCCCGGCGATCGTTTCAGGGGGTGAGATAGTCACCACGTTTGTCAGGGTGATACAACCGCGGCTATCGGTGACCTCAAACTGGAAGTCTGTATCACTTGTTATGGAACCGTCATTCGGGATATCATAAATAAATGAATTACCGCTGATGGGGAAATTGGCTGAGCTAAAAGCTCCTCCATTGATACTCACTTCATAGCTGTCATAATTCCCGCCCGAAGGATAACCGTTGCTGATGTTTACGCGGATCTGTGCCGATGGGCCCCCGCAATTGAGTTCCCTGATGGCGGTAGCTGTGGCCGTTATCTGCGGCGCAATGGTTACAGGCACATCATCCCGGCAATTGTTGGCATCCATCACCTCAATGGTGTAATTTCCGGGGGTAAGGCCGCTATACACATTGCTTCCCCCCCAGGGGCCGTTGTTGATGCGGTACTGGTAAGGAGCGAGCCCACCGGCCGCGCTGACCGCTATGGTGGCGGCATCCATATTGTCATAGCAATAGTCTGAAGCTCCGGAGTTTATTGTCAGCGTTGGTGCCGAAAGGGGGGTCAGGGTAAAACTGTCGGTGAGCGTACAGCCGTTGGCATCAGTTACCCGGACTTGATAGAGTCCCGCCTGGGTCAGGTTCGAAAAGCTATTCCCGCTCTTAGGACCCAGAACCGAGCCGTTGGGCCGGGTCAGGGAATACCTGTTTCCGCCCCAGCCGCCGCTGGTACTTATGGTGACACTGCCGGTATTGTTGTTCTGGCAACTCATGGCGGTAACATTCAGGTTAGTAATGGCAAAGGCCGTTGCAGGTTCCTGGATATTCAGGATGGCGGTGTCCGTACAGTTGGTGTCCTCATCGGTTACGCTGATCGTATAGCTCCCCGCGCCTAGGCCGTTAAGGGCTATAATCCCGCTACTCTGGTTGGTAAACAAAGGCCCGCCGTCTATGCTGTAGCTGTAGGTGTCGTCAAAACCGTCGACCAGGAAACGGCCTTCCCCGTCGGTATCGCCCACGCAGGTGACCACTTTGGTAGCCTGTGCCTGTACCCCGATGGAACTGATATCGGTAATGGCGTAGTTCTCGTTATAGGAGCAGCCCTGGCTGTCGGTAACCCTGAACGTATAGGTTCCCAGGCCGAGCCCCGTAAAAACGTTGTTGTTGCCGTTGTTCACCGCACTGCCGGAGGGGGACACAATGGCATAGGTATAGGGGGCACTGCCATTTGTTACGCTCACTGTTACAGAGGCGGTACTGCTGAGGCAGTTGATGTTTGAAATGGCAAAGGCCATATCGGTAGGTTTGTTCAGCGCATTAAAAGTGATGGCGGGAAGGGTCTCTACACAGCCGTTCGCATCCCTGATGCGCGGGGTATAGGTTCCAACCCCCAGGTTGGTGAATACCGTGGTTCCGCTGAAGCCGGAACCGATGCTGTACTGGTAGGGTGCCGTGCCTCCGGATACCCCGGAGATGGTGATCTGGCCGCCGTTCTCATTGCCGCAACTGGGTACCGAGTTGGCGGTGGCCGATCCGGAAATGGAGGAAGGTGTCCCCACGGTCTCCACAGATACCGGCGTGATACATTCGAAGGCATCCTGGCGGTAGCGTACCAGGACGTCGTAGGAACCAGGGGCCAGATTATTGAAGACGTTGCTGTTCTGGTAGCTGGATCCGTTGTTGATGCTGTAATCGAGGTTATAGCCGTAGCCGTTGCTGACGTTAACCGTGATGCTGCCATTGTTGCTGCCGCCGCAATTGGCGTCCTGGGTATTGATACTATAAACAGGGGGCGGCAGGTTTTCCACATCGGCACTTGCGGTCTTCTGGCAGCCGTTGGCATCCTGTACCAGAATATTGTAGTTTCCTGCAGAGGTTACCGTGAACTGGGCGGTATTGGAATATATCTGGCTCCAGGTCGTGCCCCCGTTAAGGCTGTACCGGTAAGGGGCCGTTCCCCCGGAGGTCGTAATGGTGACATCCACGGAAGTGGCCCCGCAACCAAAACTGTCGGAGGCAGCGGTTGAAACCGCCAGCGGGCTGATGCCGCTCCCTATCACAATGGGGTTGTTGTTGATATCCTGGCTGACCAGTTCGTTGCATTTGTTTGTTTCTACGCGTACCGAATAGGTCCCCGGGCTTACATTATCGAAGGTATAGGATGCGGCGGCAGCGGGGCCGAATGTATCCACGGTCACCCCGTTCTTCAACAGCCTGTAGGTATAGAAACCGGGCACCCCTGTAACATCCACGTCGATACTTCCCAATTCGCCACTGCAGAGGATGTCGTAGGCCGTTACAGCAACATCGATATCCATGTCCTGCACGGTTACGGTGTTCGAAGGGAAGAGGCAGGCACTGGTGGAGACATTCTTGAGGCGGACCCATACCCTGTAATCCCCGCCACTGCTTATATTGAAAAAGGGGGAATCCTGGTAGGGTCCGCCGCTGTTATTCAGGCTGTATTCATATCCGGCGGGGACGTTGGTTACCTCCACGCGGCCGGGGTTCCCGCAAATTATATCTTCCTTGATGAGCTGCGGGTTAAGGGGGTTGAGGGTTGATTTGAAATAATAATATTGCCCGCCATCCACCCGTACCCGGAACTCCCCGGAGGAATTGAGGTTATAGGTGGGGCCGCTCCCCACATTGTCGTAGCAACTGTTGTCCGAATTGGCGCAATCGGCCTGTACGGAGAGCGCGCAGCGGTTGGCATCGAGTTTCTGCCATTGGTAGGTTGCCCCGCTCAGGCTGAGGGAAATGGTACGTACATCGCTGGTCCCGCAGAGGAAAAACTTGGCAAGGGTACTCCCGTCGTTGGGGCAGGTTACTTCTTCATTGGCCCCCTGTATGATGGTGGCAAACATGGGTAAGGGTTCCATGCTCCCTGCAAAGGAGACCATGGTATTTTCCGGGCTGGCGTCAGGGATATAATCTGCAGCTTTCCCGGAAGTACTATTTTTGCCGGCGGTTTCCCCGGTAACCAATGCATAGAAATGATAAATGCTGGTCTTTGCTGTAGCCGAGGAAAATACTATCAATAATGAAATCAACAGCACGGCACACATGAGTTGCCTGGGCTTGTAGGGAAGCATAGGTTAGTTGGGGTTATGGCAAGAATATGATTGATTTGGGGTCAGTATATTCTTTGGCGTAATTGTTTATACTTATATTTTCTCTTTATATTTAGGGCTTCGACTTACCTTATATTATTATATATTTTAACGCCTGGAAATGAAGAAAAGTATCTGGATATTGTGTTTTTTCGTTGTAATACCGCAGCTGTCATGTGCACAAAACGCTGACAATAAGGTTACGGAAGTTGCGGATCCGCTTTTTAACGCCGAATTGCTGGTTGAAGGGTTACAGATCCCATGGGGGATGGAATTTTTGCCGGATGGCAGCATGCTCATCACTGAAAAGGCTGGGGAGATCATACATTTTAAAGACGGGGTAAAGACCCCGGTTTCCAATGTGCCGGAAGTGTATAACAGGGGGCAGGGCGGCTTGCTCGATATCCGGCTGCACCCCGACTATGACAGCAATGGCTGGCTCTATCTTTCCTTTGCTTCAGCGGAAGGCGATTCCAGGGGCGGCAATACCGCTATAATCCGTGCGAAGCTGAAAAACAACGCCCTGACCGATATTGAACGCCTCTATAAGGCTGTACCGAACACGAACAAGGGCCAGCATTTTGGCTCACGTTTCGAATTCGACGATGAGGGTTATCTATATTTCTCTATTGGGGAACGGGGAGAACGGGATATCAACCCACAGGATATCACCCGCGACGGGGGCAAAATCTACAGGATTCACGATGATGGCCGCATCCCGGACGATAACCCCTTTGTTAATGAGGAAAATGCCGTAAAAGCCGCCTATACGTATGGCAACAGGAACCCACAGGGAATGGCAAAACACCCCGAAACCGGCCAGATATGGATTCACGAGCACGGGCCCAGGGGGGGCGATGAGATCAACATTGTAGAGAAAGGAGCCAATTACGGCTGGCCCGTTATCACCTATGGAATAAATTACAGCGGGACCCCTATTACCGATAAACGGGAGATGCCAGGGATGAAACAGCCCATCCACTACTGGATCCCTTCCATTGCCCCGAGCGGGATGGCTTTTGTAACATCAGACAAGTATGCCGGATGGAAAGGCAGCCTGCTGGTAGGATCACTCTCCTTTCAATACCTGGAACGGCTTGAACTTGATGGAAACAAGGTTACCCGCAGGGAAAAACTGATGCCCGGTATCGGCCGGGTTCGCGATGTCAGGCAAGGCCCCGACGGCCTTATTTATGTAGCTGTGGAAGGGAAAGGTATTTACCGGCTGGCGCCTAAGGAGTAGGCAGTAGGCAGTGGCAGTAGGCAGCCATGAAGCAGAGCGCAGCTCGCTTCATGATGTAGTCGGTGCAACGTATGAGGTACGAAGTACGAAATGTTTCAACTCAACCTTGAACATTGAACATTGAACCCAAGCACCCGGAACGCCGAACCAGTAGGCAGTATGCAGTACGCAGTCGGCAGGACGTGAAGTAATGTTTTGAACCTTTATCTTTGAACCCGGGCACCCGGAACTCGGAACCCTGAACACCGAACCCATGCGCCTTGAACATTGAACATTGAACCTAGGTATCTGGAACTTTGAACTTGATCTTGAACTTGCACTTGAATTTGAAAATGAAACTATCCGTAATTGTTTGCTGCGCCATGCTCGGAGGTACTTTGCTACTCCCGGCCCAGGATATGGCCTTGCAGGAAAGCATGCAAAGGGGAAAAGACCTGTATGCCGATTTCTGTATCACCTGCCATATGGAAAACGGCGAGGGTGTTCCCCAGGTTTTCCCGCCCCTCGCCAAATCGGATTACCTGATGGAAAACCTTGAGGCGAGCATCCGCGGGGTCAAGTACGGGCAGAGCGGCGAAATTGTGGTGAACGGAATAACCTACAACAATATGATGATGCCCCTGGGGTTAACGGATGAAGAGGTGGCCGATGTTATGAATTACATCCTGAACAGCTGGGGCAACCAAAGCAGCCAAGTGGTTACCACGGAAGAAGTGGCTGCCATAGAGGCTGATTAGCCATTTTTCCCGAGGGCATCCAGGGCGTCTTTTACTGACCCGTACTTCTCCAGTGCCTCCCTGGCCTGCTCATAATCCAGCTGAAGCCCTTCCATGAGGTAACGGGTGCCCCTGTCTACCAGCTTGGTATTACTGAGTTGCATATTTACCATTTTATTCCCCTTTACCCTGCCAATCCGGATCATCAGGGCCGTGGAAATCATATTGAGTACCAGTTTCTGGGAGGTCCCGCTTTTCATCCGGGTGCTGCCGGTTACAAATTCCGGGCCTACATCAACCGCGATGGCGATGTCTGCCTCCACAGCCAGGGGCGAACCCGGGTTATTGGTAATGCCGGCCGTCAGGATGCCATTTTTGCGCGCGTCCCGGATGCCCCCCAAAACATAAGGCGTAGTGCCGGAAGCGGCTATCCCTACCACCGTATCCTTATTATTTATCCCATAGGCCAGCAGGTCTTTCCATGCCTGCTGTGTATCGTCCTCTGCATGTTCCACCGACTTCCGGATGGCGATATCGCCCCCGGCAATAATCCCGATAACCCTGCTATGTGGCAGGCCATAAGTTGGGGGGATTTCCGAGGCATCGAGGATTCCCAGCCTGCCGCTGGTTCCCGCCCCTATGTAAAAAAGGCGGCCTTCGTTGTAAAAGCGTTTCTCCAGCTCGTCTACGAGGAGCGTAATCCTGGGAATTACCAGGGCCACCGCAGCGGCTACTTTCTGGTCTTCCCGGTTCATGTTTTCCAGGATCTGGCTGGTATCCATCAGCTCCAGGTCATCATAGAGCGAGGGGGATTCGGTAATTTTCTTAAAGTCTTGCATGTTACAGCAGGTGAATGTCGTGGTTTCTAAAGAGGTTCAGCAGGTTGTTATCGGGTTTCAACTCGGTGATCATCGTGTTGATGGCATTGATGTCGCAGGTTTTGTAGCGGTGCTGTGAATTAAGTTTCTCCGAAATGCATAAAAGTACCGTTTTTTTGGAGGCATTGATGGCGGCTTTCTTTACCTGCACAATGTCCCAGTCGAACTCGGTCAGGCCATGGACCGAATCCACATAACCCGTCCCTATAAATCCATAGTCCACCCGGATGCCGGCAAGGTTGTGTACCGCATTGGCGCCTACAGAGATCTGGGCTTCCCTGCTAATGTTACCCCCGATAAAAATGACCTCCACCAGGGGTTTGTTCAGCAGTTGCAGGGCAACTGGCAGGCTGATGGTGAAACAGGTAAGTTGCAGCTGGCGCGGGATGATCCTGGCAAGTTCCAGGCAGGTTGTGCCCCCG
>Ga0209347_1002920_pt1 | contig 21203 bp, 20 predicted proteins | sample AutmiccommuBRH23_FD_187382 | JGI IMG/M metagenome (GOLD analysis project Ga0209347, IMG submission 187382) | Deep subsurface microbial communities from Mt. Terri, Switzerland - Autotrophic microbial communities BRH/23 (SPAdes) (version 2) | ecosystem: Environmental > Aquatic > Deep subsurface >...
TGGAATAGCTGTGAAATCTAACGATTTTGTAAAATACTTAACTGTTCAACTTGTTGAACGAATCGATAAACCAAGGGAAAAGAAAGAAGAGCCAATGCAACCGGTAAGGAAATCTTTTTCCACGCATTGGTTCGGAATGATTCCCTTGTCAGTAAAAATGTATTCTAAACGTTTTAATAAAAAGTGATTTAAGAGCGCGGGGAGACGCAGGGACGTTTCTCTTGTCTTCTAGCTGGAGACAAGAGAAACGTCCCTGCGTCTTTTTTGTCTATAGGGAATAGAAATTCTTTCTCTGGTTAATATTATCCTAGAGAGGGGGTGGAACGATGCGACGTGTGGCAATTGAACAAACATTAGGTTCGGTGAAAGAATACTTACAAAATAATGGTTTTGATGTCGTTGATCTAAATCAACATCTTACTCAAGTCGATGCAATAGTAATCTCCGGTCAGGATAAAGATGTTCTTGGGATGCAGGATATTACAACTACGGCACCTGTAATTAACGCTGAAGGATTAACTCCAGAAGAGGTGCACCAACAACTTACCAATCAAAGCTAAAAAACAGGATCAACGACGCAGGGACGCTTTCATAAATACAAAGGGACGTTTCTCCTGTCTTTCGTAAGAAGACAAGCGAAACGTCCCTTTGTCTTACCTGCGTCATACTCATTGAAGTAGGTGAAATTCTCCGTATTTTAGCAACTGATCAAGCAAGATGTACCTGGTATTCTGCAGGTCCTGGTTGTACAGGGCAATATATATACTATTTTCGAACTGCTGATAGCCTACAACCGAATAAGCAAAATGGACAGTGTTAGCATATTTTCTGCCGATATATAATACTTTCTGGTGGTTATTTAGATTGTCAAGCAATCCTTCCATAGATAATCCGTCTTCTTCCATGTCAGCGATCAACCAAGATAAGTCCTCGTAAGGGTCAAATATTAAATTAGCATTATAATGAGAGTTAAGGAGTTGATAATCTATTAAGTGTGAATACAGGAGTCTGTTGTCTGCTATAGGCTGAAAACCATTTAAGGACGGTAACCAATCTCCCGTTGCTCCGTCAAGGTAAATGACCTCAGCGGTCGTTTCCAGACGCCAATAGCTTTCTAAAGGTGAGAAATATCTAAGCCCGGGAAGACTCTCATTCTTTAGCTGTTCATTTATGATTATCTCTTGCGAATATGGGAGGGTCTGCCCAGTGCCGTATTCTAAAATCTCCATTTTTTGTTTATCAAAGTTATTTTTTATCACCAGATATCCCTGCATATTATGGTCAGTGATCGGATTACCGATATCAAGGATTGTCTCACTACTCTCAAAGGTGAATTGAATTAAGCTGATATTTTCCGTTAAAGACATTATGGAGATCTGCGGTTCTTCCGTCAACATGAAGCTGTCCATAATGAAATTCAAGGCTTCTTGATCAACCGCTTGATTGCTATAGCTAATCTGCTGCAGAGAAGCTAATAAAATCAAGCAGGTTATAATTAATTTTAAATAAAATAGCTTTTCACGCATGATTTATCACCCCATTATCCTAGTGAATACTATTCTAAAGCCTCTTGTCTGCAATGTCTGTTGGAATCTGTCGCTCGCCTTGAAAATTTTTATAGCTATTTTTTGGCGAAGGAGAAAGAAAAAAAGGGGAAGGCCTCTAAGTTGGTGCCTTCCCTTAAGCATATTACTAATTTAGTTTAAGTATTCGACATTTTTTAGGACAGTCTCATCTAGATAAAAAACTCCATAGTTAATTGGTTTAACCTCGATTCTTGGAGAGTACAGCCAGCTTATTTCAGCAACTCTTTTGTCTTTTTCGACATCGACAACCCCTTGCTTTTGAAAAACAGCAGATTTATTTTCTGACTGCTTCTGCTGGTTGACATAATAGGCTTCGACTTGTTGGATTTCTTGATCTAATCTTTCATAGGCAGCAATAGCCCAGGTAAAATCCTGATTGTGTATTTCATTCAGAAGATATTCCTCTAGCTGCAAAGCTGCTTCCCGAAAAGTGATAAATGGTGGAGATGTTACGGTATTTGCCGGTAGGACGGGAGTGAGGTTAATTTTTTTAAGCTTTGGAAAAAAAGCTGTTTGAAGCTGCCCGTTGCTAAGGTTCATACCTAGAGAAAAAAGAAGATCCTTCTTTTTATCACATAAAAGTTCCACCTTATAATTAACTCCAATCCATGGATTAAGCTTTGTCGCATGGGGAATTTTTCTGGAGTTATAACCTAAATTTCTGGAAGTGGATTGTTGATATAGCCTAACTGCCTTCCCGTGACTTTTGGCAGCATTAAAAAATTGTTTTAATCTTTCTGATCCGAAGGAAACTACCTCACCGCGAAGATTGGAATCAACCTTTTCCTGATCGAAGATAAAATTCATCGTCAAGGTTTCCGGTTCCGTACCTGTCCGTTCTACAAACGTCCAATAATAAGGACGGTTGGTCAGATCTTTATCGACCTCGACAGAAAGCTTAACCTGAGTGTGCCCGGGTCCACGCTCTAAAAACAAGCAATTGTGATATTCTAAGTAACGTTCTATGTAATTTCTTACCCAAACATGATCCATTAAGTTGCTCACTCCAAATTATTAATCTTCGGGTTCAACATTAGCTATTTGTGCTGATTTCTTTGGAAAACTGTTCACCAACTTGCATCAGCTGTTCTCGTAGCTCGTTTTGATCATCAGTTTGCACAATTAGCTCAAAAATATTATTTTCAAACTCCGAGAAATCCAATTTTTCAAGAATTGTTTCTAACGAACCAATCACGTTTTCAAACATTTGAATTTTTTCGTGCAAGAGATATAAGATATGCTCTTCGATTGTATCTTTAGTTGAGAGATTATAAATGTTCACATCGCGCTCTTGTCCCAATCGATGCACTCTGCCGATTCTCTGCTCAACCCGCATGGGGTTCCAAGGCATGTCATAGTTAATGATCTGGTTGCAAAATTGCAGGTTTATCCCTTCGCCACCAGCTTCTGTAGCGACCATGACTTGTTTCTTTTTTTGGAATAATTCCATCATCCAATCTTTTTTACCACGGTTAAAGCCACCTCGGTAAGGTACTGATGAGAAGCCGTTTTCGGTCAATTTACTGATCAAAAACTCTTGGGTTGCGCGATATTCGGTAAAAATTATTACTTTATCATCTATTTTTTTTATTAACTCAATAATTGCGTTTGCTTTAGATTGTACCTCGACCTTTTTTGCAATCTGCACTAACTTCAAGATTTGGTTTTTTAGTTCCTCACTACCTCCGGATTTTTTAAACATGTTAATCAAAGTAATAAAGGCCGCGTCTCGACTGCTACAAACTTCCCGTTGTAGGGTAATTAAGGCTAAAACGTTTTGGATGTCACCTTTAAAGGTATAATAGTGTTTCTTTACAAAGTTCGTAATTCCCAGATATAACTCCCTCTCATTAGGGGTTAGCTCAATAGGAATTGTATGGACTATTCGTTTAGGAAAATCTATTTCAATATTTTTATCAGACCGTCTGTTGCGGATCATTACTTTTTCTATTTCCTGCTGAAGTAAGTGTTTATCCTTTGGGCTACGTTTATCCTTCATATGCTCCTTTTGGAAACTCGAATATCTGCCTAACTGTCCGGGTTTTAAGATAGTTACAAGGTTGTATAGCTCTGTGATGTCGTTTTGCAGTGGTGTAGCTGTGAGTAGGAGTACGTATTTCTTTTTTATGCTGTTAATAAATTCCCAGTTTTTTGTCTTTTGATTTTTTAGCTTATGCGCTTCATCGACAATTAATAAATCATAATGTTGGTTCATTATGTGCTGGCGATGGGGATTTCTCTTTGAGGTGTCCATTGAAGCCACGATAATATCATATTTATCCCACATCCATTCCTTTTTTTGAGCAACTGCCGGAATCGCGAACTTTTGACTAAGCTCTCTTGTCCATTGCAGGACTAAAGAGGCAGGAACCAAAACTAGTATTTTCTTGGCAAGACCTCTGATTAAATATTCTTTAATGATCAGACCAGCCTCTATTGTTTTGCCCAGCCCGACTTCATCTGCCAAGATAGCTCGCCCATGCATTTCATTAAGAACTCTTTTGGCAGTGCTAATCTGGTGTGGAAAGGGAGTAAGGTTAGGCAGGTGATCCAAGCATTGCAACTGTTCAAAGTCCTTAACCTGCAACAATTCTTCTGCTTCATGGGCAAGCTGAAAAACCTCCCAGTTATCCCAAGGTCCATCTTGGGAGAAGGCTAGTTGCAAATCGTGAATCCAGGCTTGATCAAAGTTGATTGGTACGGTATTTTTCCGAAGATTAACAGAATGAACTTTCGTTAAAACTTGATTCATTATTTGAAACACCCTTTACGACGATTTATGGTTATATTACCGGCAACTTACTCGTGTTTTTTAGTATTTGTAAATACAGGCTAATTATCCAAAGTTTTTTGATGTGCGACAAGGGACAGGTTTTCCGTCTGGCATAAAAAATTTTGAAAAAAACTATCCTCTAAGCTGTTTAATTGCTATAATATTTTTGAAGAGTCCTTTTCATTAATTTTCGAAATATTTTAATACAAGCGAATGAAGGTAAGAGGAGAGACTGCAGATTTTGCAGCGCCGAAGGAGCAAGCTAAGACAAGTGAATCTCTCAGGCAAAAGTACTTTTACTGGACGCAACTCTGGAGAGAGTCCGCACTGGACCGCCAAAGGGGAAACTTTAGTAACTTTAAAGGTAGCTCTCAGGCAAAGAGGACAGAGGCATAAGGATGATTTAATTATCTTTGTGTTTTCTGTCTTTTTTATTTGTTAAAAAGAAGAAATCTCGCAAAAAATAGTTGTAAATATCTTGGAGGTGATTGTTGTGGCAGAGGAACTAAAAAGAACACCACTCTATCCGCTGTACGCTCAGTATGGCGCAAAGGTAATCGATTTTGGCGGTTGGGAATTACCTGTCCAATTTTCGAGTATCTTGGAGGAGCATGAAGCTGTGCGGGAACGTGCGGGTTTATTCGATGTTTCTCATATGGGAGAGGTTGATGTAAAAGGGAAGGATTCATTGAAGTATATCCAAAAGCTAATTACTAATGACGCTGCCAAGCTGGTTGACGGTAAGGCTCTGTATTCCCCGATGTGTTATCCGGACGGTGGAACAGTAGATGATTTACTGGTCTACAGATATTCAGAGGATCATTATTTACTAGTGATTAATGCTTCGAACATTGACAAGGATTTTGCTTGGTTTCAAGAGAATTTGGCTGGTGATGTAGAGATTAAGAATATTTCCGGAGAAGTATCCCAATTAGCTCTACAAGGACCCTTAGCTGAAAAGGTTTTGCAAAAGCTTACCACCACGGATTTATCAGCGATTGGCTTTTTTAACTTTATGATAGACGTTGATTTGAATGGGGTAAAAGGTCTAGTCTCCAGAACAGGCTATACCGGAGAAGACGGTTTTGAAATTTATTTACCAAATGCGGATGCTGGAAAGCTCTGGCTGGATATACTAGAAGCAGGGCGGGAAGATGGCGTTCTTCCATGCGGATTAGGAGCAAGGGACACCTTAAGATTCGAAGCTAAATTACCATTATATGGTCAAGAGTTATCGAAGGATATTACTCCAATTGAAGCTACGATCGGCTTTTTTGTTAAGCTGGATAAGGGAGAATTTAACGGCAGAGCGGTATTAGCGGAACAGAAAGAGAATGGTGCGCCAAGAAAGTTAGTTGGAGTTGAAATGATCGAGAGAGGCATACCCCGTACCCACTATCCTGTATTTGCCGGAGATAAGCAAATCGGCGAGATTACTACCGGAACACAATCACCAACTTTAAAGAAAAACGTCGGGCTGGCATTAATTAAGAAAGAGTATGCCGAGATTGGTAATGAGGTTTATGTCGAGATCAGAAACAAAAAAATAAAGGCGCAAATTGTCAAAACACCATTTTATAAAAAAACAAACTAATAGGAGGTTTTTATTAATGAGCGAGGTTAAAAAGGAATTTAAGTACAGTAAAGAGCACGAATGGGTAGAGGTTTTAAGCGACAATCAGGTCAGAATCGGTATTAGTGATTTTGCTCAGCATGCTTTAGGCGACATCGTATTTGTTGAGCTTCCAGAGGTTGATCAAGATGTTGAGGCTGATAGCACCTTTGGTTCGGTTGAATCGGTTAAGGCAGTTTCCGATATTTTTACCCCTGTATCTGGTAAGGTTGTGGAAGTAAATACGGAATTGGAAGATAATCCTGAAAAAATTAACGAGGAGCCTTTTTCAGGCGGATGGATTGCAGTTGTGGAACTAAGCAATCCGGCGGAATTAGACCAATTGCTATCTGCGGAGGAATACGAGGAGTTTATTAAAGAGGAGGAGTAATTAATGAAGTTCCGCTATATCCCGAATACTGTCGAAGACCAAAAAGAGATGTTGACGGCAATTGGGGTTGATTCGGTCGAGGAGTTATTCGCCGATATTCCTGGTGCTGTTCGTTTCAAGGGGGAATTAAATATTCCTAAAGCGCTGTCCGAACATGAAATTACTACATATATGACAGGTCTTGCTAAAAGGAATATTACTATTAACGACTACTCCAATTATTTAGGAGCTGGAGTCTATCAGCATCTGATTCCCAGTGTCGTAAATCATGTGATCTCCCGCTCGGAGTTTTACACAGCCTATACGCCTTATCAACCAGAAATCAGTCAAGGTGAGCTACAGGGAATATTCGAATTCCAGTCCTTGATAGCTGAATTAACTGGGATGGAAGCAGCAAACTCTTCAATGTATGATGGAGCTACCTCATTGGCTGAGGCAGCCGCGATGGCAGCCGCTTCAACCAATCGCAGCAAAATTTTGGTATCTAAAGCTGTTCATCCAGAAACCAGGGCTGTACTAAAGACCTATGCCAAAGGGCAACATTTAGAAGTTGAAGAGATTGAGATTAATAACGGTCAAACTGACTTAGAGTTGTTAAAAAAATCTTTTACTGAGGACGTTGCAACTGTAATTGTCCAATACCCTAACTTTTTCGGGATAGTAGAAGATTTAGCGGCAGTCAGCGAACTAGCTCACGGCAATAAATCACTGTTTATTGTAAGCGCTAACCCAATGGCCCTGCCTGTATTAAAAGCGCCGGGTGAGTATAATGCTGATGTCGTAGTAGGGGATAATCAACCGATGGGTATCCCGGTATCATTTGGAGGACCACATGTAGGCTTTTTTGCTGCCAATTCTAAGCTAGTTCGCAAAATGCCCGGAAGAATCGTTGGTCAGACCAGCGATGATGAAGGGACTCGCGGTTTTGTGTTAACATTACAGGCCAGAGAACAGCATATTAGACGGGAAAAGGCCTCATCCAATATCTGCTCCAACCAAGCGCTTATCGCTTTGGCGTCGGCAGTATATATGAATACTATGGGCAAAGAGGGAATCGTCGAGGTTGCTAAACAGAATCTACAAAAAGCTCATTATGCTTTTAAAGTTCTTACAGCAATTAAAGGCGTAGAACCATTATTTACCGGTCCATTCTTTAATGAATTTGCCATAAAAGTAGGAAAACCAATTAAAGAAATAAACGAACAGTTGTTAAAAGCCAATATTATTGGCGGATACGACTTAAGCAAGGATTATCCTTCATTAGAAGGTGCGATGCTTATCGCCGTAACAGAAGCCAAAACGAAAGAACAAATAGATGAATTTGCCGCTAGATTGGAGGGATTACTATGAGAAAAGCTAAAGCCCTCATATTTGAATTGAGTAAACCGGGCAGGGTTTCCTATAGCCTGCCGGAACTAGATGTGCCTGAGTTAGAGTTAAACGAGCTTGTTCCATCGGAGTACCTTCGTCAGAGCGCACCGGAGTTCCCTGAGGTATCGGAAATTGATTTAATGCGCCATTACACGGAATTATCTAATAGAAATCATGGTGTTGATTCAGGATTTTACCCACTAGGATCGTGCACAATGAAGTATAATCCTAAGATAAATGAGGATGTAGCCAGATATCCCGGTTTCACTGGCATTCACCCTTATCAAGACGAGTCAACGGTACAAGGTGCATTAGAGTTAATGTACCATATGCAGGATTATCTTGCCGAAATTACTGGAATGGACGCAGTTACATTACAACCGGCGGCAGGAGCTCATGGTGAATGGACGGGTTTAATGCTGATTAGAGCCTATCATGAAAGTCGTGGCGATAAAAAAAGAACTAAGGTTATCGTCCCGGATTCTGCTCATGGTACTAATCCAGCTTCGGCCACAGTTGCCGGTTTTGAGATAATTACTGTAAAATCCAATGCAGATGGTAATGTTGACGTTAATGCTCTAAGGGAAGTAGTTGGTGAAGATACCGCAGCCTTGATGTTAACCAATCCAAACACCCTTGGATTATTTGAAAAGGATATTTTAGAAATAGCCAAAGTGATTCACGAAGCAGGGGGCTTAGTTTATTATGATGGAGCAAATGCCAATGCGATTTTAGGAATTGCTCGTCCTGGCGATATGGGCTTTGACGTAGTCCATCTTAATTTGCACAAAACCTTTGCCACCCCGCATGGAGGCGGTGGACCAGGATCTGGTCCAGTAGGAGTAAAAAGTATTCTAACGCCATTTTTACCTAAACCAATGGTAGGTAAAAAAGCGGATAAATACTATCTGGATTATGATCTACCGCAATCTATCGGCAGAGTAAAATCCTATTATGGCAACTTTGGGGTAATCGTTAAAGCTTTTACCTATATCCGAACAATGGGACCTGATGGATTAAGAGCTGTTTCCGAAAACGCCGTTCTTAATGCTAACTATATGTTTAGAAGGCTTCAGGAGTATTATGATACCCCTTTCCAACAACACTGCAAGCATGAATTCGTGCTGTCCGGTGTGAGGCAAAAACGTCAAGGTGTGAGAACCTTAGATATTGCTAAGCGTCTCTTAGATTTTGGCTTCCATCCACCAACAATTTACTTCCCATTAATTGTTGAGGAGTGCCTGATGATTGAACCAACGGAGACCGAGAATAAGGAAACCTTAGACAGCTTTATCAATGTCTTAATCCAAATTGCTAAGGAAGCTGAGGAAGAACCTGAAAAGGTAATCAACGCTCCGCATACCACAGTCGTTGGTCGCTTAGACGAAGTAACAGCTGCAAGAAAACCAATCTTAAAATACACAAAATAATAGACTGATATAAAAGTAAGGAGGGCATATGTGCCCTCCTTTTTTTACGTGCGCCCGGCATGGGCGCAGTCTAGGAGACAAGGGGACAGGTTTGTTGTCCGGTTATTGTTTTCGAGAGACAAGGGGACAGGTTATCTGTCTGGTTATTGTTTTCTAGTGGTCTGAGCTATTCTATTTATAATCACGTTATTAGCCTCAAGAATGATTAGGTACTTTTTTATGATATTCAAGGGCATTGGACATCCAAATTGACAGCCGAATTGTAAAGGGAATATAATTACATTAATTGGGCCTATAAAGTAAATACCTAAACAGGGGTGATTTTATGTTAAAAAAACAAATTATGTTATACTTTCTACCTGGAATTATCGCAGGAATTTTAATAAGTCATTTTGAGTTAAGGGCTGTAGCAATCAGCGCTTTTATAGTTTATATGGTAATTTATTATAGTTATTATTTTTATATTATGTTATTTACGAAAAGCGTTAATTTGGTAGATAAATTTGTAAATAGAAGAAAGAAATATCCCTTATATTCATTATTGATTGCTTTAGTAAATAAAGAAATAGAAGAAGCGGAAACATACAGCGAGAAATTAAACAGGCTATATAACCAAACCAAACTATCTGCTAAGGCGTCTATCCTGTTAGAAAAAAAGCAATCAGAAGAAGCTGCAGAGATAATCCAAGAAATCAAAAATCCTAATATTCGTAATTTTAACCTTGCTTTATTAGCCTTGCATAAGGAAGATTTTGAGTTATTTGAAAACTATAAAACGCAAGTTAAGCAGCAAGATTTGCGATATGCACTTGCTGCTGAAGCGGCATATATTCGCGAAAATTTAGTAGAGGCAGAAAGATTAGGTGATCTTGCTATTTCTTCCTCTGCGGGGTTACAAAAATGGACATTTGTCAAATCGTTAGCATATCAAAGGAATAATGAGAATCGTCAATCCTATTTCTAAGCACTTGCCATGAATTAGTTATAAAGATTGCATACAGGACACGGGGGACAGGTTCGTCGTCCGAGAAAAATTTTTGTTTCCCCCTGATTCTTGGATTTTATGAGCAATTGAGCGAAGAATAAATAAAAACACTTGGAGAAATAATAAGAGTGTATTTTTATGGAAGTATTAAGGAGGCATGTGAATGGAAAATAGAGCAGGGTTTTGGATCCGTCTATTAGCCCTTATAATTGACGGAATTATTATTGGTATAGCACAGTATGTATTGTCAATTATTTTTGGTTTATTTACTGAAATGAATTTTTGGTTCACTTGGACAATAAATCTCGTATTAATATTTTTATATTATGTCTGGTTTCAAACAATTAACAAGGGACAAACATTTGGCAAAAGGATTACTAATATACGTGTAACTTATTTAGACGGTGGTTCTGTCTCATTGGGATCAATGGCACTAAGAGAAATATTCGGCAAGGCGATTTCTTCTCTCATATTGTTTATAGGATATTTAATGGCTGCTGGTAAGAATAAGCGGGCATTACACGACTATATTGCGAAGACGATTGTAATAAAAGATTAATAAATTTTTTTTTAAAAAAGTCACCTCTTTAGGAGAGGTGATTTTTAAGACACGGTGTCCAGACGAAAAACCTGTCCCCTCGTCAGCAAGCAACAACCTTGATTTTTCCTGACAACGAACCTGTCCCCTCGTCTTGCAAGAAAAAACCACTCTTTTCCTAACAAGGAACACGAGTGGTTACAGTGTGAGAGGGAGCTGAATAAAATAATTATTCAGCTCCTACTCGATTTAGACAGTTAGCTTGAGGAATTCTTCTTGTAATAATTTGGTGATTGGTCCGATTCCGTTAGCGATTTTTTGGTCATTTATTTGGACAACCGGTGTTACTTCGGATGTTGTACTGGTAATCATTGCTTCATCAGCTTCATAGGCTTCGGCTAGGGTAAACTCCCGCTCAATGAAAGGAATTGACAGTTTGGCAGCTAGTTCTTCAAGACAATCGCGAGTGATTCCTTTAAGAATGAGATTGGTTGCCGGATGAGTAATTATCGCTCCACCCTTAACTATCAGAAAGTTAGAGGAGCTGCCTTCTGTAACAATATTGCCCCTAATTTGAATTGCTTCCTTAGCATTGTTCTCTACAGCATGTTGTTTTGCCAACACGTTGCCTAAAAGATTAATGCTTTTAATATCACAGCGCAGCCAGCGAATATCTTCGGTTGTAACTACTTTTACTCCATTGGTAATTTCAGCAAGCGGTCTCGGCAGATCTTTGGTGTAAGCCGTTAAGAGTGCGGAAACATTTTCACCAGGGAAAGAATGCAATCTTGGAGCAACACCTCTAGTAACCTGCAAGTAAATAATCCCATCAAGAAGTTTATTTACCTCAACTAGCTTCAGAAGCTGTTCTTTTAGCTCATCAAGCGGCATTGGCAGTGTAATCCGTAACTCTCTTGCACTTCTGGCTAATCTTGTTAAGTGCTCATCAAGGCGAAAAAGTTTTCCGTTATAGACTTTTGCTACCTCATAAATCCCATCGCCAAATTGATAACCGCGATCTTCCAGGTCAATATGGACATTCTCTCTTGCTAAAAATTGGCCGTTGACAAGAATCATCTAAATCACTCCATTTTATTTTTTTATATTTTATATTAAGATTAAATATACATTTGCAAATGATCTTGTGAGGAGAATATAATGTTTTTGAATAAAAAGGGCTAAATATAATATGTGCAACTATTTTTCTTTATATCAAACTATTCTATCATGAATTATTTAGCAAGAAAATTAAAATTAACAGAAAAAAAATATTTATTTTTTTTCTCGAATTTTCACTAGAACTACAATATATGGTGATGTATAATGGAATAACCGCACTATATATAGGTGGTATAACGCGTAGATGGGAATAATTACATAATTGTTATTGCTTGTTTTGGACAAAACGCAGGAGGGGAAAGATGGAAGTGGTTACACGAACGAAGTTGGAAGGATTAAGTGAAAAGATTTTTTTGGACAGGTATGCCTTAAAGGATGCGAGGAACAAAAAGGTTTCTGTTGGTGATATTGTTCTGGTCTTGACTAAAGATGACCCGAAGTTCCCGCAAAAAGAGGTAGGTGAAGTATTGTCAATAAATGAGGAAACAATCAGTATTAAACTTCGTAACGGGAAAATGATTGCAACTGACATCGATCAGATTACTAGACCGGCAGAAGTTACGCCTGAGGAAATGTGGGACAGGCTGGCTAAGGCAATTGCAAATGTTGAGAAAAAGGAGAAACAAGAAGAGTGGGCTCAGAAATTCCGTCAAGTCTTGGACGATTGGAAGCTGGTACCTGGGGGTCGGATAGCAGCCGGTGCCGGGGCTAGCGATGAATTAACTCTTTTCAATTGTTATGTTATCCCTTCCCCAAAAGATAGTCGAGGCGGAATTATGGATACCTTAGGTCAAATGACGGAAATAATGTCTAGAGGCGGCGGGGTTGGCATTAATCTGTCTTCACTTAGACCAAGACGTGCTGTTGTAAAGGGCGTTAACGGTTCTTCGAGCGGTGCTGTATCATGGGGTGGGTTATTTAGCTATACTACAGGTTTGATTGAACAGGGTGGAAGCCGACGAGGAGCTTTGATGCTCATGTTAAATGACTGGCACCCTGATCTCTTGGAATTTATCACAGTAAAGCAAAAACTGGACATGATTAATAACGCTAATCTTTCTGTTGGAATTAGCAATGATTTTATGAAAGCAGTGAAGGAAGACTTAGATTGGGATTTGGTTTTTCCTGATTCTAGTGATGAAGATTATGATGAAATATGGGACGGGGATTTAAACAAATGGAAAAGTCTTGGGAAACGAGTTAAGGTCTACAAGACTGTTAAAGCGAGAGAAATATGGCATACCATTATCGAGTCAGCTTGGAGCTCTGCCGAACCGGGTATTGTCTTTATGGAATATTATAATCAAATGTCTAACAGCTGGTATTTTAATCCGATAATCAGTACTAATCCTTGTGCTGAACAGGGTCTGCCGGCGTGGGGTGTCTGTAATTTATCCTCAATTAATCTGGCTAAATTTGTTAAGGATAATCAGGTGGACTGGGAAGCACTTGGTGAGACGGTAGAAATATCCGTCCGTTTTTTAGATAATGTTATTGATGCTACACCTTATCATTTTGTCGAAAATAGAGCGAATCAAATGAACGAACGAAGAATTGGCTTAGGAACAATGGGCTTAGCAGAGATGCTGATCGGCTTAGAACTGCGTTATGGAAGTCCGGAATCAATAAGTTTTTTGGATAAGCTTTATGGATTTATTGCTAAAAGATCCTATCAAGCTTCAGCAAACATCGCGGAAGAAAAGGGTTCGTTCTTAAAGTTTGATCGGGAGAAATTCCTTGCTGGCAATTTTCTTCAGCAATTTGATGATGAAGTAAAGGAAACAATTTCACAAAAAGGGATGCGCAATGTTACGGTCTTAACCCAGGCACCTACCGGTAGTACTGGTACGATGGTGGGAACTTCGACAGGGATTGAACCCTTCTTTGCTTTTGAATATGTTCGTCAAAGCAGACTTGGTTTGGACAAGCAATTTGTCCCGATCGCCAAAGAGTGGCTGGACAACCATCCTGACGAGGAACTGCCGGATTATTTCGTATCCTCAATGGACTTAACTGCAGAGGACCATATCAGGGTGCAAGCTGCTATCCAAAAATGGGTTGATTCTTCGATCAGTAAGACGGTTAATGCCCCAGCAGATTTTACAGTTGAGGAGACTAAAAAATTATATGAGTATGCCTTTGATTTAGGATGCAAAGGTGTGACGATTTACCGTGACGGAAGTCGTGATGAACAGGTATTATCTGTTAAGGACAAGGGAAAAGAAGAAGTCCGGAGCAAGGAAAAGTCCGAGAAAGAGTATCGTCGCCGACCGAAAAAATTAACCGGAGCGACATATAAGCTGAACACGCCATTTGGCAAAGCTTATATCACTGTTAATGATGTCGAGGGCAAGCCCTTTGAGGTTATTGTGAATGTTGGTAAAGCTGGAAGCGACGTTTTTGCGATGTCTGAGGCCTTAGGCCGAGTATCAAGTCTATTTCTTCGTTTTGGGGAACTCCCTGACGGCAATAAGGCTCGTTTACTGATCAAACACTTAAAAGGTATAGGTGGTTCGGGGGCAGTAGGGTTTGGTCCAAATAGAGTAGAATCAATTGCTGATGCGGTTGCTAAAGCCTTAGAAATGCATATGGACGGTGAGGATTCCGATAATTCTTTAGCTGCCGGCTCAGAAAAGGAAATAGACCTAAACCCGGCACTCCAAACAGCTAATAAACAGCAAATTACCCAATCGGGAGATTTTGAGCTTGATTTATGTCCAACCTGCGGTACAGCTTCATTGGTTAATGAGGAAGGTTGCAAGCATTGTGTGCAATGCGGCTACACCCGCTGCTCGTAGGCAGTGCAGGCAGAGAATGTTATTATGAAGTCTTGCAAAACATCTGGATATCTAATTATCCAGATGTTTTTTAGTGTAAATATTCTGATTTTTCTTACGATTACAAGATTATTTCTCGATTTTTGCAGGGATTTGTCGAAGTTTGTTGAATATGAAAGCATATCCATATTTTTTTCTAATACTTAACAAAGAGAGGTTACGCTGGATGAGTAATTCTTTAAAGGATCAGCAAATAAAAAATGACTTTGTTAAGAAAAAGCAGATAGTTTTGTTTTCAGCATTACTTATTCTTTTGGCGATTCATCTTTTTCACATTTTTTTTTCGAATATTTATCTATCAAACAGTAATCCTATATTACACAATTTTTTGGAATTATTTACTGTTAATATAACCTTTTTCATCGCTCTTCAAGGGTGGCTTCTGTTTCCTTATAAAATACCGGCAAGACATTTGTTGATTAGTGCCCTGTTTTTGCCAGTTGGTGTTTTTGATTTGTTACATATTCTTTTTCACGAGAAATTCGGTCTGGCGATTTATGGAGGTTCCTTAAAGGAATCTAGTTGGTTCTGGATGCTGGCTAGGTTAACTGAGGCGATCGGCATGTTTAGTATTCTTCTTTTTAAGCAGGAGAAGATTGAAAGAGTCAAAAGGAGTTGTGCTTATGGTGGGTTGCTGATTTATACCTTTCTAGTTGCTTCTGTTTTTATTATTGTAGAAAATAATCTGCCGGCATTGATTAACAGAGGGTTCGAACCTACAGAATTAAAAATAATTTTAGATAGCATAATAATCAGTTTATATCTACTTTCTGTATTGATTCTCTATTGGAAATACCGATTAGTTGATTTTGCAAACAGAATTATATTATATATAGCTATTACTTTTCTGATTCTTGCGGAAATAGTCTTAACATATTATCACCTTCATAGCATTGACTACATTCTGGGCAGTTTCTATCGAATTATTGCCTACTATTATATTCTCCAAATAATTTTCATTAATAACATCAAGGCACCCTTTGTTGAGAAGCAGCTGATTGAAAAAGATAATTATGAGAACCTGCAGATGTTCAATTGGATTATTGAACAGATACCCACCGCAGTTTTGGTCGTAGACCATAAATATCGGATTCTCCTGGCTAATCAGAAGGCTAAAGAGTATTTCCAATCAGATGGAAATTCTGTAGAGCCTCGTGGACAGAACATTAAGTATTTTTTGTCTCGAAAGGGGCTTAAGGATGACGAGATGTTAACTGTTAAAGCGATTCGCGATGGCCTAGAGTTCGTGAAGGAGAAGGTTAGAATAGACAATAAAGTCTATCAGTTAGATATTTCTTTAATTCGCAATCCTGGAAATGAGGAAATTCTTGGGGCGGCCACCTATTTTTCCGATATTACAAAGGAGGAGACTGAGAGTGCAGAACGTCAGAAGATGCTGCTGGAGTACTTTAATCAATCCAAAAATCTGCAAATATTAATTGATTCTATACCGATTGCTTTTTTAGGGATTGACAGCAAACTGCGAATAATCGCCTTTAATAATCAAGTTGCCAATATTTTTGGGCTAGCTAAGGATGTGAAGCTTCTCGGCAAGCATCTTAGCTATATTACCGAAATAAAAGGAAATGATTACCAAGGAATGCAGATCTATAAAGCCTTGCAAGGTAAAAACATTGTAAATGAGCATGCTTCGATCAGAAATCTCAATCTTCTGGTAAATGCCTATCCAATTAGTGATAATAACGGTGAAAAAATAATTGGGGCTGTAGCATTATATCAAGATATTACTGAGCTTGAAAATTTGCGGAGTGAAATGGGGAATATTGAAAGGCTCAATTTAGTTGGGCAAATGGCGGCCAGTATTACACATGAGATTAGGAATCCGATGGCGACGGTCAGAGGCTTTATTCAATTGCTGAGTGAGCAAGCAGATAAGGGAAAGGAGGGCTATTACTCGATAATACTAAATGAGCTGGACCGAGCAAACGGAATTATTACCGACTTCCTTTCGTTATCTCAAAGCCGGGTGCTGGAAATGAATGAGTGCAATTTGAATGAGATTATCAAAGAACTGCAGCCGATTATTATGGCGGACACTAATATTAAGGGACAGTATTTTGAGTTGCTGTTAGATGAACGTCTCCCGAATTTATTGTTAAATAAAAAGGAAATTAAGCAATTGCTCTTAAATTTAGCCAGAAACGGAACGGAAGCGATGACATCAGGGGGTAAGTTAATTATTTCGACGAGGTTGCTTGATAATCAGGTAGAATTGCTAGTGACAGACACGGGAAGCGGAATTTCTCAAGAGAAAATAGGCAGGATATTTGAACCGTTTTTTACTACTAAGGAGAGAGGAACAGGCTTAGGGTTGTCGGTGACGAAAAGCATTGTCGATAAACACCATGGACAGATCAGAATTAATTCAAACAGTGGAGATGGAACTACTTTTATCATCAGCTTTAATCGATTATAAGATAGGGTCAGGTGGATAATCTCCACCTGTTTTCAGATAAATAAGTCATACTTACTCCTCTTTTGCTTTAAGGCCTTTATAGTGCTGCCCTTTTTCCACATAGACTCTACTAATTCTGGCCATTTCCGCTCTTTCTTCTTCTGTTAAAGAACGAACTGCTTTAGCAGGATGACCGACCGCTAAGGTGTTTGGCGGAATTTTGACACCTTGCAGAACTAAGCTGCCTGCTCCGATCATCGAGCCTTGACCAATTTCTGCGCCGTCAAGGATGATCGCTCCCATGCCGATTAGGCAACCTTGACGGATTGTCGCACCGTGAATTGTTACTTGGTGACCGACTGTTACGTCATCTTCAATTATCACTGGATGGTTGTTGCTTTGATGCAAGACGGAGTTATCTTGAATATTAACACGTTGTCCGATAATGGTTGGTTCTACATCACCACGGATTGAGGTATTGAACCAAATACTGGATTCCTCGCCGATGGTAACCTCTCCGGTTATTGTTACATAATCAGCAATGTAGGCGCTTTTGGCAATTCGTGGACTTTTCCCTTTGTATTCATAAATCATCGGTATGTTCCTTTCAGAAATCACTTATTTGAGTAAAAAACCAGCCTGTTCAAGCTCCTGACAGAGCGAGCTTAATTGCTCTTCAGTATCTGCTTCGATTGTGTGCAAATGCACTCCCTCAGTTAAGTCCGATAAATAGGCTGCGTTAGTACTATCCATTCTTTTGATAAAACCTATTACGTCCCGTCGGTTTTTTATCATCAGAGTTGCAGTTAATTCTCCATAAATTGGGTGTTCAACAGAGACATCCCTTACTGTAACCCCATGGTCAACCATCATTAGCAACTCCCGCTCGGTATCCTTTGGGACGTGCCGACAAGCAATTATTTTCTTAAACGATAAAGTGCTTCTTTGCTCGGTAAGGTAGACATAACCCTGTGAAGTTGCCATTACCGGTTCATTTCTGGCTTTTAATAAGGAAATATCTTGAACGACAATCTGCCGGCTGACATTTGTTTTTTCAGCTATTACTTGACCAGTTAGCGGTTCAGTTGTTTTTTTCAGCCAGTCAAGAATAAACTGTCTCCGTTCCTCACCAGTTTTTTTCCTTCTATCCATATCCGTTTCTCACCGCCCTCTGAATAATTTTGCTTATCAATGGTCTTTGCTTACCAATAGTATAACAAATCAAATCGGTCTCTGCATTTCTAGAAGGAGGTTTTTCGCAAAAATAGTTGATACCCTAGAACAGGCAATTATTCCGTCACGTATGATAGTTTGGAAGGGAGTGTTAAAAATTGAGTGATCTTGAGAAAATTTTTAATGATCTTGAGAAACAAATTTTCCAAAGTTTTAAAGGGATACTTGATACTGATAAAAACTGGGATAGGCTATTTAATTTGAGTGCCCACTTGCCAAAGGCTTCAGTTAGAGAGCAAAATAATAATGTGTATGTAACAGTCGATCTCCCAAAGCTGACGAAAGATCATCAGCTAAAGTTGAGCTTAATCGAAGATTATTTAGTTATCCAAGGCAGTTTGGAGAAGGAGCAGAGGGTAACATCTAAGAGTGGTGGCAGCATAAGCGAGAGTCGTTCGGAATATCTCTATAAAACAATCCCTCTTCCAGTACGAGTTGCCAGAAAAGGGGCTAAGGCAACTTACAAAAATGGCAAATTAGAGGTAATCCTTAAAAAAACAGGAGAGCTTGCAGAGTGGAATTCAGATATTAATATTGACTATAAATAATTTATATAAATAAATTTATTAGTGAGCATGGAGTATCCATGCTTTACATTTTTTATGGCAGGATAGTCTTTGTTGTGGTATGCTTATTTTAATAAAAAACTACATAATAATTATTATTATTTATTCTGACGATGTAGGAAATCTATTTATCAGGAGGAGACAATGATCACAGCAGAGATTAACATTTGGATTGCTTTTGGAGCAGGGATCTTATCTTTTTTATCACCCTGTGTATTGCCGATATATCCCTTATATCTATCTTATATTACAGGAATATCAGTCGAGCAGATTAAGCGGGATTTCAATAAAAAAGAAATCAGAAATCGAGCATTATTACATACCCTGTTTTTCGTACTGGGTTTCTCTATTATTTTTATTGCTATGGGTTTTACAGCAAGCTTAGTTGGTAATTTGTTTTATGAATTTCAAGATATAATGCGAGTTATTGGTGGCATCTTGATTATTCTGATGGGGCTTTTCATCGGTGGTTGGCTAAAATGGGAATGGCTGATGCGAGAAAGGCGGTTGGAGTTCAAGAATAAGCCGACAGGATATGCGGGGTCAACCTTGATAGGTATCAGCTTCGCTGCAGGATGGACGCCGTGTATTGGACCAATTCTGGCAGTAATTTTAACCATGGCAGCTGCCGAGCCTTCGAAAGCAATTATTTTGCTAGTAGCTTATAGCATTGGCTTTGCAATCCCGTTCTTTTTGATGGCTTTTTTCATCAGCAGCACAAAATGGATCTTGCAGCACTCTACGCTAATCATGAGAATCGGCGGTGCGGTGCTCGTCTTAGTTGGGATTTTATTATTTACTGATCAGTTAAGCAAAATTACAATATATTTAACTAAGCTGTTCGGCACAAGCTGGTTTTAGTGAGGTTTGTCTAGTTCTCTTTAGAAAGGGGTTTAAAATGCCAACACCTAGCATGGAGGATTATCTAGAAAAGATTTATCAGCTTATCAGCGATAAAGGGTATGCCAGAGTAACGGATATTGCCGAAGCGTTAGGAGTAAATACCTCATCTGTTACTAAAATGATTCAAAAGCTGGCAAAAGAGAACTATGTCATTTATGAAAAATATCGTGGTCTAATCCTGACCGAAAAAGGGGATAAAATTGGTGAAAAACTAGTCGACCGTCATAATATTTTGGAGGATTTCCTACGAATCATCGGTGTGGAGGATGAACAAAAAATCTATAATGAGGTTGAGGGAATCGAGCATCATTTAAGTGTCGATTCCATGGAGGCTATTGAATCTTTAGTGGAATTCTTAAGCACTAATCAGGAAATAGTTCAACGGTTCTTAGCTTATCGCAAGTTAAAAGAGCTGGATAATAATTAATCAAAGACTGTCTGTACGACAGTCTTTTTTACTTTCCACCTACATAGTTATTTAGTAGGGGTTCGACGAAGTTGAAATATTTTTTTTAGGGGGCACCCTACGGGCACAACGATCATATTTCAGCATAGGAAGCAGCTCGACGAAGTTGAAATATTTTTTTTAGGGGGTGGATTGTAATGAATGCCGACGCTGTTATTGAGGGCGGTGGTGTAAAAGGAATCGGTTTATTAGGAGCAATTTGCGAAGCGGAGAAGAACGGCTATAAATGGCGCAGGTTGGCAGGAACTTCAGCTGGGGCGATTATTGCTTCGCTACTAGCAGCGGGCTATACTGCCCATGAGCTAAAGAAGGAGATCCTTGAGTTAAACTACAAAAAATTCGTGGAGAAAAAGGGACTACAGGTCATCCCGTTAATTGGCGGTGCTTTAAACCTCTTAAGATTTAATGGAGTTTTTTCCGGGGATTACATTGAGGAATGGGTAAGAGAGAAACTGCTAGTAAAGGGCGTGCGTACCTTTAAGGATTTAAAAAGAACGCTTTATATTATTTCTTCGGACATTACAAGCGGTGAAATGTTGGTTTTGCCGGATGATTTAACAAGGTATGGCATTGATCCACTAAATTTTTCGGTGGCTAAGGCAGTAAGAATGAGTGCCAGCATCCCTTATTTTTTTCGACCCGTTCAATTACCAGTGGTGAAGGATGGAAAAAAAGAATTGCATACCATTGTAGATGGCGGCCTATTAAGCAATTTTCCGGTTTGGATCTTTGATCATGGACGTGAACCGGACGGGCCAACATTTGGATTTAGAACAGTTTCTAAAAAAACCGGAAAACCGAATAAAATAACCGGACCATTTACCTTAGGCTTTGCTTTAATTAGTACAATGCTGGAGGCTCATGATACCTTACATATTAAGGAACATGATTTTCTGAGAACAATCGCCGTTCCTTCAATCGGGATAAATGCTACGAAATTCGATATAACTATGGAAGAAAGGGAGAAACTGTTTGAG
>Ga0209347_1002922_pt1 | contig 21183 bp, 19 predicted proteins | sample AutmiccommuBRH23_FD_187382 | JGI IMG/M metagenome (GOLD analysis project Ga0209347, IMG submission 187382) | Deep subsurface microbial communities from Mt. Terri, Switzerland - Autotrophic microbial communities BRH/23 (SPAdes) (version 2) | ecosystem: Environmental > Aquatic > Deep subsurface >...
GTGCAGGCAGAAGCCATCAAGAACCTGCCGTTGGAAAAGATCGTGGTCTGGGACAGCGGCGACGGGCAAGGCGGCCTGGGCAGCCTGGGCAAGCGGCTGATGGGGGTAGTGCCTCCCATGCACGAGTTGGCCAAGCTCACCGGCCTGGAATTGCCCGATTTTCTCGGCAAGCTCCAGCAGGGAGAGGGTCGCAAGGTGGAGGCCAAGATCGTGAACGACGGCGGAGAGGCGGACGCCTCCGAGCAGGCCAGGCCCGAAACGCTGGACGTGACAACCGGCACGGCCAGGCCAAAGGAAGAAGACAGCGCAGAATAGTCGCGCTGACTACCATCAGGGACCTCGATCAGAGGTCCCTGATGCTTTTTATAGTGTAGGCAAACGGGGCGCTTTTTGGCAAGGGGACAACCCTGGCATATCATACTCGCAAGATGACTATCACACGTATCCTCATCCGCTATACATTCTGGGGGCTGTTGGTGGGGGCCGTCGTATGGGTCGGGGTTCTGGCGGGCCACCTGGTGCCCGTGGACCTGCGGCGCGAGGCTCTTTTGCTTGGCCTGTTGATCGTCGTGGGCCTGCTGAACCTGGGCGACCCCATCAACCGCGCCATGACGCGCGTCGAGGACCGGCTGTGGTTCGCCCGGCACAGGGACAGGCTGGAGCGGCTGATTGAGGCCCTGGCCGTGGTCCACGATCAGGCCACACTGCAAACCCTGTTGGTACATCGCCTGCCCCAGATCATGGGAATATCCTCGGTGGGTCTATATCTGCGCACCATCGACAACGAACTGGCCCTGGTCGAGTCCGTGGGCATGGACGCGGAAAAGCCTGCCCCACGCAGCCTGCCGCTGGGCGGCCAACTGGCGATGTATCTGACAGGCCGCCGCGAATTGCTGGCCCATGCGGCCCTGCAACGCGCATTGGCCAACGGGGAACTAAAGGCGGAGGAGCGGGCGTGGCTGGAACGGGAGAATGGCTACCTGTGGCTGCCCCTGAACTCGCGGGATACGCTGCAAGGGGTGCTGGTGATGGGACGCAGACCGGGCCGCCGCCCCTTTACCGAGGAAGAGCGCCACTTTTTACAGGTGCTGGCCCATCAGGCCGGGATCACCGCCCAGACCGCCCAACTGACCGCCGAGGTACACGAACGGCACAAGGAACTGGCCGCGGTCAAGCAAAAGCTGCTGGATGCCGGAGAGCAGGAGCGACGGCGGCTGGCTCGCGAACTGCACGATGGCGCCGTCCAGGAATTGCTCGGCATCAGCTATCAACTGGCCCTGCTGCCCCAGGCAGCCGACCCGCAGACGATCAAGCTCATTCGCCAGGAAATCCTGGACGTCGTTTCGCAGTTACGCACCCACATCGGGGAACTGCGCCCCGCCGGGTTGGAGGAGGTGGGGCTGGCCGCCACGCTGACCGGCTATGTGGCCCGCCTACAGCGCAACCAGGAGGAGCGCGGCCCGGAGATTAGCCTGGATATAGACCCCGCCCTGCCGACGTCCTCCGCCCCGGTGGCTCTGTGCCTGTTCCGCGTGGCCCAGGAGGGGCTGCGCAACGCCCAGCGTCACGCCGAGAGCACCCATATCGCCGTCCGCCTGTGGGCGGAGCAAGGCCAGTTCCTGCTCACGGTGCGCGACGACGGGAAGGGCTTTCAGGCGCCTGCCCGCCTGAGCGAGTTGGGCGCGCAGAACCATTTCGGGCTAATCGATATGTCCGAGCGGGTGGCCCAGGTGGGCGGCTCGTTCGCGATCCAGTCCGCGCCCGATCAGGGCACCACCTTGACGATTCGCATTCCCATCCAGATAGAAGGAAAAGCCAGTGGCCCAACCGACCCGTATCGTAATCGCTGACGACCATCCCCTGGTGCGGATGGGGATCGGCGCTACTCTGAACGCCCAGGCAGACCTGGAACTGGTGGGCGAGGCCGTGGACGCCCATGAGGCGCGCGAGCTGTGCCTGCGCCTGCGGCCCGACGTGCTGCTGCTGGACCTGAGCATGCCCGGCCCGGCGCCCACGGACACTGTGACCTATCTGCGCGAGCATTGCTCCGCCACCAAGGTGGTCGTGCTCACCGCCTACGACGACGAGGCCTATGTGCGCGGACTGCTTGCCGTGGGCGTGCGGGGGTACATCCTGAAAGACGAGATGCCCGAAACCGTGGTGCGGGCCGTGCAGGCGGTGGCGCGGGGCGATTCCTGGTTTAGCGTGTCCCTCCTGAAGAAACTGGCCCGCCGGGGCACGCTCGACGCCCAGCAAACGACGGGCATCGAGCTGTCGGATCGCGAGCTACGCATCCTGCAACTGGCTGTCTGGGGCCGCACGGACCGAGAAATCGGCGAGGAGATCTTTATTTCCGAGCGAGGCGTGCGCTATCACCTGGGGCACATCTATGACAAGCTGGGCGTGACCAGCCGGGTGGAGGCCGTGGCCCAGGCGGTGCAACTGGGCCTGGCCGAAGCCCAGGAACGGCGCGACGGATAGCTTCTGGAGAGCAGGCCAAGCCTCCCCTGCCGGACCGCCCAGTATGCATGCTGCGCCATCCCTGGCGGCCTCCAGAATGAGCCGGCAAGGGTGTCCAATGGTGCTAACATTTGGTGGTCACGGAAAGAGATGCAACTCCGCGATAGAAACGGCTTTCAGCCCATTTATCGGTTAGGGAGCGTTGGCGAAGAGAGGCCGTATTGCCCGCTACACCTGGGACTGAAGGTCCCAGGCTGCGGAAAGAAGAAACCCGTTGAAACGGGTTAAAGAGCTTTTAGTGCACTTGAGTGCACTTTTTAATCACTAGCCCAGCACTTGAGTGCTGGGTGGGGCGCGGCCTACATACCGAGCGGCGAGCATTAGCTGTTACGGAACCCAGCCCTTTCATCGGTAGTACGTACACGAACCCATAATCCGCGAAAAGTTAGCGCCATTGGCCACCCTTGGCGGCATGCGGTGACTTGCTTATTCACCTGCATCCACCGCCAGCAACCCGGCTCGTTCCAGCCATGTCCTGTACGCTGCCAGCGAGAAGGGCGGGTTGCCCGCCAGATAATGGTTCACCCCCTGCCCCAATCGGCTGGACCAGGTAATCAGGTAGAACCGCCTGGTCCCCATCGAGAAGGGAACTTCGCCCACCGGCGTGACGCTGTCAGCCTTGGCGATTCCCTGCCCCTCTGCCAGCACCTCGCCGCTCTCGACATCCCGCAGCGCATAGTCCAGCGGCAGGTCTTCCCGCGTATCATTGCAGGCCACCAGCACCTGCTTCCAGTTCCCCGGCTCCTTGAGCATCAGGCACAGCGGCGCGTGGCTGCGCTGGATAAAGCTGTACGCCAGCTTTTTCTCCATGTAGTAATCCACGATGGCGTCAGAGAACTGCGGCCAGCCGTCGATCAGGTTCCACCAGATAAGCCCCGTGCGCCGCCACTTGCTGCCGCGGAATAGCTCGATGAAGAATTTGAACGCCTCGGCCTGCGACACCTGACTGGCGAACGCAAACTCCTCCAGCGTCCCGGGCACCTCCCCAAACAGCTCGCGCACCTGTTTAGCCATCAACTCCACCCGATAGTCGTACAGGTTCACGCCGGGCACGGGCGAACTGGCGTGTAGCAACCACTCCTCGTTACCCTGGTAAGGCCACAGCTTGTCCGGGGAGATGAACTTGTGGATCGAACGAACCGACGGGCAACCGTGATACCCGATTTCGCTGGCAAAGTGACACAGCGATCCCTGGTAATATTGGCTCTTGTAATAATCCCTCGGTCCCCACAGGTGGTTCTCCGGCAAATAATCGCGGTTCGCATAGAAAGCCACCGAATCGATGTAGGGCGAACTGGGCAGATAGGGCCGCCCGGCATCCTCCTCCAGCAACACACCGGGCAGTACCTGCCGGGTCAACACGTTAGAGTTCGGGTCCAGATTGCGCCCCGACCAGAGATAAGAGGCGTCACACTCGTTATCCCCCGACCAGAGGGCAATGCAGGGATGCTGCCGCAACCGCCGCACCACCTGCCGCACTTCGTCCGCCAGTCGCGAGCGGAAATCCGCGTCCTGTGGATAGATCGAGCAGGCCATCGCGAAATCCTGCCAAACCAGCACCCCCTGTTCGTCGCACAGGTTGTAGAATAGCTCGTCCTCATAGACGTTGCCGCCCCAGCAGCGAATCATGTTGATGCCCAGATCGTCCACCATCTCCATGATGGGCGGAATCCGCGCTGCATCCCGCGAGTGGTAGGCGTCCACCGGCACCCAGTTGGTCCCCAGAATAAACACTTTTTCCCCGTTCACACGGAAGCAGAACTCGCCACTCCCCTGCGGGTCCGTCACGCTGGTCCGGTCCAGGGCCACCGTGCGTATCCCGCAGCGAAATTCCCGGCTATCGATCTGCTCACCGTTCTTCCACAGGGAAACCTGGCAGGCATACAGAGCGGCCTCACCGCGCCCCCTGGGCCACCACAGCGCGGGGTTCTCCACCGTCAGGCGAAACACCCCGCCCTGAAATAGCATCCGCTGGCGATGCGCGAACGTCGAGTCCCCACAAACGCCCGTGAGCTGAATCTCGTACAGATCGGCGGGAGTTCCCGTCAAGCGCGCGTCGAAATGCGCGGCCAGCGTGGCCCGCGCATGGTCCGCGGATATGTCCAGCGTTTCCACATAGAACTGCTCCAGCGGCTCCGCCGGTCTGAAACGGACTGCCGCCGGACGCCACAACCCCGCCGACAGCGCCCTGGGCATGATGTCCCAACCGTACATGTGCGGCGCCTTGCGCACATACAGCGCGTCATAGTTGCTCCCCAACGACTGCAACAATGGGGGGTACTCGTACTTGCGCGCCTCGTCCATGGCCGGGCGGATGTGAATCAGTAGCTCGTTCTCCTTGCGCAGCAGCCCTGCCACAGGTAACACCTGCTCCACGAGCATGTTGTCACAAGAGCCAATCTGCTGCCCGTTCAAGTAGATGTCGGCATAGCAGTCCAGCCCCTCGAAGACCAGTTCGGGGATCATCCCGACGTGCTGCTCGCCAGCAAACCGGCGGAAATACCAGATGTGCGCCGCTTCGTACTTCCGCAGCGAGGCCATGTTCATCCCATAGAAAGGGTCGCCGATCAGGCCCGCCGCTTGCAGGTCCAATTCGAAATTCCCCGGCACCTGACAGGGGTAAACCGTCAGTCCGGCCTGCTGCAACTCGGAAACGGTGTGAAATTCCCCGGTGGGCGGCTCCAACGTATAGGCAAACGCCCACTGTCCGTTCAGATCGATAGATGGTTGGTTGGTAGTGGAAGACATGATGCTCCTTAGAGATTAGTCCCAGGCCAGAATAACCTTCCCTGCCCGCCCGCTGTCGGCGACCCGGAAGGCTTCCTCGGCCTCGGTGATCGGGAAGCGGTGGGTAATCATCCGCTGGAACTTGGCAGACAACTCGTGCCGCAACATGAACGCGACCAGGTCGGCGTAGAAATGGATGGGCATGACGAACGATCCCATCAGGGTGAGCTGCTTGCCGATAATGGCCGTCAGGTTGACGCTCGGCTCGGTGGAGCCAAAGCCGACAAAAGCCCCCCGACCGCCCCAGCGCAGGACATCGATCACGCCGCAATGGGCCTCGACGCTACCCGACGTCTCCAGGGCTGCATCCGCACCGCGTCCACCGGTGAGGTCCCTGATGGCAGCGCCCAGCCGCACCTGCTGGGGGTTGAGCACCTCATCCGCGCCCAGTTCCCTGGCAAGCTGTAGCCGTTCGTCCACGATGTCCACCCCGATGACCCGCGCCCCCATCGCCTTGGCCATGACCGTGCCGGTTAGCCCCACCGGCCCTTGCCCAAAGACGACGACTGTATCCTCCCCGTTCAGTTGCAGCTTGCGCGTGGCGGTGAAGCAGGTTCCGGCGATGCAGGCGATCATCGCCCCATCCTCGAAATTCAGTTCATCCGGCAACAGCAAGCAATTCCGCTCGTCTACCACCATATAGTCGGCGTTCGGCCCCACGGTGTTGGGCTGACCCAGCGGCCGCCGCTCCGGGCAATGCTGCAAGTAGCCTGCCCGGCACACCGGACAGTGCCCGCACCCCATATAGTGATAGATGGTTACCCGGTCCCCCACGTGAACTCGTTCGCAGAACGCGCCTACCTCGGCCACCACGCCCGCAGGCTCGTGGCCCGGTATCCACGCCGGTTTGTCCGCAAAGAACGAGGCGGGCCGCCGATAGACGTGCAGGTCGCTCCCGCACACCGCCGCCCGCTTGAGTTGGATCAAGACCTCCCCCGGCCCCGGCGTCGGCATGGCAAAGTCGCGTACCTCTACCTTGCGATCCCCAACGAAAACGACCCCCTTCATTGTGCCGGTTGCCATGATAGCCTTTCCTCCTGATGTCTATGTGCAATGCCTCTGCAACGCTAGATGTACCACCAGTTCCCCGGACTCACGGATTTCAGGTTGAATCCTCGCTGCCCCTCTGGCAACGCGGCCAGCAACTCCTGCGCCTTCTTCCCGATGGCCGCAGCGGCCAGTTCCACGTTGCGTTCGCCCACGCTCGCCGAGGCGTGTACCCTGGGGTCCAGCCCCCCGATACCATCCGGCGCGCTCATGTCCAGCTTCAGCGGACCATCGCCCAACTCGCCCATATCCACCAATTCGGGGTAGAAGAACATCATGTTCGAGGTCTCCCACTTGGCCGCGTGGTCTGTGCTGGACTCCTCCCCCATGCTCAGAGTCACCTCCCACAACCCGATGCCGGTCGCGGTCCCATCGGCCACTACCGGTGCCAGGGCCTGGTCGATCATGTCCCTCTGCTCCTGCATGTTGTGGCCCGACACACCGATGATCACGCGAAAGCCGGTCCGCTTGAGGCGTTCGAATAGCTCGGACAACACCGGCACAAGGTACTGCTGGTTGAACTCGGCGTGAAAGTAAACCGGCGGATACACTACCCCACCGAATTGCTCGGCGCATTTTACCAGGATGCCGTGCGCCTTGAGCGCATCGTTCCCCAGCGGCAGGTGCCGCCCGTGCCATTCGATCAGGCCAAACGGCACATACACTACCGGGAAACGCCGGGCAGCCGCCTCCAGTTGCCCCGGCCGCATGTACTGCATCTGCACAACACGCGCAAGATCAGGGTCCATGTGTTCCTCCTACTGTGACGAACAAGCCATCGTTACTACCCGTTGCACAACAAGGCGCCGCGCAGCTTCTCCAGTCTATGAGTATACTGATTATCTTTAGTATACTCTTTATGCTCTCCTATCCTGCTCAGGTTCATCTGCCGCCTGCCGCTCCTTGCATAGTTCGTACGTAATAGTCCCGTCGGCCTGGGCAACTGCCCCCGAAATGATCCGGTATCCGTTCCGCACCCAGAAGGCGATAGCCAGCGGGTTGTTCACCTGCACCCCGGCCAGGATCGTGGCGATCTGGGGATTGCGCCACACCTCCCGCTCTACCAGCGCCACTACCCGCGCGCCCAACCCCTGCCGCCGATAGGGCGCGCCGATCATCAACAAGAGCAGAAACGCATGTTCCGGGCGGCCAGCAAATCCCTGGGAGACCACGTCCACCACCCCCACCAATTGCTGCTCCCCCAGGTAGATGCCGTGGAATGTGCCGCCTTCCTCCACGGAGTGGCGCATGTCCTCCATGACCATCTCCAGCGAGGCGCGGGGATTCGGCCCCAGCGGTAAAAAGTCCTCGCACTGCCGGTAAACCTCGAGCACGCGCTCCGCCTCGTCCGGCCCTACGGGCCGGATCGTGATCCCCTGCTCGCAGATGTGCACCATCAGTCAGCTCGCTTTTGAGCCACACAGCGTGCGCACGTCGGCCCAGCCATACGCCACTTCGGGCAGTTCCGCCCCGCCGATGGTCACAGTTCTCTCAGCCACAAGTACCCCGCCCAGCGCCTCGTAAAAGGCGCGCGCTCCCTTGTTCTCAGTCAGCGCCCAGATCATCATCGCGGGCATCCCCTCCTGCAACAGCCGTGCTGCCACAGCCGCCACCAGCCGCCGCCCGATTCCCTGTCTGTGGTGCGCTTCGGCGATATAGATCGCCCCCACTTCCCCCTGATAGGGTAATCCTTCCGCGTCTGCGCACCTCCCCGTGGCGAACCCGGCTATTTGCCCGGCAAGCGCACCTTGCCCTTCAGCCGAAGCTTCGGCCACATAGAAACAGTGAAACGTTCCGTCTCCGGCCAGGGCGGCCTGCCAGCGGCTCTCGCTCTTCTCATAGCTCAGCCCGGCCAGAAACTCGGCAGGCACAATCCCCGCATACGTGGCGCGCCAGCTATCCACGTGTACCCGCGCCAGCCCTGCCGCATCCGACAGTCGCGCCTCGCGAATCGTTACGCTCACGCGCCCTGCTTCTTCATCCACACCCCCACTGCCTGAAAGCGTTCTAGCGGCACCCGAATGCCGTCCGCCGCGACCCACAGACAAAAGTTCGCCCGCCGCAATCGCGGGGTATACAGGGCGTCCAAAGCGATGGGAATCTCTTCCAGAGGGGCCAGGATGAAAATGCTCGGGGCCAGTATCCCGACCAGGATGGTATCCTCCCCCAACACGTCCAGGGCCAGCTCCCAGAGGGTATCCCCCGTAGGTGGCGGGGTCAGGGCGTGGATGCCGTCCAGGCCGGTCTGCTTGATCGGCTCCAGAATATCATGCACGTGGCCGCACATGTGCACCAGCGCGGTTTTGTTCTGGGCGTGTACCGCCTGCACGAAATCGCGCACATGAGGGCCGTTGTACCGCCGGTAAATATCCGGGCTGATGAAAAAGGTGCTGGTGTTCTCGCACAGGATCAGCACATCGCACGGCCCGCGGGCCAGCAGGTCAAACTCCTGCAACTGTCGCTCGTGCATCACCCGCATCAGGGCTTCCATCTCCTGCCGATGGTCGTGCAGCAGATAGTAAAAGTTCTGCGTGCCCATATCGAACTCCAGCAGGCGCGGGATGGTAGATTCAGGGCAATAGCGGGTGACGATTCCATCCCCTCCGATCATCGCGTTGATCTGGGCGAAAACCGGCGCATCGTCCCGCTCGACGTACCGCGCCCCTTCCCACAACTCCCGATACAAGCCCACGTCTTCTAGCGTGCTCAAGGGGAATCGCGTGGGATGGGCGCCCTTACGCTCCCACACGAGCCTGTCCTTGCCAGAGACCAACTCGGTCACCTGGCAATTCCCCTCCCGGCGGGTCGTCACGTCTACCCCCACAGGCCATTCCAGCGTCGGCGAGGCGAAATCCACACCGGTGCCCCAGCCGTTGAGCAGCAGGGTATCGCATCCCACGTACCGGTAAAAGTCCAGCCCTGACATGCCTGCCAGTTCCCCAGGCAGTCCGCCCAACGTGGCATCGTCCACCAACGTGGTCCACGCCGGTCGGTCAGCAGGTGCTCTATGCATGATGGCCGTAAGCCGTTCGCGTCCGTTCATCGTTCCTCCCCGTGGCCCCCGAGCTGCAAGGCTGGGCTGTGTGATGGCGCTATTATGTCCCAGGGCCAGCCATCTCGTCAACTGCCACCAACGCGCCAGCCCCCCGGCAACCTGCACAACACCGTAGCCTTGATGCAGACACGCAGCGCATTCTCTTTGTTCAATAAACAAACACTTCCTTTCTTTGGCCCTTTTTACTCCCTATAGAGGAATCCGGTTGGGTAGCTCAGGCGCTCTTTTACATCTAGCAGGAAATGCCGGTATAATAAGAGCACGGGAACACCCCGGGCGACGCCATCTGGTGCAACGCGTGTGATTCAGTACTGGTCCGCTGCTCTCACAGGCAGCGCAGAGTATCCACAAGAGAGGATGGCAAGAGTGAACGAAAATGTGCTGGTCTTTGTTACCGTCGGTTCCGCCGAAGAAGGGAAGAAAATCAGCCAGGCGTTGATAGAAGATAGACTGGCCGCTTGCGTCTCGATTATCTGGCCAGTGACTTCTACCTTCCGATGGGAAGGGGATGTCTGCGAAGAAACTGAAGGCTTATTGATGATCAAAACCATGTCCGCACGTATGGAGCGCATCATTCACCGCGTCAAGGAGCTACACAGCTACGAGACGCCCGAAATCATCGCCATGCCCGTGGCTGGAGGTTCGGAAGAGTATCTGCGCTGGATCAACGGGGAAGTAGGTTCGGGTTCCAAGTAGAGGTCCCTTCCCAATCAGCTTTCCATTCGACAAAAGCCCCTCAGGAGTTGGTCCTGAGGGGCTTTTGTTTAGTCTCTCTCCTGGCGTCGCTACGGCTTGACGACGGTGCCGTCCAAGCGACGGATTTCCGCCCACGCGCCGTTGTAGACGTGATCTGGATACGGGAACTTGGCCGCCAGTTCCTCGTTGATGTCGATCCCCAGGCCCGGCTTGTCGTTGCACCACATGCACCCATCCCGCACTTCGGGGCAACCGGGGAACACTTCTTGCGTCTGCTCGGGGAAAAGGCTCAATTCCTGGATGCCAAAGTTCGGTACGGCCAGGTCCAGGTGCATATTGGCCGCGTGTCCCACCGGTGAGACGTCGCCGGGGCCATGCCACGCTGTCCGCACGCCCATGAACTCGCAAAAGGCCGCCAGCTTGCGCGCCATGCTCAACCCGCCAATGTCCGAGATGTGTACCCGGATAAAGTCAATCAGCCGCTCCCGAATCAGGGGCACGTACTCTCCCTGGTTCACGAACAACTCACCCATTGCCAGCGGAGTGGACGTCTGCTGCCGCACCATGCGGAAATAGTCGTTATCTTCGGGGGCAAACAGGTCCTCCAGGAAGAACAGCCGATAGGGTTCAACCGCCTTGGCGAGCCATACACCCTGGATCGGCGGGATGCGCTCGTGGACGTCGTGCAGTAGCTCGATGTCCTCCCCCACCGTCGTCCGCAGATGCTCCAGCAATTGGGGCACCGTGCGCACGTAGGGGGTCGGTTCCCACGTTCGCTGCTGGTGCGGGTTCAGCGCCATGACGGTGTGCATGCTCCGCCCACCATAGGTCTCATAGCCGGGGATCGCCATCTGCACGCGAATGTGGCGGAATCCCCTTTCCATATAGCGGCGGACGGCATCCTCCACTTCCGTCAGGGTATTGCCGGAGGCATGCGTGTACAGGGGCACGCCCTCACGGCATTTGCCGCCCAGCAACTGATACAGGGGCATATTTGCCCGCTTGCCCTTGATGTCCCATAGCGCCTGATCAAGGCCGCTCAAGGCATTGTTCAGCACCGGTCCGCTCCGCCAATAGGAACTGACATAGGCCGCCTGCCATAGGTCCTCGATGCGGTCCACGTCGCGGCCGATGGCAAAGGGCTTGAGGTACTCCTCGATAGCCGCCGCTACTGCCAGCGGGCGCTGGGTGAACGTCGCGCAACCCAGGCCGTACAGACCCGGCTCGCTGGTCAGCACCTTGACCACTACCAGCCGGATGCCGTTGGGAGCCGTGAGGATCGTCTGGACATCGGTGATCTTGATGGTAGGTTCTCCATGTTCTGACATATTGATCTCCTATGCATTGTGTTTTTGGTGTGCTATGCCAATACAATCGATTACCCGACGCCGGTCACCCGGCACTCTTGGGCCGCACCTTGGATGAATCCGCCGTGCTGGCCCATTCCGCCCGATGGCGCTCTACAACTTCCGGGTTCAGGCGATGCCCCAGCCCTGGCCCGTCGGGCAACAACAAATGCCCTTGCTCGATGCGCTCCGGGGGATCGAGCAGGTCCGCTCGCCAATCCGCCTCCCCCCAGGCATATTCCAGGATCAGAAAACTGCTGGCCGTGCTGATCACCTGAGCAGTCGCCGCCGTCGCCACCGGCCCGGCGGGATTGTGCGGGGCCACCAGCACTTGCGTCATGGCTGCCGCCCCGGCGATCAACTTGGTCTCCAACAGCCCCCCGTCGTGCTTCACATCGGGCATGATCACATCCACAATGGGCCGCGTTAGAAAGGGGCGAAACTCCTCTATGCCGAATACGCTCTCCGCCGAAGCGGTGGGCATCGGCGCGCGCGCAGTTACGCGGGCCAGTTCGTCCAGTTGCGTGTGGGGTACCGGTTCTTCGTACCACAACAAACGGCAGTCGGCCAGCGCCTCGGCCACCTGGATGGCCTCGGAAGCCTCCATGCGCCCGTGGCAGTCCACCGCCAGTTCCACCTCCTCGCCAACGGCCTCGCGCACAGCACGCACTCGCGCCACCCCCGGCTGCCAGGCCGCCCGCGGCCCGGTGCGCACGTGGTTGTACCCCCGCAACTCGTCGAATGGGGCCAGCTTGACCGCCGTGAATCCCTCGACCACAGTCTGATGCGCCGCGCGGGCAAACCCCTCCGGGCTGCGGTCCATGACATGCCGGTTGATATTGGCGTACAACCGCAGGCGATCCCGCAACGCGCCCCCGAACAGCGTGCGAATGGGCACGCCCAACGCCTGCCCCATCAGATCCCACAACGCCTGCTCGATGGCACTCAGGGCCGTGTGGCCCACCCGCCCGGCATCCAGCCGCCGCAACCGCTGGCGCAACTGCTCGATAGCCAGGGGATCCTCGCCTGTCAGGGTCGCCCCCCACTGCTGCAACACCCCTAGCAACAAGGCGTCGTTGCCGCTGTGGCTGGCCTCCCCCATCCCCACCAGGCCCTCGTCGGTGTGTACCAACACGAACACCCAATCGCCCCGGTGATTTACGTGGACCACTACTGGCTCGATACGCGCGATCTTCATTCTACCCTGCTCTCCCATTTGTCTCTGGTCTGGCGATGTGGATAGCAGTATAATGGCCCCGATCTGTATCCGATCATACAAAAGGAGAGATACCTATGAGCCTTTTTAGCTATCGCCACGACCGGCACGCGGAAACCGGCCAGCCTACCATCCGCCTGAGCGCGCCGGATGACCGAGCGAGCGCCCAGGTTGCCCCGGCATCGGGCTGCAACCTCTTGTCCTTCCAGGTGGAGGGCACCGAATATATCTTTGCTCGTCCCGCCGCCAGCGTGCTCAAGCTACTGGGCACACCTATCCTTTACCCGATGCCCAACCGCGTGCGGAACGGCCAGTTTACCTTCGAGGGGCGCACGTTCACCTTCCCTACGAACATGGGCGGCCACTTTATCCACGGCCTCGTCCGCGATCAAGCCTGGCAGGTAGATGAGCCTGTCGCCTCGGAAGATAGCATTGCCTGCACCGCCCGCATCCGCTTTGCCCCCGACACGGACCTCTACAAGCTGTTCCCGATTCAGAACACGCTGGAGGTTACCTATACCCTCAAGGCCGATTCCCTTCGAATGGGCTGGCGGGTGCAAAACGACGACAAACAACAACGCCTGCCCTTCGGCCTGGCGATTCACCCCTATTTCCCCATCATCGGCCCCCGCGAGTCCGCCCGCATCCAGGTTCCGGCCAGTAAATGGATGGAAGCCGTCAACCTGATGCCCACCGGCCGCCTGATGGATCTGAGCGATGGGCCTGCGAATTTACGTCAACCTGTCTCGCTGGCCGCGCTGAACCTGGACGACGTGTTCTGGGGCATGCAGAGCGACGCCCCGGCCACAATCTACTATGACAGCATCGGCAAGACCCTGACCCTGGGTGCCGACGACTGGTTCACCCACGTGGTGGTATACACTCCCCAGGGGCAGCCCTACTTCTGCATCGAAAACCAGTCCTGCTCCACCGATGCCCACAATCTCTATACCCAGGGGCTGCAAAAAGCCGCCCATCTATCCATCCTCGAACCGGGGCAAACCTTTGCAACCTGGCTCGAATGGCGAGTTGCCAGCCAATAACCGAACCTCGTAGCCTTAACAGGGTGCGTCGCCCCTTCGGACCCAGGGTGACGCACCTTCTTGGCCCTGCTCTGCACGATGTCAACAGCATTCTATCCTCCTGCCAGCGTAAGTCAATCGCAGCAGTCACGAGCAATCGCGGCGGCAGGCGGGCATCTCTCGCACTTTTGACAATCCTCCTCAAAGACGCTATGCTCCTCCCGTAACATCGCCAGCTATCGCAGCCATCATCCCCATCTGACGAGGTAACATGCCACCGGAACACGCCAAGCCTCTGATCATCGGTATAGCAGGCGGTACCGCCAGCGGCAAGACCACCCTGGCCAAATGGCTGGCCGAGTCTTTGAGCGAATTACGGGTGGATGTCTTTTCGATGGATCGCTATTTCCGCCCGGTCAAGCCCAAGATGATCGCCCCGATCACCCGCGTCGTCTATGATGACTATAACTCGCCGGATTCGTTCAATCTGACGCAACTGGTCCACGACATGGATGAGCGGCTGGCCGCCCCAACGCCGCCGCAGGTCATCATCGTGGAGGGCCTGATGACCTTGCAGGATGACGCCATCCGCTCGCGGCTCGATCTGCGCATTTACGTGGATGCCCAGTCCGACGAGCGCATCGTCCGCCGATTAAAGCGCAACATGGCCCACGGCATGACGATGGACGAGATCGCCACCTTTTTCCTCGATTCCGTGCGCTATCGCCACCAGGAGTTCGTGGAACCCTCCCGCTGGCACGCCGACCTCGTGCTCAACGGCTCGCAGCCATCGGAAACAGGCCTGCAACTCGTCCTGGAATGGATTCGCCACCACGCGCCGCCCAGCCACGCGAACGGCGCTGAATAGAACGTCAACCAGTACTGCGCAGGAGAATAATATGCCATCCCAACAGAACCCCACCCCTAGAGAACGGTTCATTGCCGCGCTGGAGCATCGCCCCATCATCGGGCGAGTGCCGCATTTTGAGCTGGTCTTTTACCTGACGATGGAGGCGTTTGGCAAGGTCCATCCCACGCACCGCCACTATGCCCAGTGGGACCAGATGTCCGAGGCGGAGCGCATCCTGCACCGCAGCGAAATTGCCGACATCTATATCATGACGGCGGAACGCTACGAGCACGACGCCATTTTCATCCACCCCAATCCGAGCAGCATGGACGAAACCCAGCGCCTGATCGACCTGATTCGAGATCGGACGGGGAATCGCTACTTCCTGATGATGCACGGTGACGCCACCTATTCGATCCCCAATGGCAACAATATGGAGGAGTGGTCCGCCTGGCTATATGAGAACCTGGACGAGGTCAAGGCCCAGGCCGACCACATGGTCGACGAGCAACTGGAACGCGCCCATATCCTGCAGCAGCATGGCGGGCTGGATGGTTTTGCGCTCTGCTCCGACTATTGCTTTAACAACGGCCCCTTCCTCCGCCCGGCCATGTTCCGCGAGGTGGTTACCCCGTACCTCACGCGCCTCATCGCTGGTCAGCGCGAGCTGGGCTTTTACGTCATCAAGCACACGGACGGCAACATCATGCCCATTCTGGATCAGTTGGTGGAAGCCCGGCCCCATGCCCTGCACTCGCTGGACCCGCAGGGGGGCGTGGACATCGCCGAGGTCAAGCGTCTGTACGGGGATCAGGTGGCGCTCATCGGCAACGTGAACTGCGGCCTCCTCAGCACTGGCACCGACGAGGAAGTGGCCGAATCGGCCCGCTATGCGCTCAAGCATGGCATGCCCGACGGCGGCTATGTGTTCGCCACCAGCAACTGCGTCTATACCGGCATGCCCCTGGTCCGCTATGACCTGATGCTCGACGTCTGGCGCCACGAGGGGAACTATACCGAGGCAGACTGGCAATAAGCGGCCCAATTGCCAGCGCCTAAGCAGCAGTCAGAGATCTGCTTCTTCTGATCCCAAGACCGGCACGTCCACAGACAAACAAAGGGGAAAGCTCCGATGTTCCTATGGAGCTTCCCCCTTGCACAATATCTCTCTGTGCCTCGCCTTGACAGGGCAGGGCTTGGGCTAGTGTTATAATCCTGAGGCCATCATCCGCTACGCAGACCCCGCCATCTGCTTTCTAGCCATCCTGCCAATGCCTGACAGCAAACTCCCTGCCATCCACAACATCAGCAGCGTGCGTGTCATCGGATGGGTCTCCAACCAGCCGATCACGCTGAACGGCAGCGCCTGGTCGCTGAACCGTCCTTCGACCCGATCATGGCCCGGCACCGGCTCGAACAGGTTGCCGGGCATTTCCTCGCCCTCGGGGAGTTCCTCCCCCCTCTGTGCAGTGAACCCAGTTTCCCGCAGCATCACACTGAGCACCCCCGGTGCCAGTCGGTTCCCCCAATACATGGCCTTGGCCGGAAAGCCACACGTGATCTCGGGGGTAGGGTGTTCGGCGGCATACAGGATGGCATCAGCTACTACCCGAGGTTGAAAGAGAGGGGGAAACCCCTGCGGCTTGGCTCCCATCTTAGAGCGGGCCACATCGAACAGCGGCGTGTTTACCGACGCGGGCACGATGCTCGTTGCGCTGATCCAGTACCCTTCTTTCCCCAATTCCATGCGCATGGCTTCCAGGAAACGCAACACTCCCGCCTTGGACGCACTGTAGGCACTCTGCAGGGGTAAGGCATGCACGCCCTCTGCAGACGAAATCATGATGAACGCCCCTCGCCCTTCGTCCTTCAGGTGGGGCAGCGCCGCCATCGCCCCATAGGCCGCCCCGATCAGGTTGACGTCTATCACGCGCTTGAACTCCTCGGGCGTTGTCTGCTCGAACGTGGCATAGATGCTGACGGCAGCCGCCTGCACCCACGTGTCCAGGTGGCCGTACTCCCGCACCGCTCGATCCGCCACCGCCTTTACCTGCTGGAATTCGGCGGTATCCGCCGGTACGGCAATCGCGCTGCCCCCTCCCCGCTCTATCTGCTCTACCAGCGACTGAAGCCCTTTCAATTCGCGGGCGGCAGCCACAACCCTTGCGCCGCGTTTGGCAAAGCGGAGGGCCGTCTCGCGGCCAATGCCGCTGGAGGCTCCCATTACCACTACCACCTGCTTCTCAACTGGTTTCAGTTCCATAGCTTCCTTCACTCACCCTTCCCATCCGGTCAGAGTTCAACAGGGGGGACTACTACCTGCACTGCCGACGGGACCAGCCGCACCTTGATGGGCACCTGGCCGATCATCTCACCATCCGCCTGTACCTGTACGGGCTGGCGGCAGTCGATCAGCACCTCGTTTCTGGCTCCCAGAAAGCGCATCCGTGGGTTCCGATGCTGCCGGTTGAACAGCATGCTCCACCCCACGCGCAAATAGGCCCACAGCGAAGGCAGCCGGATGATGCACACAGCCAACTCGCCATCGTCGGGGCGGATATTCCTGGCCCAATGCAGGGCCGACCCGCCCACGCGACTGGTGTTCGCCACCAGTACTTCCGATGCGCGTAGATGCATCGTGCGGCCATCTACCATGATTCGGAAACGATACGGCTGGAACCCAAGAAACTGCTTCAACACCTGCAAGACATAGGCAAACCGCCCAAAACGCAGTTTCGCCTCGCGACGAGTCCCGCCAACTACCAGCGAGGAGACGCCCGCTCCCACCACCATCACGAAATACTGCTCACCCACCTGCATGGCGTCGATGCTTCTGGTCGCATGCCCGCCAACCAGCAGGTCTACCGCCTTGTGCAGCTTGAGCGGGATGCCCAATTCCCGCGCCAACGCGTTGCCCGTGCCTATCGGGATGATGCCCAGCGGCACCGCGGTGCCCACTAACCCGCCCACCACCGCTGAGACGGTCCCGTCCCCCCCCGCAGCCACCACCAGGCTAAAGCCTTCCTCAACCGCCTGTCGCACAACCCAGGATATATTCTCCTGGCCGATCATCTCGTGAATAGCATACCGGCTATGTGCCCCCCTGAACTTGTCCCGCAGCGCCTCGCGCAGTTCCAACTGCTCAAAGCGGCCTGCCTCCGGGTTCAACACCACGAAAACCGGCCCGACCTGCGCGACGGGTCGGGAGATCCCGCGCAAGTGGGCACGCAGTCGGTCGAGGAGCAAGGTGGTCATGCGTAATCTCCCACTAGAAATCCAGCCGCCGGCCGTACGCCGCCTCGGTGAAAATGCCAATGGCTTCTTTCAGGGATAACGCCGGAAATTTTATTAGCCGCACATCGCTCTCTCCAAGACCAAGGCGGCCTGCCTCCCAGATGTGATGTACTGCCTGCGCGTAAAAGCCCATCAGACGCGCCCCCGTCGCATCCGCAGCCACCGCATCTGTGCTGGCAATTGCCAGCCCCGTCTCAAAGGTATAGCCCTCGATGGGGCCGGTGCCGATCATCGCTGGATGCCCCACGGTGATCGCCAGATCAATGGGGAAACGCCTGGCCATCGCGGCGATAAACGACGGCATATCGGTGAAAAAGTCGTGCTGATGGTATTCTTGCTTCGCGCGGGGATGCCCATAATAGTCCGCTGCCGGATAGGACATGGCGATGTTCTTCAGAGCCAGCGTCACCGTGGCCGTGGCATGCATCTTGAGCTGGCTCACGGCAATCAGCGTCTCGTATTCCAGCACGCGGGGATTGACCATCACCGACCGTTGTGGCCCCTGGACATCCTTTTCAGGCGCATAGGTCAGCTCGACTTCTTGAAACGGCGGGCGATTGTGATCAAAGAAGGTAGCCCCTTCCTCCTCCACTACGTCCATCATCCCCACCAGCCGAAAGACCTCGTCGGTCTCGGCCGCTCCGGCCCCGCCGCTGACGATCAGTTCCTTGGGGCCGTACTGCTTCACGTAGCGCAACACGGCTCGCAGTGTGTCAGGCTGCGTCACTCCGGTTGTCTTTTCTGGAGATGCCCAGGTCTCATTGGGTTTCACCGCCACGACCTTGTCGCGCACCAGGGATTCCACGTCAATGTATTCGAGGGCATTTGGGATCGCCTTCTCTATATCCTCATGGTGCGTGATGATAACCGAAGCCATCGCCAACCTCCCATACGGTTATAGGCAGCGTGCCTGCAGCGACACCGGGCGGATTGGGCGTGACAGACACGTACGCTGATCCCATGCCGGTTTCTGGGGCAGTCCTCCCGCTCTACGCGCAGGCCGTTGCGCCGAATAGCCTGGCGCAACGGCCCCACTCACCCCCACATGGTAACCCCATGCCCGGCCCTCAATCGGCCTACCGGCGGATTCTGGTGAATCCCCTTCGCCGAAGGTTATCCTCTACGGTATCCCGGTCCCCCTCAGCCTGGCTGGGCAATTCAACGGGGGTGGGTTCGCGCTCGGCGCGTTCTCGCGAGGCCACATCCCAGCATACGTCCTGAGGCGACAGCCCCTTCTCGCACAAGTCCTCATCTATCGTCTGGCGGTCCCCTTCTGCCTGGCTGGGAGTCATCATACGCATGGCGAGCCGTTCTCCGGCAGAGCGTCGCCCCATCGCGAGTGGCTCGCCTTTTTCGGTGGCTTGCTTGAAGCGCTGCAAATCCTCGTGAATCTCTTGTTTCATTGCGGCGCCGAACAACCGCCCCCAGGCCATCCCCATCATGCCGCCAACCGGCACGTAATGCAGGTTAAGCTTCACTTCGGTGACCCGGCCGCCAGGCAGTTCGCGAAAACGCACATTTCCGGCATGATCAATATCCGAGCCGGAGAAGGAACGCCAGGTGATCAGTTCGTTAGGGCGCTCGTTCAAGATCGCCGTATCCCATTCCAGGGTGATCGGCGTGCGCCCAGGAGTGGTGGCAACCCAATGGTGACGCCCGTTACCCAACGAAGTAACAGACTCGAGGTGACGCATGACTCGCGGCCAGTTCTCCAGGTCGCGCCAAAAGTCATAGACTTGATCCACGGGACGACGGATGGTTACCGTTTCCTCTACCTCCAGGCCCATGCGCCGACCTGTCATCATCCTTCTCATCCGCATCCGCCCGGGTCTTCTGCCCAACATATCGTAGAGGAAACTATGTCCAGTAAACCCGCGAAATAACAAGAGGCCGCTTGCCACGAGCGAAGGCAAGGTTACTCGCCGGTTGGAGCGCAAACCCAAGCCCATCAGCATGGCACCCCCAAATAGGGAGAGCGCGCGCTCGACGGGGCTGACATTGGCCTGCTGGCCATATTCCCGTCTCTCGTTCATCTTTCTCCTTTCGCTAACAACCAAACACCCAGCCAGGACGCAACAACAAGCCTTGGAGCCTGGCAGTCCGTGGAAAAGACTGGCAAACGCGATGGGTGTGCATGGGGCAGCAAGGGAGCAGGGCAAAACAAGAGATGGTGAGGACTACAGAGATTGGTGCATCGAAGAAGGAATGGCTGAGTATAGAAGGCTACTAGAGGGGAATCACGAGCGCCCTGAGGCGACAGACGATGACTTGATCAAGGGCATTATATCATAGCGCACTACTCGCGTCAAAGAAAAGTGGCGCCCGGGGCGGTCTTGTGGACCGCCGCCATCCCTGGCCAATGGCGCTAACATTTGGTGGTCACGGAAAGAGACGCAACTCCGCGATAGAAACGGCTCTCAGCCCATTTATCGGTTAGGGAGCGTTGGCGAAGAGAGGCCGTATTGCCCGCTACACCTGGGACTGAAGGTCCCAGGCTGCGGAAAGAAGAAACCCGTTGAAACGGGTTAAAGAGCTTTTAGTGCACTTAAGTGCACTTTTTAGTCACTAGCCCAGCACTTGAGTGCTGGGTGGGGCGCGGCCTACATACCGAGCGGCGAGCATTAGCTGTTACGGAACCCAGCCCTTTCATCGGTAGTACGTACACGAACCCATAATCCGCGAAAAGTTAGCGCCATTGGCCATCCCTGGCGGCTCTCGTGGGCTGCACGCGAAAGCGATAAATAGCAACAGGCGGCACCCCTTCGGGCACCGCCTGTTGTACTTGCCCTTGCGAGCAAAAAAGTCGCGAATTCTAGTACATGCCACCCATGCCGCCAGGGCCACCAGGCCCACCAGCCGGCGCCGGAGCGGGCGGCTCGGGGATGTCGGTGATCAACGCTTCGGTGGAGAGAATCATCGCCGCGATGGACGAGGCATTCTCGACTGCCGAACGGGTCACCTTGGCCGGGTCAATGATCCCCGCCTCGAACATGTCCACATAGTCGTCGGCCATCACGTTGTAGCCAATCGCCATGTCGCCAGTTTCCTTCTGGCGGCGGCGAATCTCGGCCACGACCACGGCGCCATCCTGACCTGCGTTCTCCACGATGCCGCGCATCGGGGCTTCCAACGCCCGGCGAACGATGGCAACACCGGTGTTCTCATCCGACAGAGCCAGCTTCACATTGTCCAACGCCGGAATGGCGTTGATCAACGTGACCCCACCACCGGGGACCACGCCTTCTTCGACAGCAGCGCGGGTCGCCGACAGGGCGTCCTCCACGCGGTGCTTTTTCTCTTTCAGTTCCACTTCCGTGGCAGCACCCACGCGAATCACGGCCACCCCACCG
>Ga0209347_1002923_pt1 | contig 21182 bp, 18 predicted proteins | sample AutmiccommuBRH23_FD_187382 | JGI IMG/M metagenome (GOLD analysis project Ga0209347, IMG submission 187382) | Deep subsurface microbial communities from Mt. Terri, Switzerland - Autotrophic microbial communities BRH/23 (SPAdes) (version 2) | ecosystem: Environmental > Aquatic > Deep subsurface >...
GATTTTTCCGCGGTCTCTCTGGTCGCGCGCAGCTTCTGGCGTATCCCGCGCATCTGTTGTCGCGCCGCAGCCGCAGCCGCCTCCGCCTGCGGATATTCGCCGACGTCATAGACGCGCGTCTTCAGGACCTCCGCAATGGCAACCATGGCCTTCGGCGAGGTGACGATGAAGAGATAGGCGAGCGGCAGGACGAAGATAGCGGCCAGCGTCAGAAACGGGACCGCAAAGCCGCGATCGAAGAGGTTCAGATTGACGCGCGGCAGCAGTCGCAGACCCTGCACGGCTTCATCGTCGTCGTGGTTGAGGGCGAGCCAGCGGTCGGCATATTTGGCTTCCGCTTCTTTGAGGATCTTGGGTCGGTAGAGCAGGTGGCTTCTGGCATCGAGGAATTTGAGCACGGCATAGAAGATGACGAACGGCGCGCTCATCATCGCCGCCGAGAAAAGGAGGCTCGAGAGTTGCGGGCTGCGCCGGCCGCCGAACAGGCTGCCGTCGATGATCTGTCCGCCGAGGAAGATTAGGAACATCAAGAGCAGCATCAGCGATGCCACTAGCACCACCTTACGTGGTAACGTGAGCCGCGAGAACAGGAAGCGCTCCTTCTTCAGCGCCACGAACGGTGTGCCGACGGTGATCCAGCGCTTCAAGCCATTCAAGGGAAACTTGCGCGCGACGCTTTCGAGCAGGGCCGCGGCGATGACGGAGCCGCCGTGGCTGTGCGCGACCAGGCAGTAGTTCTCGTTGCGCTCCTCCAGGCCGCGCAGCACGGCAAAGAGCTCGTTGCCGGCCTTGCGCCGCGCGCTCTCGGCGTTCTCGCCGCTCCAGGTGAAGGGGATGAAGTCGAGCTCGCCCTCCTGAGCCCCGACGAGCTGGCGAATGTGCTGCTCGCATGTGCTGCCCGCCTGCCACCATTGCAGCTCGGCCGGTGCCGTTGCGCTCGCGGGCCCCACCACGTGGGCGTAGGTCCCATGTACGGTTACGACTGTCGCCACTTTCCCCTCCGTTGGTGGCGCGCCGCCGCGCTCGGCGCCGATCCTGCGTCCTAGCGCTCGGCGTTGACAATGCTAAGACGGCGCCCCGGGGTCCGCGAACCGCTATCTGGTGCCGATGCGCAACGCCAAGGGAACGTGGCGGGAGACGCGATCCCTTCGCTTGCGCGCGGCCCGGCGACTCTGTGGGCGACCGTGCGGGATTTCCCCCTGATGCACGCACGCAACGCTGCGCATTCGGATTGGCGGGCGATAGCGGCTGCGTTGGCGAATTCTTGAAAAAATTGGCCTAGGCTTATCGGGGCTTGGGGGATGGATGTTGCTCGACCGCGCCAAGATTGCACTGCTCGCCGTCGCATTCATCATTGCTGCGGGCGCTCAGGTTCATGCGGAAGGGGCGCTTGCGTATCTGGAACGCCTCAAGGGTAGCAGCGAGCGCTACAAGGCCCCGAGCGAGCTCGATCCCCGTTACACCATGGCGCTCTACGTCAATGCGTCCACCAAGGGGCCGTGGCGTCAGCGCATGTGGGTTCTGCAACGCAGTGAGATCGGCGGGCCTTGGCAGCTTGCCATGTGGGACGAGCGGCATTGGAGTAACGCCGGCTTGGGCGACGGCGAGGTGCCCAGCTACAGTTGGCCGGTGTCGACGGGCCGCTACTATCGCGGCAACAAGTTCTCCGGGCCGACGCCGACCGGCGTGTTCGCGCTTGATGAGCGCAAGTGGCGCCACAGCCGCGGCTGGTCTGCGCCCGGCATGGTCCACACCATGTACATCGACTTCCATTATGCGAGCGGGCGTCGCTCCGGCGTTGCCTTTCACGGGACTACGCGCGGGCGCTATCGCCGGCTGGGCACGGCCGACTCGCACGGCTGCATTCGCATGCGCCAGGACAATGCGCTAGCGCTCTATAACCGCGTCACCGGTCGCGACGAGGTGCGGCCCGAGCACTTGCGATGGGGTGAGGTGCCGCGCTTCTGGAAGAACGAGCGCGGCCAGAAGCGTTGGGGCTACACGCGTGACGGCAGTCCGCATGCGGTTGAGCTCGCCGGCGCGACCGACCGGTCGTTGTCGGCGGCCGTCGAAGGAGGCGAGGGCGTAGTCGCCGATGCGGGGCCCGGCATTCCCGACGTGCTGACCAAGACGGGCTTTCGCACGATCGCCGTCATTTTTCAGGACTGATAGCGACACGGATCGGCTGTAGCGCGGAAGCGACGGCGGCTGCAACGGCGAACAGCGCCAGAAACAGCACGACCTCGCGGCTCGCCGCCAGCATCAGGGCCGGCGCGACGCTGACGGTGCTGCCGCCGGAATCGCCCAATGCCGCAAGGCGCCAGGAGAGCACGGCGGATGCGCTCGCGATCCCCATGCTGATGCCGAAGGCGCGGGTGACGTTGAGCAGCCCGCCGGCCTCGCCTGACAGCTCAGGCGGCGCGGCGGCCATGATGGCGGTGTTGTTGGCTGCGGTGAAGAGACCCTGGCCGACGCCGAAGAGGGCGAGCGCGAGCATGACCTGGATGAGATCGGCGCGAGTGTCTCCAAGCGCGGCGTAGAGGTAGCCGAGCCCGGCGAGGCAGACCGCCATCGCCAGCAGCGTCGGCACGCGCGCGCCGAGGCGGTCGTAGAGAATGCCGCTGACGGGCGCGAGCAGGCTGATGGCGATGGGAATGATCGCAAGCCGCAGGCCGGCGGCGAGCGGATCGTCGAGATAGGCGCGCTCGAACACGAACGGCATCAGCAGCATGACGCCGAACAGCAGCGCGTAAGACATCAGGCTGCCGGCATTCGCCAGGCAGAACGCAGGACTGTGAAACAGGCGCGGATCGAGGAGCGGCGAACTGGAGCGGAGCTCGGCGCGCACGAAGATGGCGAGCAGGATGATGCCGGTCGCAAGCGTGCCGAGGAAGGCAAGTGAGGTCGCGCCCCAGGTTTGCCCTTCATTTAGCACCATCATGAAGGCGGTGAGCGTCGGCCCGAGCAGCAACGCGCCTTTGAAATCGAAGCGTGCATCCTTCGCCAGGTGCTGCGTGACCGGCAGGATGAACCAGCCGGCAAGCGCGCCGGCGATGCCGAATGGTACGTTGATCCAGAACACCCATTGCCAGCCGAGCGTGCTCAGCAGGATACCGCCGATGACCGGTCCGGCGCACAGGCCGATCGCTTGGGCGGCCGCCTGGATGCCGACGGCGCGTCCGCGCTCTTTCGGCCCGGCGGCGGCGACGACGATTGCGACGCTGTTGGCGGAGAGCAGGGCGCCGCCGATCGCTTGCAGCACACGCGCGGCGACGAGCAGGGGGAGATTGGGCGCAAAGCCGCAAAGGCCTGAGCCGACGACGAAGACGACGAAGCCTGCGGTGTAGAGCAGCTTGTGGCCGAGCATGTCGGCGAGACGGCCGAAGATCGGCATCAGCGCCGCCATGGTCAGAAGGTAGGCCACGGCAACCCAGCTCACGGCGCTGAGGCTGGTGCCGAAGGCGTGCTCGAGCGAGGGCAGAAGGAGCTGCGCGATGCTGGCATCCACCTGGCCCATGAAGGCGCCGATCGAGACGACGCCGACGACGAGCCAGCGATAACCGGGGCGGCATGCGATCGACGGCGCCGGCGCCGGCTCGCAGCCGCTGACGAGCGCGTCGCGGATGCTGACGATCGACCAGGCGCTTGCCATTCGGCGGGGACCTCCTTGAAGCCGCGTCAGCAGCTATCTGCAGTCCAGCCAGGTTAGCCTCGCTGCCCTCAGCTCCCGGTTAAGGGCGCAGGCAGACAAGCCTCAAAGCCAAATAAAAACGGCGCGGCGCGGACAACGCGGCGTAAACGGATCGGTGTCTCAATCGCCGCGTCTCCAGGAGATGAGCGCTCGGTGTGTCCTCATGCCCATGCTTGATCTGCGTCCGATATTGGGGGCCGTCGTCCTGCTGGCCGCTGCCAGTCAGACGCACGGCGCCGACTACACCGTCTGCAAGAGCACGTACGCCTTGTGCACCACGGCCGAGTGCACGCCGGTTCCCGGACGCGACGATCAGGTCACGTGCGCGTGCGAGGTGCGAACGGGATACTCGGCGGGTGAAACCGCGTGCCGCCCCGCGAAGAAGACAGCGGAAGGTACCGAGATCGTTTCGCGCTACTTCCCCGTAAAGAGCCTGTCGATCTGCGCCAACGACCGGCCCTGGGCCGACTGTCTCGACAAGTCCTGCACCGTCGATGCGAAGGATCCGACCAAGGCGATGTGCGCGTGCACGACCGAAAGCGGGAAGGGTCCGTACGTGGTGGTCGGCGACACGTTCACACCTTCGACGTGCACCACCGGAGTCATCTCCTCGGCCACGGTCGAGTTGAACAGAGAGATCACCGAGTTTCTAAAGACGACGAGTGTGCTGAAGCCCTTCACCATTACCGTGCTCAACCCTTCGCGTTCGCAGGGCAGCGCCGAGCCGACGAGCGGCAAGATGCCGGAGTGAGCGCGCGGAGGCGGTTCGCACTGCCGGCGGATGTGCCGAGGCGCGCGCGCGATCCTGTCAGGGCTCCCCCGAAAGTAGAGATGCGCGTGCCCGAAAAGAGCCATTTACTTGGGCCACGCTCGCTGCTGCTGGGTGAAAAAAGTACAATGCGTAATCCGGGGGATTTCCAAGATGGCCGATACCGACCTCGCCGAGGCGCACGGGCGCAAGGCCTCGCTTGTCATTAACCGTGGCATATCCATCGTCGGCTCGCTGACGATCGAGGGGCTTGTCCATATCGACGGCGCCGTCGACGGCGAGGTGCGCTGCAAGGCGATCCGCATCGGCGAGCGAGGGCTCGTTGAGGGGCTTATCGTCGCCGAGAAAGTCGTCGTTCTGGGCGAGTTTTCCGGCGAGATCTATGCCGACGAGATCGTCCTGGGCGCCGCCTGCTCGGTCGACGGCACGATCTGCCACAACAAGCTCATCCTGGAGAAGGGCTGCTACTTCGAGGGCAAGTCGCGCCGCTTCGCCGACCCCCTGGCCCACGCTCCGGCGACCTCGGTCCATTTCGTGATCGAGCCCGATGAGGGGCCGCTGCAAGCCTGGGGCTGAGCGGCTCCCCCCTAAATTAGAGGCCCGTCCGGGCCCATGTTCCCATTGCCACCCACCCGTGCAGGGACCGGGATTGCCCCCGGCGGCCGCCTGGGATAACGAGGGCGTTGACCAGGAGTGGGGAAGATGCAGGAAAAGGTTAAGGCCGCAGGTAGAAACCTGATCTCCGGCGCCACGGGCGATTGGGAAGTCATCATCGGGCTCGAGGTGCACGCCCAGGTGGCGTCCAAGTCCAAGCTGTTCTCCGGAGCCTCGACCGCGTTCGGCGGCGAGCCCAACAGCCACGTCTCGCTCGTCGATGCCGCCATGCCCGGCATGCTGCCGGTGATCAACGCCGAGTGCATCGCCCAGGCGGTCCGCACCGGGCTGGGCCTCAAGGCCGCGATCAATCTCAAGAGCGTCTTCGACCGCAAGAACTATTTCTACCCCGATCTGCCGCAGGGCTATCAGATCAGCCAGTACAAGCAGCCGATCGTGGGTGAGGGCGAGGTCGAGATCGACGTCGAGGGCGAGCATATCGTCGTCGGCATCGAGCGCCTGCATCTGGAGCAGGACGCCGGCAAGTCGATCCACGACCAGCATCCCGAATATTCCTACGTCGATCTCAATCGCTCGGGCGTGGCCCTGATGGAGATCGTCTCCAAGCCGGACCTGCGCTCCGCCAAGCAGGCGCAGGCGTACGTGTCGAAGCTCAGGACGATCCTGCGCTATCTCGGCACCTCGGATGCCGACATGGAGAAGGGCAATCTGCGCGCCGACGTCAACGTCTCCGTGCGCAAGCCCGGCGACAAGTTCGGCACGCGCTGCGAGATCAAGAACGTCAACTCGATCCGCTTCATCGGCCAGGCGATCGAGACCGAGGCGCGCCGCCAAATCGACATCATCGAGGACGGCGGCACCATCGATCAGGAGACGCGCCTGTTCGATCCGGGCAAGGGCGAGACGCGCTCGATGCGCTCCAAGGAAGAGGCGCACGACTATCGCTACTTCCCCGATCCCGACCTCTTGCCGCTCGAGCTGTCGATGGAGTACGTTGAGAAGCTCAAGAACGACCTGCCCGAGCTGCCGGACGAGAAGAAAGACCGCTTCAGGAGCGATTTCGGTCTCTCCGACTACGACGCGGACGTGCTGGTCGCCGAGCGCGCGTCGGCCGACTACTTCGAGGCCGTCGCCAAGGGTCGCGACGGCAAGACCGCGGCCAACTGGGTGATCAACGAGCTGTTCGGACGACTCAACAAGGAAGGTCTCGGCATCGAGCAGTCGCCGGTCTCGGCGGCGCAGCTCGGCGCAATTGTCGATCTGATCGCCTCCGACACCATCTCCGGCAAGATCGGCAAGGACGTGTTCGAGATCGTGTGGACGGAAGGCGGCGACCCTGCCGAGATCGTCCAGACACGCGGCATGAAGCAGGTGACTGATACGGGCGCCATCGAGAAGGCCGTCGACGAGATCATTGCCGCCAACCCCGACAAGGTGGAACAGGCAAAGGCCAAGCCGACGATGATCGGCTGGTTCGTCGGTCAGGTGATGAAGGCTTCCGGCGGCAAGGCCAACCCGAAGGCCGTCAACGAGATCCTGAAAGCCAAGCTCGGGCTCTGAGATCGGGTCAGGCCACGACGGCCTGACCTTCCCTTTCCGCTATCAATTGTGCGCGCTGCCGTCGCCCAGCTCTTTGCCGGTCGGAATGCCGGGCGTGCGACCTGTCATGCGGTCGTACAGGATGGTCAAGCCCCACAACACCATGCCGATGGCGATGAGGACGCCGGCGACCACGTATTGCTCGGGATCGCGGCCGGTCCAGGGGCCGACAAGGAAGGCGCAGGTGACGGCGCCGAGGATAGGAACGATGCGCGGCACCCGGAAGTGCTTGTGCTCGACCGGATCGTTGCGGAGCACCAGCACCGCCACGTTGACGATGGAGAATACGCACAGCAGCAGCAGTGCGGTGGTGCCGCCGAGCGCGGGCACCTCGCCGACAAAGGTAATGAGCCCGCAGGCCAGGAGCGTTGTCAGGATGATGGCGAGGTAAGGCGTGTGGCGCGTGTGGTGCACGCGGCCGAACAGTGGCGGCAGCACGTGCTCGCGGCTCATGCCGTAGACAAGGCGGCTCGCCATCAGCATGTTGATCAGCGCGCTGTTGGCGACCGCGAACATGGTGATGAAGCCGAAAACGGCGAGCGGGAATCCGGGCGCGCCCGCGGCGACGACCTTGAGCAACGGAGCCTCCCCCTCGCCGAGCTCGGCAGGTGCAACCAGCGTGACGGCCGAGATCGACACCAGCACGTAGATGAGGCCCGTCAGGCCCAGTCCGGTCAGCAGGATCTTGGGAAAGATGCGCGAGGGCTCTTTCGTCTCCTCGGCCATGTTGACGGAGTCTTCGAAGCCCACCATCGCGAAGAAGGCGAGCGTCGTTCCCGCGATCACTGACCAGAACGCGGTGCCATCGGCGCTTTTGAACTCGAGCACGCGCGAGACGTCGCCCTTGCCCATGCCGATCGCCCACAGGCCGATGAAGATGATGATCAGCAGGCCCGTGAGCTCCACGCAGGTCAGCAGAACGTTGAGCTTCACGCTCTCACCGACGCCACGGAAATTAATGATGGCAAGGATGCCCATGAAGACGAGGCCGATGACGGTCAGACCGATGCCCGTCTCGAGGCCGAGCCCGAAGGCTTCGGAGAAGTTGGCGGCAAACGCGCGCGATGCCGTTGCGGCGGACGTGATGCCGGAGCACATGACGGCGAAGGCGACGGTGAAGGTCAGAAGATGTGTGCCGAAGGCTTTGTGTGTGTAGAGCGCGGCGCCGGCGGCCTGCGGATACTTGGTGACGAGTTCGAGGTAACTGAGCGCGGTGAGCGTTGCGACGAGGAAGGCCACCAGAAACGGCAGCCACACCGCACCGCCCACGTGATTGGCGACTTTGCCGGTCAGTGCGTAGATGCCGGTGCCGAGCACGTCGCCGACGATGAACAATAGGAGCAGGCCGGGGCCCATCACGCGCTTGAGGCTTGGCTCGCTGGTTACCTGACCGTTAAGCCCGCTCGAATCGCCATTGCTCATCGGCATTTCCCCCTTGCGCGTGAATAACATAACGAACCACCTAGGCGTGGATCGGGCCGCGGCGCAAGTAGGGGGAACTCCGATAAAGGACCGCAGAAAACGACGCTGGCCGATGGGCAACAGCCAAAAATGCGGGTTCTTGCGTCCCAAAGCCCGAGGAAATGTGCGAAAGTTCTCCGTGCGCTAACGAAATTGCACATGTTCCGGGCGGAACAGCGCGGACGACCTCACTCAATCATATTGGCCTCAACGACGAGCTGACAGCTCGAGGCTCATGGATTTTTCGAGGAGTTGACCAGATGACCCGCACGATTTTCGCCATCGCGATGGCGCTGTTCACGGCAACGATGTTCTTCTCGCCAGCCGCGAACGCTTGCATCTCCTGCGAGTACGTTCCTCCGGTCGTCAACACGCCGGTCTACTCGCACGGCGGCACGCATTACCGGAAATCGCGCTCGTACTCGGCTTCCAAGGAGCGCCGGGTGAAGAAGCACATCGCCAAGACGCCGCGCGTGAACAAGGTGGACCGCCAGGAGGCTGCGGCCGCCAAGCCGGTCAAGAAGCCGACCGTCGAGACGGCGTCGATCGAAAAGGACGGCCCGGCGACCAAGGCCGATACCGAGAATTCCTCGATCACGACCGCTGCGGCTGACAAGCCCGACGTCGAGCTGACCCCCGCCGAGGACACGCAGGCCACTGCGAACTCCTGCAAGAAGTTCTTCGCTTCCGTCGGTATGACGCTCACGGTGCCCTGCCAGTAAGCAGTTAAGCACTAGGATTCGAGGCGGCGCTGGACTGAAAGGTTCGGCGCCGTTTTCTTCGTGCCTGGCTGATTGCCGCGAAAAGACCCGCCTTAAGCCGCCGCGGCGCGGGGCCACCTTGTGATGCTGGCCCATAGTCGCTAAGTGGGGCCGAGGAGCGCTGGCTCGGAAACAAGGAGCAGGCGATGAAGAACAAGAATATTCCGGTAATCGCCGTCGCCGTCGTGATGATGGCGGGCATGACCAGCCTCGTGGTCTATTCGCCGACGCTCTATCGCCTGTTCTGCAGCGTCACCGGCTACAACGGCACCGTGCAGCGGGTGGACCTTGCCGAGAAGATGCGCGTCGCAACCAACACGCCCATCATCGTGTCGTTCGACTCCAACGTCGCGCCGGATTTGCCGTGGGAATTCGGTCCCGCGCAGCAGAAGGTCACGACCCATTTCGGCGAGCCGACGCAGATCTACTACTACGCCAAGAACAACTCGGACAAGACGATCGTCGCGCGCGCCGTCTTCAACGTGACACCCTTCGCCGCCGCGCCCTTCTTCTACAAGACGCAGTGCTTCTGCTTCACCGAGGAGAAGCTGAAGCCGGGCGAGAGCGCGCGGCTTCCCGTCGTCTTCTTCGTAGATGAGACGATGCTCGATGATCCGGACGCGCAGATGCTGAAGGAGATCACGCTCTCCTATACCTTCTACCGCCAGGACGAATCGCCGGCCGATGCACTTGCGACCGTGCGTGATCTCAAATCCGGCTCGGAGAAGATCGATGCGTCTTTGAAGCAGAGCCAATCGGCTCAGTTCGACAACGACGCGCCGCGGCGCTGACGGGGAGCACGCGCGATGAGCGAGGATGCGCGTCTCTACGCTCCGGCCGCCGCTCGCAACCGGGACCCGATCTGGTCCGTTTTGCGCAACCTTTTGCCGGCGCAGGGGCTCGTTCTCGAGGTGGCGAGCGGTTCCGGCGAGCATGCCGTGCATTTCGCCGAAAGAGCGGCGCCCGCGCTCATCTTCCAGCCGAGCGATCCCGACCCTAGCGCACGCGCCAGCATCGATGCCTGGATCGCCTCCACCGGACTGCCGAACGTTCGGCCTGCGCTCGCGCTCGATGCGACGGCCGCGACTTGGCCAATTGCGCATGCGGACGTGGTCATCTGCTTCAACATGATCCACATCGCGCCCTGGGAAGCCGCCGTCGGGCTCATTCGCGGGGCGGCGCGCATCTTAGCTTCCGACGGGCTTCTGTTCCTCTACGGGCCGTTCAAGCGGGAAGGACGCCACACGGCACCCAGCAACGAAGCCTTTGACCGTGATTTCCTCAAGGCGCGCAATCCCGCCTGGGGCGTGCGCGATCTCGAACAAGTCGAGGCCTGTGCGCGCGAGGCCGGTTTCGGATCGCCTCAAATCGCGGAGATGCCGGCAAACAACCTCTCGGTGGCTTTTCGACGCCAGTCTTGAAGCGGCTCACCAATTGCCGCTTGCGTCGGTCGGGACTTGCCCTCATTGATTCAAATCATTTCCGCATGAAGGCTGACCGCTAGCCTGTGCGGCACGAAGCAAATAAGGGAGAGAACGACCAATGCGTTTCATTTCCGGAATTGCGCTTGCGACGTGTCTCGCCCTTCCCGTTGGCGCTGAAGCTGTCGAGCTCGGCGACGTCAAGAAGGGGCAGGAGTACGCGCGCGCCAATTGCGTCGAGTGTCACGAGGTCGAGCCGATCGAGTCATTCTCGCCCAATCCGGATGCGCCGAGCTTTCAGGAAGTTGCAGAGCAGCCGGGCATGAATGCGCGTGCGCTCGCCGTGTGGCTGCAAAGCTCGCACCCGACCATGCCCAACCTCATCATTGAGCCGGCCGAGATGGACAATGTCATCGCCTACATCCTGAGCCTGAAGAAGAAGTCCTAGCGCTGGGTTGTTGTCCGGGCGCGGCTGTGGCGCTGAGGCAGTAGGGCGACACCGGCAGAGCGCAAAGCGCCCAAACCCCTTATTCCGTTAAGGCCCTGTCGCTATGATCGGCGCATGGACCTGCGCACACCGTCGATCCATCTGATCCTGGTCGTGGCTTTGCTGGCGCTGGCGGTCGTCATCCGCATCGCCGATCCAGAGCCGATCGCGCGTCTGCGCCTTGCCGTCTTCGACACCTATCTCGAGCTGTCGCCGCGGCCTCACGATCCGGCCTTTCCGGTGCGTATCGTCGACGTCGACGAGGCCTCGCTCGCCAAGGTCGGGCAGTGGCCGTGGCCGCGCACGCATCTGGCAACGATCATTGACCGGCTAAGGTCCGCCGGTGCGCGCACGATCACGCTCGACCTGATCCTGGCGGAAGCGGACCGGCTGTCGCCGACAGAGTTCGCCAAGCTGTTCTCCGACAACCCTGAGCTGGCGCCGATGGTCGGCGCGGCCTCGACGTTGCCGTCGAACGACGAGCGCCTGGCAGCCGCGATTGCCGCGGCGCCGACCGTCGTGGGATTTGCCGCCGACGAGGGCAGCCCCGGTAAGCCGCCTGCGGCGCGCGCGAGTTTCGCGATCGCGGGGGACGATCCCGCGCAATTCGTGCCGCGCTACTCGGGAGCGATCAATTCGCTTGCTATCCTGAGCGAGGGCGCAGCGGGCCTCGGGGCCGTCAATTGGCGGCCGCAGCGTGACCAGATCATCCGGCGCGTGCCGCTGCTGGTTTCGGTGGCGGGAACGCTCTATCCGTCGTTGCCCCTGGAGGCGCTGCGCGTCGCGCTCAAGCAGACGACCGTCTTCGTGCGATCGTCGGGTGGCAGCGGCCTACCGGCATTCGGTCAGCGTACCGGCGTGGAGAGCGTGCGCGTCGGCACGACGGAGATGCCGACGGATGCCAGCGGCGAGATGTGGCTGCGGTTCTCGCGGCGAGACGCCGAGCGCTATATCTCTGCGCACACCATTCTCGACGGCAGCTTCGATCCCAAGGCGGTCGCGGGCCGCGACATCATGATCGGTACGAGCGCGGTGGGGCTGCTCGATCTTCGAGCAACGCCGCTCGATGCCGTCGTTCCCGGCGTCGAGATTCATGCCCAGGCGCTGGAGCAGATGTTGTCCGGCGTGCACCTGAGCCGTCCTGCGTACGCGCTAGGCGCCGAGCTCTTGTTTCTCGTCGTTGCGAGTGGTGCCGTCGCTTGGCTGGTCTACCAGCTCGGCGCCGTGGCGGCGGCCTCGATGGGCGTTGCAGCTATCCTCGCCGTGTTCACCGCGTCGTGGCTCGGCTATTCGCGCGCAGGTCTGCTGTTCGATCCCGTCTATCCGTCGCTGGCCATCCTGCTGACCTACCTTGCGACGTCGCTCAACCGCTACATCGAGACCGAGAGCGATCGTAATCGCGTGCGCTCCGCATTCAGTCACTACGTGGCAGCGCCATTGGTCGAGGAATTGGCCCGCAACCACGATAAGCTCAAACTCGGCGGCGAAACGCGAGAGGTTTCAGTTCTGTTCGCCGATGTGCGCGGGTTCACGGGCCTCTCCGAAGGACTGAACGCGGAAGAGCTGATTCAGTTCTTGAACCGGCTGTTCACGCCGCTCTCGGAAGTGATCCTCGATGAGCGCGGAACCATCGACAAGTTCATGGGCGATGCGGTGATGGCCTTCTGGAATGCGCCGCTCGCAGATCCCCAACACGCACACAACTCCTGCATCGCCGCGTTGCGCATGATGGGCGAGCTGAAGCACCTCAACGCCGAGTGGGCGCGCGAGGCCGAGGCCCGGGGCGAGACGCCGCGGCCGGTGCGCATGGGCATCGGTCTCAACACCGGCGCAGCCTGTGTGGGCAACGTCGGCTCGCCGCAGCGCTTCGACTATTCGATCCTGGGCGATGTGGTGAACGTTGCCTCACGCCTGGAGGAGGCGACCAAGACCTATGGCGTGCCGATCCTCGCCGGCGAGCGCACGGCCGCCACCGCCAAGGGCCTGGCGTTCCTGGAGGTCGATACCGCGGTTATTCGCGGCAAGGAGAGGGGCGAGCGAATCTTTGCCCTGTTGGGTGACGAGACGGTTGCGCAGTCACCCCGTTTTGGTCGTCTGAGAACCGCCTATGCGCGACTGCGGGCCGCAATGCAGGAAAAAGACGACGCGGCCGTCCGCAAATCGCTCGAAACGTGCCGGTCCCTCGGGTTTGCAGAGCTCGTAACCATGCTGGACATGCACGAGCGCGCCCTCACCAAATAGCAGCGACGGAAACGGCCGGCCGGCAACGTTAGTGGTGAGTTCTGCCCGAATGCCGGCTGTTTCGTTCGGCGAAGAGGGCAGGGCGTTTTGTCGCTTCGGTGACAGTGGGTTGGGCAGCAGGTGGACGCTGCGGCTTGACGCCGGGGCGGCGCGATCTACATGACCTCAATGGACTTGAGACGGGGCAATTGGGGCAAGTTCCTCGCAATGCTGATCTTCGATACCAGGGCCGGCTATGGCGTTCCCTCGAGGCTCATCCACTGGATCATGGCCATCGGCGTCTTGTTCCTGTTCGGGCTCGGACTGTGGATGGTGGACCTGGACTACTACAGCGCCTACTACACGCTGGCGCCGCACATCCATCGCAGCGTCGGCATCCTCCTTCTCATTCTACTAGTCTTCCGTTTCGGCTGGCGCCTGGTCAACATTCGTCCCGATGACGGGGACCTGACCGCCTTCGAGCGGGTCGCCGCGCGCATCGTGCACTGGGGCTTCTATCCCTTGCTGCTCGGCCTGATGGTGAGCGGCTATCTGATCTCCACCGCCGACGGGCATCCGATCGAGGTCTTCGACTGGTTCAGCGTTCCCTCCGTCTACGAGCGCAAGGGGCTGGAGGATACCGCCGGCGAAGTGCACGAGATTCTCGCCTACCTGACGATCGCGCTGGTTGCGCTGCATTCCGCAGCCGCGCTCAAGCATCACTTCATCGACCGCAGCCGCACGCTTGCGCGGATGTGGTCGGGTCCTCCCACCAATCCATGAACGGAACGAAAAAAGGAGCTTTGCTCATGAAGTTTGCTTCGCTGTCCTTCGCTCTTGTTGCCGGTGTGCTGGCGACACTGAGCCCGGTCTCGGCCGAGGAGTACGTGATCGATACGGACAGAGCGCATGCATCCATCAACTTCCGCATCAAGCATCTGGGCTTTAGCTGGCTGACCGGTCGCTTCGACAACTTCAAGGGCAGCTTCGCCTTCGACGAAGCCAACCCCGAAGCCTCGAAGGTCAACGTCGAAATCGATACCGAAAGCCTCAACACCAATCACGGCGAGCGCGACAAGCATCTGCGCAGCAAGGACTTCCTCGACACGGCCACGTATCCCAAGGCGACCTTCCAGAGCACGTCCGTCAAGCTTGATGGCGACAAGGCGACGGTGACGGGTGATCTCACTCTGCACGGTGTGACCAAGCCAGTCCAGATCGTGGCAGAGCGCGTCGGCGGCGGTAAGGATCCTTGGGGCGGCTATCGCCAAGGATTTACCGGCACCACGAAATTTACCCTCCAGGACTTCGGTATCGATACGGACGGCAAGCTTGGGCCGGCCTCCAAGGAGGTCGAGCTCGATCTCGAAATCGAAGGGATTCGCAAGTAGTTAGCGCGGCGAGGCTCAGCGCAGGGCATGCCGTAGTGGATCGTTAACGGACACTGACGGGTCGGCCTTTGATAAAAGGGATGAGTAACTTGCGCATGGCAGGTTAAGCACCGGCCCCTTTGTGGGGCCAGAGACCGAGCGCTTTGGGGAGGCGCTCGGGAGATTGTGCCTGGGCCGTTCCTGGCCGCAAAAGACGGATCCCCCATGCTCATGCGCTGGAGCATGCCGCGACGCGCGAGTGATGCCAATGCAGAAACGCCTCGGCCGATGTCGCGTCGGCTCGAGGCGAACCTGCGTGACTACGACATCAAGGGCGAGAAGGCGATTGCGGTCGCGCAGGCCGCGATTTGCGTTTTCATTCTGATTCTGCACGCGATCGCGCTTCACAATGCCGGGCGCACCATCGTGCACTCCTGGGTCGCCGTTGCTGTCGGGCTGCTGATTGCAAGCTCGGCCATTCGCTGGTGGCTGGCAACACGCCCGGTGCTTTCCGAGCGAACTCTCGACTTTCTCAACATCTTCGACGTCGCTGTCTTCCTGTCTCTCATCTGGAGCTATCAGTACGCCTACACGCATCCCGCTAGCGGCAGCCTGAAGGCGCCGTCGTTCGTCCTGCTGCTCGTCCTCATTGCCTTGCGCGCGTTGCGGTTTCATCCGCGCCCCATTTTGATTGCGGGCGCCGCGGCCATGGTTGGCTGGTCGTTCCTCGTGTGCGGTGCGGTCGTCAAGGACGGCATGCAGGCGGTGACGCACGACTATTATTCCTATCTCGGCTCCTTTCACATTCTGATCGGTGCGGAGGTCGAGAAGATCGTGGCGCTGAGCGCGCTGACGGCTCTTCTGGCCACGGCGACCTATGGAGCGCGCCAGCTTCTGGGCAAGGCGGCGCACGCCGCCGACTACGCTGATGCGCTCGACAGCGCACGCCGCCACCTCGACGAGGCGACGACGGCCAAGGAGAAGGCCGAGTCGGCGTTGGAGGAGCTCGATCGCAGCAAGGCCGATCTCGTCGAGCAGAACCGGCGCTTCAATGCAGCCTTGGGGAACATGCGCGTGGGCCTGTGCATGTTCGACCAGGATCAGCGCTTGCTCGTGTGCAACGATCGCTATCTGGAAATGTACCGGCTGCCGAAAAATCTCGCCGTCCCGGGGACGCCGTTCCGCGCCATCGTGGAGGCGCGAATATCCGCCGGTCTCTACGGCGGCGAGCGGCCCGACGATTACCGGTCGGAGCGGCTTGCCGCGGTCGGCGCAGCGGAGGCAACGACCAAGGTTCAGGAGATGAGCGACGGACGCACGATCGTCATCATGCACGAGCCGATGGCGCACGGCGGCTGGGTCGCGACGCATGAGGATATAACGCCGCTGCGCCAGATCCAGGCGCGCATGTCGCACATGACGCGTCACGATGCGTTGACGGATCTGCCCAACCGCCTCTTGTTGCGCGAGCGTGTCGAGGAGGTGCTCACTCGGACCAACGGCGACAGCTCTCTCGTTGTGCTTCTTTTCGATATCGACCGCTTCAAGGAGGTGAACGACTCGCTGGGCCCATCGATCGGCGATGCCCTATTGCAGGGGGTCGCTCAGCGCCTCTTGCGCCGGGTGAGGGGCATCGAGATGATCGCTCGCGTCGGCGGCGACGAGTTCGTCGTCCTGCAGGTTTCCGACCAGCCCGCGAGTGCGGCTGTTGCGCTCGCCAAGAAGATCCAGAGCGCCCTGGGGACGTCCTTCGACCTCGACGGTCATCAGATCATCATCAGCACGACCTTCGGCATCGCTGTCGGTCCCGACGATGGTTCCGATCCCGATCAGCTTCTGAAAGGCGCCGACCTTGCGCTCACCCGGGCCAAAAAGGAGGCGCAGGGAAGCTATCGCTTCTTCGAGCCCGACATGGACCTGAAGATGCAGGCGCGTCATCAGATGGAGCGCGATCTGCGCGCTGCGATCACCAACAACGAGCTGGAGCTCTACTATCAGCCGCGTCTCGATCTCGCGAGCAACGAGATCTCCGGGTTCGAGGCGCTGTTGCGCTGGAACCATCCCACCCGCGGGATAGTCAGTCCCACCGAGTTCATACCACTCGCCGAGGAAACCGGACTTATCGTTCCGATCGGCGATTGGGTGCTGCGCCAGGCGTGCAAGGAGGCCAAGACGTGGCGTCGCGGACTGAACGTGTCGGTCAATCTGTCGTCTGTGCAGTTCCGGCTCGGAAACGTGCGTCAGAGCGTCATCACCGCGCTCGGCATCTCGCAGCTCTCGCCCAGCAATCTCGAGCTCGAGGTGACCGAGTCCGTCATCCTACAGGAAAGCGCTGAGGTGGCGGGGACGCTGTGCGGTTTGCAGGATCTTGGCGTCAAGATCGCCATGGACGATTTCGGCACCGGCTACTCATCGCTGAGCTATCTGCACCGCTTCCGCTTCGACAAGATCAAGATCGATCAGATGTTCGTAAAAGAGCTGGGCGAGCGGCCGCAGAACTCGCTCGCCATCCTGCGCGCCGTCGTAGCGCTTGGGCACAGTTTCGGCATTGCGACCACGGCCGAGGGTGTGGAGACGGCAGAACAACTCGAGGTCGTGCGCCGCGAAGGGTGTACCGAAGCGCAGGGCTTCTACGTGGGGCGTCCCGGCCCGGCGCGGGAAATCCCGGCCATGCTGGCGCGAGCGAGCCAGGGCGCTGCCGGCGGCACCCTGCGTGCAGGCTGACCCGGGCTCAATCCTCGTTGGGGTTCAGATCGGAGTTGCCGCTGCCTAGTCCATCGTCGCCGGCAATGTCGGGACTGCCTGCAGGCGGTATGTAGGGATCGTCTCCGGGCGAGGGCTCTTGCGACCAGGTCTGGCCGGGGGCACTACCCGCTGCCAACGTGGCTTGGGCCGCCACCAGCGGCATGGGGAGGAGAAGCAGCAAGGCGAGCTGTCGCATGTCCGCGCCCTTTCGTTTGGTCTAGGCGGTGGTCTGTGGGCGTCAGTGTGGCGCTGTCGCGGTGAACAAACGGTGGCGGAAGTAGGCGGCAGTTGATCGTTCGGTTCTCACGGCCTGCCACGGCCTCACAACGCACACGGACCTAACGGCTTGAGATATAAGGTTCGGGCGGTGTAATGAGCCGGTTCGGGGTGACGGCAACGAAGGCCCCGTGATGTCTGAGAGAGGCCATGACCAACGCTTTGCACGCAGCCCCCGTCGTTGACGTCGCCGACCAGAATGCGATGGATATGTTTGCCCGGCAGTGGCAGCTCTATCGCAAGATCCTGGATCACGATTACCTCGGAAACGACGGCGCCTACGCCACGCTGCGCCACGTTCTGGACGAGGAGATTGCCCGACCGTTCCGCTTGCTCGATCTCGCGTGCGGGGATGCCGGCGGCATTTCCAAGACGCTCGTTGGAACGCAGGTCACCAGCTATCGCGGCGTCGACCTGTCAGTCCCCGCGTTGAAGTTCGCGCAGGTCAATCTGCGGGCGCTGACGTGCCAGGTCACGCTGGAGCAGGGCGATTTTGCCGAGGCGGTCGGGCCCGGCGCGGCGCCCCTCGATGTGATTTGGATCTCCTTGTCGCTGCATCACTTGGAGACGCCGGCCAAGCAACAGCTTATGCGCGAGATCCGCGAGGGTATGAATGCGGACGGAGCATTTCTGATCTACGAGCCCACCCGTGACGATGGCGAAGGCCGCCCCGCCTACATGGATCGGTTCGAGGCGACGGCCCGACGGGACTGGACAGCCCTGAGCGCGGATGAATTCAACGAGGCCATCTCGCACGTGCGGACGTGCGACCTGCCGGAGACCGTGAGCGACTGGGCGATGCTGGGGCTTAAGGCGGGTTTCACGCGGATCGAAGAGCTCTATCGTTCGCCCGACGACCTTTTCCGCCTGATCAACTATCGGCCCTAGACCGCCTTGCTTTTGCCGCCTCGGCGCGTCATATACGGACGGCCGGTGCGGTCCGAGGTGGAGCGCGCCCTCAATTTTTGGATGAGACAGCGCGCCCCCGGCCGTTTGCCCTTTCCCAAATGACTGAGACTCCCGATGGTGGCGTGCCATCGGGTGACTGGCTTCAAGATCACGCCGTTTGGAAACGACACTAATGGATCGCATTAACGGAACCGTGAAGTTCTTCAACGTCACCAAGGGCTATGGCTTCATCCAGCCCGACGACGGTTCGAAGGACGTGTTCATTCATGTGAGCGCGCTCGAGCGTGCTGGCATTCACGGGATCAATGAAGGCGACAAGGTCACCTTCGTCCTCGAGGACGATCGCCGTGGCCGCGGCAAGCAGGCTTCTCAGATTGAGCTCGCCTAACGGACTGTAGCTCTCTAGAGCTTGGACGTGACGATGCCGCCGGTTACCTCCGGCGGCATTTTCTATTTGTCCTCGTCGTCACCCAAGGCATCGGCAAACAGCACGGCCGTTTCCCTATCCGATAGCCGTGATCGGATCGCGTGCCAGAACACGCCGAGAGAAAGTGCGCTCACGAGCACCATGTCGGCGCCGTGATGCAGGAGCCCAAGGCCGCCACCGTAGTTGCCGGCATAGGAGATGGCGCCCAGTCCGGCGAGGAAGATCCAGAACCACGCCGATTGGCGGGCGTGCAGCGTCGAGAAATCGCCGCGGTGAAGGTGGAGCAGGCTCAAGAGAAGCGCGCCGGCGAGCGCCAGCGCAAACACCTTCCAGTTGGTCTCCCAGCCTGTCCAGTAGACGACATAGCCGACCAGAACGAACGAGAGGGCCGAGAGTGCGCGTCCGGCGTGGAGCGTGAACGGGCGGCGCAGCGCGGGCTTCTGGTGGCGCAGTGCCACGAGCGAGACCGGCCCGAAGGCGAGCGACAGCACGGCGGCGGAGCTGATGAAGCCGACGAGATCGGCCCAGCCTGGGAACGGCAGAAACAGCAGGAAACCCAAGCCGAAGTTGAAAACGAGGGCCCAGACGGGTACCCGGGCGGCGTTGAGGATCAGGAACAGGTTGGGGAACTGCTGGTTCTCGGCGAGTGCGTAGTTGATGCGGGCGGTGGCGCCCGTGTAGACGAGCGCGGTTCCCGACGGGGACAACACCGCATCGAAGTAAAGAGCGGCGGCGAGCCATTGCATACCGAGGATGGTCGCGAAGGCGGCGAACGGTCCGCCCGCCACATTCTCGGACAACAGATGCCAGCCCTTGGCGAGATGGGCCTGCGGCACAGCGCCGATGAAGGCGATCTGCAGCAATATGTAGATGACGAGAGAGATGACCACCGCGCCGATGATCGCCAGAGGCACGGATTTCTGCGGGTTTCGCGCTTCACCCGCCATGTCGACGGCCGTGCGGAAGCCGAACAGCGAGAACATCACACCGCCGCCGGAGACGGCGGCGAAGATCCCGTCGATGCCTTCCGGCGCAAAGCCGCCATAGGCCGTGAAGTTAGAGCCTTGGAAGCCCGCGAGGATGAGTGCGAGCGCGGCGACGATGGGAATGGCGAGCTTCCAGACGGTGATGGTCGTGTTGGCGCGCGCAAGCCAGCGCACGCCTGCCAGATTGACGATGAGGAAGAAGGCCAGCAGCACCGCAGCGACAATGAGCCCATGCATGGTCAGAACACGCTCGCCGGTCTCCGTCTTGGTCAGCCAGGGCAGATAGTTGGAGGCGTACTGCAGGACGGCGGTTACTTCGATTGGAGCGGTCGCCACATAAGCGAGCCAGCACAGCCAGCCGGCCATGAACCCGCACATGCCGCCGTGCGAGAAGAAGGGGATGCGGGCTATCGCGCCGGCGAGAGGCAGCATGCCGCCGAGCTCGGCGTAGACGAGGGCCAGCAGGATGGCGACGCCGCCGCCGATGGTCCAGGAGATGACGGCGGCTGGCCCGGCGAGCTGCGCCGCGTAAAGGGAAGCAAACAGCCAGCCCGATCCGACGATGCCGGTGATGCCCGTGAACAGGAGGGCGACCGGCCCAATGGTGCGGTCCAGGCGCGGCGATTGGCGAACGTTGTTTGGCATGGGGTCCCCGGTGCGCCGCGCAGCAGGCAGCCGCCCAACATGCCCTGAAGGTGATTTGCGTTCGGTGAAGAGCCCGCCGGTGGGAACCGTTTTAGGCGAGGCGGCGCGCGATGATGGCGACCGTCTCGACGATCTCGGGGAACTGACCGGTCGGCTCAAGGGCCATCAGTCTGGCGCGGACCTCTTTCTCATAAGCCGCGCTGCCGTCCTCGCCCAGTGCCGAGCGCGAGTTGGCCGAGAAGGAGAAGGCGCGCGCGACGATCTCCTCGATGTCGGTGGCGCGCTCATCGAAGGTGGAGATGCGCACGACGTCCGCGAACGGGCTGCGCAAAAGCACGCTCACATGCGATTCCCAGTCGTCGCTCTTGCGCAGCCGATAGAAGGCATCGAACCGTCCATGCGCCTTACGGATCTCCTCGAAGACCGCATGCCAGCGGTTGTCGCCAAGGCTATGCAACTCGGTGTTGACGAGGGCAACTGCACCGGAAGGGGCGATCAGCCCGTCGAGACGCTTCAACGTCTCCTCGCGGTCCATCCAATGAAAAGCGCGCCCAATGGTGACGAGGTCGAGGGGTGCTAGGTCATCGCCTAGATCGAAGGACGAACCTACGCGAAAGTCGATCGAAAGGCCCTGCGAACGAGCGCTGGCGCCGACCGTCTCGATCATGGAGCGGTCGGGGTCTATGGCGATAATCGTGCCGCAGAGCCGAGACAGGGGCAGCGTCAGCGAGCCGGGCCCGCAGCCCAGATCGAGCACGCGCGAACTGGGGCCGAGCCGGGTCTCGCGGACGAGCCGATCC
>Ga0209347_1002925_pt1 | contig 21179 bp, 16 predicted proteins | sample AutmiccommuBRH23_FD_187382 | JGI IMG/M metagenome (GOLD analysis project Ga0209347, IMG submission 187382) | Deep subsurface microbial communities from Mt. Terri, Switzerland - Autotrophic microbial communities BRH/23 (SPAdes) (version 2) | ecosystem: Environmental > Aquatic > Deep subsurface >...
CTTCCGAAAGATCCTGGTCCGCTACCAGAAGCGCAAGGATACCTATATGGCCTTGCTGCATATGGCCGCAGCGATCATCGCTTTCCGAAAGGTAGGCGTTATTTACGGATAAGATCTTAAAGGAAGAGAAACATCTATCACGTTGTTACCTCGAAGAATATGAAAACTCATTCGACGTGGTATGTGATGATCCGGAAGTGTTTGCTACATTCAAAAGCTCTGAGGATAGAGAGAGGATCATAGCTACGATGACCGAGCGCTTTAATCGTTCGGGCGTTTTGTGGTCGTTGGCCGAAGGCCTATTTCAGTTGCCAAGTTATTTTAGTGCTCGGCTCGCGCTAAACAAGGACACTCAAAATGGAGCGCGTCACAGAATTCCCAAGAAGAAAGGCGGCAAGGGATTAACTGGAGAATATGTTATTATCCCCGCATTAGAGGCCAATAGTTCCGCGCCTACCTCGACAATTACGGTAGTAAATCTACCGCAATACGAAATTGAAACAGAGGGCCACTGGAAAAGACTTCCCAATAGCGATCGCGGCGTTGATAGACACGGAAACATCGTCTGGGGAAAAACTTGGGCAGCATCATCTATCAAGTGGAAGCCAACTGGCTCAACGTCAACGACGATATTCGTAAAGGACACCTTGGCTGCAGCCAAGGTGAAAATATCAGAGTACATAGAAGCAGTCGAAAGAACTCGCTACGAAACAGGATCGATAGATTCCCAAGCGGCCTCAGAAGAAGGTGAGTTGTACATAATGCGATGCTCTGCAATGCAGGAACAAATATTTAAGGTTGGTTTCACAAGCGGGAGCTCAATCGAGCGTGCTAAACAGCTTTCTTCAGCCACAGGTGTCCCTTTGGCATTTGTGGTCGTAAAACGGTGGCGGCATAAAGACGCAAGGAAATTGGAAGTTCATATGATGCTTTCCCCATATCGCATTAATGACAGCCGTGAGTTCTTCATGGCCAAGTATGATGCCATAGAAAAAGCCGTTGAGTCCGTTATAGCGCGGGTCAGTGGATGAAAGTCCAATATAACAGCCGCATTAACCCGACCTCATTACTTCGGCGGGTTATGCGGCCGTTATTTCCGGCATACCTCACTGACCCAAATCCGTATTGCTGTGAGGCTTACACCATCCTCTGTATCTCCTCGTACTTTTCCTCCAGCCGCTTTTCGGAAACCGGATAGGGGGTTTTGAGTTCCTGGGCGAAGAGCGAGACCCGGAACTCCTCGATCATCCACTGGTATTCCGCCACCGCGGCCCGCTTCTCCGCCGAAACCCCGTTTTCCAGGCACGCATTCAGATCAACGAGGCGATGGGCGAACGGCTCCACCTGGAGGGTGCGGGCAAGATCCTTTTCCAGGTCGTTGATCCCCCTTTCCGCCCGGCGGGAAAGGGCGGCCAGGTAACGGACCAGGTGGGGCATCCGGTCCGGATCATAGGTGGCGATAAAATCAACCGGGACCAGCCGGTCGAGTGACCGGCGCAGTTCATCGAAAAAGGCGCGGGCCGGCCCGGAACTCCCCCGGTCCCCTTCCAGGCGGTCGATCCGGGTCCGGGTCTCGTGAAATACGGCCAGCACCGGGGCGACCTGTTTCATGACCGCCAGGGCTTCCGGAATGATCCGGTTGACCGTGTTCCGGGCGTGTTTGTTAAAATCGGCTTCGGTCCGGATATTCCGGGCGAACAGGTTTTCGACGGCCCGGTCCGCAATGGCGGCTTCAATAGCCGCGATCCCGCCGAACCGGAATACCGCGGCATGGCTCTCTTTTGGAAAGACAACCGCCCGTTTCAGGTGTTTCAGTTCCTTGGCAAAATAAATGGCGAACAGGCGGGCCATGCCGGCCCGGTGTCCGGTTTCCGCTTTTCGCCGGTCCGTATAGAGCCGGAGATTGACCGTTCCGCCGGCATCCTCGAGTCCCGGGTAAACCGGCCATGTCCGGCCGTTTCCGCAGGGAATCGAGACCACTTCCGGCAGATCGCCGATCTCCCAGCGGACAAGGTCCGTTTTCTCCCACTTTTTCCGCTCACGCCGCAACCGTTCGAAATCGATCCCCCCTTCGCCCGGGCCGTTGAGGACCCCGCGATCCCTTCCGCTCGCCACTTCCTTTCCGTCCGGATCGACCAGGGAAAACCGGAGCTTCAGGTGTTCCGGCAGATCCCCGTCGGACCAGGCGGAAACGGGGACATCGACCCCGAACCGCTCGTGCACGAACCGGCTGAGGGTTCCCACCAGTGCCCCCCGGTACTTGGGCATTTCGCGCATGATGACCGCCACCGTGTCATTGACCGGCACCAGCCGTTTCCGGTAGACTTTCGGGAGGTTCCGGATCAGGCCGGTGATCTTTTCGGAAAGCAGCCCCGGGACGACCCAGTCGGTCGATTCCCGGGGGACGTTCCCGGCGGCCGTTACGGGAAGGGTCACGGTCACCCCGTCGTCGGCCCCCCCGGGATTGAACCGGTAGGTGCAGGCATATTCCGTCCCCCCCAGGGGAAGGCAGTCCGGAAAGAGCGCGAGGGCCTCATCGTCGGGAAGGCCCGCCATCAGGTCGTCCGGAGTCATCTTCAGGAAATCGTCCGATCCCTCCTCCCGGATGCGTCGCCTCAGGGTCCGCATATCCCAGATGCCCGAAAGACGCGCTTCATAAAAGCGCTGGATGTCGATTTCGCTCACCAGGAGATCCCGTCGCCGGACCCGGTTTTCCATGTCCCGGATCTCCTCCACCAGGTTCCGGTTGTGCTCCATGAACGGAAGCGTGTTCCGGACATCGCCGCCCACCAGGGCCTCCCGGATGAAGATCCCGGAGGCGCCCGCCGGATCGATCCGGCCGTAAGCGACCGGTCGCCGGGAAACGATAATCAATCCATAAAGGCTTACCTGTTCGTCGGCGATAACCGTCTCCCGGTTCCGCTGCCACCGGGGATTCGTGTACGCGTACTTGCACTGGTTCCCGGCGAGCGGCTCGAGCCATGAAACGTCGATCGCGGCCGCCATTCGGGCGAACCGGCGCGACGTCTCCACGATTTCCGCGGCCACGATCCACTGGCCCGCCCGGTTGAACAGGGCCGAACCGGGAAAAATCATCACCTCGCGCTGCCGGGCCGCCCGGAAAATGTTCTTTTCCTTTTTTTCCGCGATATTGGCCAGAAATCCGCTCAGCACCGATTTGTGAATGGCCGCGTAAAGGGAGGAAAAACCGGTTTTTCCCTGGGCTGGCGGCGGTGGCGGCATCGCCCCTTTTCCGGCGATTCCCGATTCCTCCAGCTGAACCGATATCTGGTCATGAACATCGATCCACTCGCGCATCCGCCGGAAGGAAAGGCTGTTCGCCTTTACATACTGCTTGAGCTGTCCCGCCCTTATCGTCGGCCGGGTTTCGCCCGGATCGCCCGCAAGCCCCCGCCAGATGTTATAGAGCGTAATGAAATCGGAGGAATGGTCGACAAACGCCGCATGCGCCTGGTCGGCCTGGGTTTCCTTTCCCTCGGGACGCTCCCGGGGGTCGGAGACGGTAAGCGCGGCGGCGATCACCGATACCATCGGAAGGACGCCGTTTTCCCGCGCTTCGATGAGCATTTTCGACAAGCGGGGATCCAACGGAAGTTTCGCCATCATCTCCCCGGTCCGGGTCAGGCGGATTTTCGCCCCGTCCGGCCCCCGCTTTCCCGGAAGCGTATCGATCGCCCCGAGTTCCCGGAGGATGTTGAAGCCGTCTTTCACCTGGCGGGGGGGCGGGGGATCGACAAAGGGGAAATTTTCGATCTCCCCCAAGTCGAGGGCGATCATCCGGAGGATGACCTCGGCCAGGTTGGCACGCAGGATCTCCGGCGGCGTGTACATGGGGCGGCCCTGGTAATCGTCCTCGGAATAAAGACGGATGCAGACCCCGTTGGCGACCCGGCCGCATCGCCCTTTCCGCTGGTCGGCGCTGCTCTTCGACACCGGCGCCACCGGCAGGGCCGTGGTCCGCGATCCCGGGATATAGTTGGAAATCCGGGCAAGCCCCGTATCGATGACGTACTTGATTCCGGGGATGGTGATCGAGGTTTCGGCCACGTTGGTGGCCACGATAATCTTGCGGCCGGCCGCCGGTTTGAACACCCGGGACTGGTCGGCCGCCGGGAGACGGGCATAAAGCGGCAGGACCACGGCCCCCTTGTATCGCCGCCCCTCCAGGGTTTCGCAGGTTTCCCGGATGTCCGCCTCGGTCGGCATGAAGATCAGGATGTCGCCGAAGGGCGATTCCCGGTGGACCACCCCATCGACCGCGGAAACCGCGGCGTCCACGTAGGAAAATTCATCTCCCTCGCCGCCGAAAGTTTCCGGCGGCATGTAGCGCACATCGACCGGGTACATCCGGCCGGAGACCTCGACGATGGGGGCATCGGAAAATGCCTTGGAGAATTTTTCCGTGTCGATGGTCGCCGAGGTGATGATCAGCTTGAGATCCCGGCGCCGGGAGACCAGCTGTTTGAGCAGCCCCAGGAGAAAGTCGATGTTGAGGCTCCGTTCATGAGCCTCGTCCACGATGATGGTGTCATACTCGTTGAGGTATTTGTCCCCCTGGGTTTCGGCGAGAAGAATGCCGTCGGTCATCATCTTGATGACCGTGTTTTCCCCCACCCGGTCCTTGAACCGGATCTTGTAGCCGACGCTCTCCCCCGGGGTTGTCCCGATTTCCTCGGCTATCCGGGCGGCCACGGTGATGGCCGCGATCCGCCGGGGCTGGGTGCAGGCGATCCGCCCCTCGATCCCCCGGCCGGCCTCCAGGCAGAACTTGGGAAGCTGGGTGGTCTTCCCGGACCCGGTCTCCCCGGAAACAATCACCACCGGATGCTCCCGGATCAGCCGGACGATCTCGTCGCGTTTTTGCGTGATGGGCAGATCCGGGTTGTACGTCACCTCGGGCAGCCCGGCGAGCCGCGCCTGCTTGATCCGGGCCGATCGGGACAGGCGAGCTTCGATCCGGGCCAGGCGCTCCTGGGCCGATTTGCCGGGCGCCTTTCCGGCCGGCGCCCGGCGAAAACGCTTGAGTTCAATCGCACATGCATGCCGGTCGGCGTGAAGCGCACACGGGAGCAGAGATTCGATATGTTTGATCCGGTCCTTCATCGGCTCGGTATTTACTCGCGAAAAACGGTAAATGGTATGGAGAATCGTAAAAAACTCGTCAGCTATTATAATGCATCACTGTCGGTAATCAACGGTTAATCCGCAATCCCCGCAATGATCCTCCGCGTGCTTTCGGACTTTCAACCGAATAGGCGATCCGCCATTTATGATGGTCTCCTAAAAAGTCGATTTTGGATGGCAAAGTAAAACGTTCAAGATCAAGCCGTCCCAAATCCCGAGTCGTATAGCGTACTTGTTCGTACGTGTATGTTTACAAGGCGTAAGCCGCAAATGACGAGGGATGCAGCGCAACGCAGATATTGGACTTCCAAGGAACTTGTTCATTCATTAGGTTATTTCGGGTATGAATCCCGATATTGTGCGGAACTGGAGTGTCGGATGATTGCTGGCGCATAGGCCGAAGCAACCCCGTTCTTCCCTGGTTCCCAAGCTGGAGCTTGGGAACCAGCGACATCGAGGATATGCCCAGCCCTGTTGCGTGAATCTCATGACCCCGTCTGTAAATTTCTCCCTGTCCGCGGAATGTCGTGATGCGTCGAGTCAATTCAGATTTGGCGTCTTCGACGTTTGTGTTTCCACCAGACGTTTTTTGAGGGCGGGATAAAGGGGTACGCGCTTCCAAGGAATTTGATTCGGCAACTTGTCACCAAATGGCTAAAATCAGCTGACGTTCGTCTTTCTTCTGGATTCTGGATTCTGGATTCGCTTTTCGGGCTTCAAGTTCCTTCCTGTTAAAACGCGGTCCAACCGGGTTGTCAGCTTTTTACGAGGCCATCATTTATGACTTCATGCAGGAGTTTTCGCATCATAATCAATTTCTCCGGCTTATAAAAGTATGCTATAGACAGTTTAAATATTCCCCTTGACCAGGTTTAAACCTCTCTTTACGGAAAGATCACGTTGAATTCCATATTGACAATCCTGCTTCCGAGCTATGTCGATTGGCCCGGAGCCAACCGGCCGGCCGGTTTCGCCGCCACGGAGAACGCACATGTAATGCCTGCTTCCGAGCAGTATGCCTCCCTGTTCGACTGGAGTGCACAGACCGTCGCCACCATTCCCTCCTGGATGACCTGGGGATGGCTTGTCCTTCTGATGGTTTTCCTCCTCTATTCCGTTTTCATGAATTTCCGACTCCGGAAAAAAACCCGGGAGCTCTACGAGGAAATGCAGCGGCACAAGGCGACCGCGCAGCGCGCCCGAAGGGGCGAACGATATGTGACCGACATATTTAACAATATGAACGACTACCTGTTCTTCCATGACCTGGATGGCAATTTCCGGGAACTCAACGCCTCGGCCCTTCGCGACTCCAGCTTCTCCGTCGAACAGTGGCGAAAATTAAACCTGCGCGATATTGTCCCCGAACCGAATCGATCCCTGTGTGACGCGTACCTGGAACGGATACGGAGAGACGGAACCCTCCGGGGATACCTGAGGATCACGTCAGGACAGGACCGGGAATTGATTCTCGAATACAATAACTCGCTCGTCAATGACAGCGCCGGCAATCCGATCGGCGTGCGGGGAATTGCCAGGAATATCACCCGCCAGCGGCAGACCCAGATCGCCCTCCGGCAAAGCGAAAAAAAGTACAGGACCATTCTCGATTCAATCGAAGATGGATACTACGAGGTCGATCTATCCGGGAATATGACCTTTTTCAACCATTCCATGATGCGGCACCTCGGTTTTACCGCCGACGAGATCCGAGGAAAGAACTACCGGGAGTTCGTCGACGCATCCGACCGGGACTCTATTTACCAGACTTTCAATTACGTGTTCCGCACCGGCAAGCCGGTCAAGGGGTTCGACTGGAAGCTGATCCGCAACGACCAAGGCGTCTGCCACGTGGAGGCGTCCGTATCCCTCAATGTGGGCCAAAACAATGCGCCGATCGGTTTTCGCGGCATTGTCCGGGATATCACCCAGAGGTTCGAAGCCGAAAAAAAGCGGATCGAACTCGAAGCCCAGCTCCGGCAGGCCCAGAAACTCGAGTCGATCGGAACCCTGGCCGGCGGTATTGCCCATGACTTCAACAATATCCTGTTCCCCATAATGGGATACACGGAAATGACCCTCCAGGAACTGCCCGAAGAGAGCCGGACCCGGTCAAACCTTGAAAAAGTCCTGAAATCGGCCGATCGGGCAAAGGCACTGGTGCAGCAGATCCTGACTTTCAGCCGCCAGAGCGCGGACCCGGTGATCGAACCGGTGCGCATCCAGCCGGTGGTCCGGGAGACAATCAAACTCCTGCGAAATACCGTGCCCCGCACCATCGAAATACAGGACCAGGTCGAAAATGATGCCGGCCGGGTCCTGATCAACATTGCCCAGTTCCACCAGGTCATCATGAACCTGTGCACCAATGCATTCCAGGCCATGGAGGAACAGGCGACAGGGACCCTGACCGTCACCCTGAAACAGATCGACATTACCCCGGAGACCTCCCCCGGTCATCGCCACCTCACCCCCGGGTCGTATGTAATGATCTCGGTGGCGGACACGGGAACCGGGATTGCCGGCGAACATATCGAAAAGATATTTGAACCGTATTTCACCACCAAACCCCAGGACAAAGGGACCGGGCTGGGACTCTCGGTCAGTTACGGAATCGTCCGGAACGCCGGGGGGATGATCACCGTCGAAAGTCTGCCCGGCGTTGGAAGCCGTTTCGATATCTATTTTCCACTCGCCGGCGAGCCGGGTCCGGACGCGGAGATTGTCGGGCATGCGGGTCCCCTACCCACCGGAAACGAACAGATTCTGCTGGTTGATGACGAACACCGGATCGTGGAACTGGAAAAAGAGATTCTGGAGAGCCTCGGCTACCAGACCTACCCCCGCACCAGCAGCATCGAGGCACTGGAAGCCTTCCGCCATGACCCGGACCGTTACGACCTGGTGCTTACCGACCAGACCATGCCGAACATGACCGGGCTCGAACTGGCCCGGACGATACATAATATCCGGCCGGATATCCCGATCGTCCTCTGTACGGGCTACAGTGAAAAGGTAACCCCTGAAAAAATCAACCCGCTGGGAATACGGGCGCTCCTGATGAAACCGATTTCCCGGAGCGATATGGCCGTCACCCTTCGACGCATTCTCGATGAGAGTAAAATCGAGATGAAGAAGAAAAATTAATTTTCTAGTAATCCGCACGGATAATAAGATATATTGCATCTAAGATAATTGAAGCACAGACTTTTTCTTTGACTTTCTTTAAAAATATGCGAAAGCAAAAAGCAAAAAAGTTTTTAATCAAAGGGAAGGAATTGAATGGATCAAGCCGTAGTTGTCCCGGAAAACACTCCCATCCTGATCGTCGATGATGAAGCCTCCATCCGGGAGGTGATTTCACTCGCCCTCACCCGGGCCGGCTACTGCTGCCATACGGCCATGAACGGTGACAATGCCCTTGCCATCCTGGCCGACCGGCCGATCGACGTGGTGATCACGGATATCCGGATGCCCGGAATAAACGGCGTGGAGCTGCTCAAACGGATCAAGGCCGAATACCAGGCCGATGTCATGGTCATGACCGGTTTCACCGAGGACTACAACTACGAGTCGATCGTTACAGCCGGCGCCAGCGATTTCATCCAGAAGCCGATCAGTTTCCGGGAACTTCTCATCCGCCTCCGGCGGGTCCTGCGGATGCGCTACCTGTTTTTGGAACGGGACCGGATCGACGGAGAGCTCAAGGAGAACGTCAAGACCCTGGAGAAATACTCCCTCGACCTAAAGATCGCCAACGGCCAGCTTGAGTTCGCCTATCTGGATACCATCAATCGGCTGGTGATCGCCGCCGAATACCGGGATGAGGAGACCGGTGACCATATCCTCCGGATCAGCCGCTACTGCGCCTTTATTGCCGAAAAATGCGGCCTTTCCGATGAAACGGTGAAACGGATCCGGTATGCCGCCCCCATGCACGACGTGGGAAAAATCGGCATACCGGACAAAATTCTCCTGAAACAGGGTCGCCTGACCCCCGATGAATTCGAAATCATTAAAACCCATACCACCATCGGGGCATCGATCCTGGACGGCTCCTCGGCCGATGTGCTGAAAACCGCCCGGGAAATCGCCTTGAATCATCACGAATGGTGGAACGGCCACGGATATCCGAACCGGCTGGCCGGGAAGGCGATTCCCCTGACCGGCCGCATCGTGGGGATCGCCGATGCATTCGACGCGCTGACGTCCAACCGCCCTTACAAGAGCCCCTACCCCGTCGACACGGCGATCGACATTATACGATCCGAACGGGAAACGCATTTCGATCCCGAAATGGTCGATCTCTTTGTTGCCCATATCGATGACATCACGCGCATCCGGGACGAGGTCGGCAGCCAGGCCCCGCTCTCCCCGGGCAAACTCGTCTGGAGCCAGCGGGACATAGACGAAGGAATCGATCTGAAACTCCGGCCCGTGGCGTAACCAAAAACCTTCGAAAAGTGGCGGGAAAGTGGGTTTTAGCCTCAACAGGGCAAAAAATCGGGATGCATCTTTCGATTCCCCGTGCTATATCCTTCCCCATCGCCCCTTAAGCGGTCTCATCGCCCAGGGAATCCAAACCATGCATGATTTCCATCTGAAGGCCTAAATCACCACCTCTTTCCGTTAATCTGAATGGAAAGAGCTGCTTTGCGTGCGGTTCACCGCCGCTGCCGAAGTTTTTTTAAAAAAACGGAGCGAAACGGGACATGGACCATTACAGTCCGCTACTGATCATCAAGGAACTTCTCGCCTGGCGCGCCATCGTCGATATCCTGCTGATTTCCACCGGTATTTTCATTCTTTACCGTACGGTCCGCCGGCTCGGCAGCTGGAAAATCGTTGTCGGCATCCTGGTGGCCATGCTGGTCTTCCTTGCCTCCTATCTCCTCGATCTAAGCGGGATCAAGTGGATCTACATCAACCTGAGCAATGTGTTCATCATTGCCCTGATCGTCATTTTCCAGCCGGAACTTCGGAAAATCTTCGAACGGGCGGTCTCGGTCCGGCGCTCGGAGCTGATCGGCTCCTCTGAGGAACTGGCCCGGATGATCATCGAGGTCTTATTCACCCTTTCCCGGCAGCGCCGGGGCGGAATCGTCGTTCTTCCTGGAAAGGAACCGATCCGGGAGCTGATCTCCGGGGGATATCCTCTCGATGCCAAACCGAGCTTTCCCTTGATGATGAGCATCTTTGATCCCAATTCGCCGGGCCACGACGGGGGGCTGGTCATCTCCGGCGGCCGCTTCACCCAGTTTGGTGTCCGGCTCCCGGTATCGCAAAGTTCCCGGCTCTCCAATGATTACGGAACCCGCCACCATGCGGCCATGGGGCTTGCCGAGAGCACGGATGCCCTGGTTCTGGTCGTTTCAGAGGAACGCGGCCGGGTATCGATCTTCTACAAGGGGGAAATGATACGGGCGGAACGGCCGGAAGAGACGGTGAATACGATCCTCATGCACTGGAAGGCCACCTCTTCACTCCCCTTCGAGTTTCCCCGGGGCGAAAGCCGCCGGACCGCGTTCTCCCAGATGGCGGCGAGCCTGGCCCTGGCATTCCTCTTCTGGTCGACCATCGTCGTCGCGCAGAACGAACCGGTGGAACGAATGCTCACCGTTCCCCTGGAATACTCGTCTTCCAGCTCCAAGCTGGTCCTCGTGGGGGAACGGCAAAAAGATGTTCAGCTGTTCCTGGGGGGGACCAAATCGAGCATGGATGCCGTAAAACCATCGGAACTGAGCGTGAAAGTCGACCTGACCCTGTTCAAACCCGGAACCCAGTCGTTTTTCATCACCAATGAAAACATCCGCCTTCCCAAAGGGGTGCGGCTCCTGGAGGCGATCCCGTCGAGCCTGGAACTGACCCTTGCGGCCATCACCGAACACTGGGCCACTGTCAAGCCGCAGCTGGTGGGAAGTCTTCCCCCCGGGTTCAAAATCGAATCAATCAACATCAAGCCGGATCGGGTGAAGGTCCTTTCCCCCTCACCCGAGGGGCAGAACCTGATCCAGGTGACCACCACGCCGATCTATCTGGAAAGCATCAACAAAAAGACCAGCATTTTTTGCAATATCATCGCCCCGCAGACCGTCCAGCCGGCCGACCGGCGATGGCCGGATATCGAGGTGACCATCGGGGTGGAACCACCGCCGCCGGCCGATTAATGATGATGGCGTCGTAAAAAGTCCAACTTCTGCGTTGCGCGTCATCCCTCGTCACTGCGGCGTACAAAAAGTACGCCTCATTCCTCGGGGTTCGCGCGCCTTGCCAATTTTATAAGATTTGGTGGAGCTTTTTACGTTGCCATCCAAAACCGGCTTTGAAGAAACAGGAGCAAGGAGGCATTGGTTCATGCAAAGCTACCGGAAGGAACTCTTCTTCAACGTCCCAACACGGCGGGCGTTCATCAACATTACCTCCCAGGTGGAACAATGCCTGGCTGAAAGCGGGGTCCGGGAAGGCCTCATCCTCATAAACGCGATGCACATCACCGCGTCCGTGTTCATCAATGACGATGAATCCGGACTCCACCAGGATTATGACGAATGGCTGGAGCGGCTCGCCCCCCATGCACCGGTGTCCCAATACCGGCACAACGTGGGCGAGGACAACGCGGATGCCCATATGAAACGCCAGGTCATGGGACGGGAAGTGGTGGTGGCGGTCACCGAAGGACGCCTCGATTTCGGCACCTGGGAACAGATTTTCTATGGCGAGTTCGACGGCCGGAGGAGAAAGCGGGTACTGGTCAAAATCATCGGGGAATGAAATGAAAATGCACGTACATATCCTGCAGCACGTTCCGTTTGAGGACATCGGCAGCATGGCCCCGTGGTTCAAGGCGCGGGACGCCCGGCTCTCCTATACCCGGTTCTTCGAGAACCCGGTGCTCCCGGACCTGGCCGGCATCGACCTGGTGATTGCCATGGGAGGACCGATGAGCGTCAACGACACGCCCGACCTGGAGTGGCTCGTCCCTGAAAAACAGTTCATCCGCGAGGCAATCGAAAAGGGAATCCCGGTGGCCGGCATCTGTTTAGGGGCGCAGTTGATTGCCAGCGCTCTCGGCGCCCGGGTTTATCCAAATCGCCTTAAGGAAATCGGGTGGCTTCCGGTCGAGGCGACCCCCCGCCGGGCAGATGTTTTTTCTTTTCCGGACACCTGCACGGTTTTCCACTGGCACGGCGAAACGTTTGATCTCCCAGACGGGGCCGTGCGCCTTGCCCGGAGTGCGGCCTGTGAAAACCAGGCGTTTCAGATCGGCCGGCGCGTCATCGGTCTGCAGTTTCACCTCGAAACCACCCCGGAAAGCGCCCGGGCTCTGGTGGAAAACTGCCGTAACGAACTGATTCCCGGACCCTGCATTCAGTCCGAAGCCCAAATTCTGGCAGTTCCGGAATCGACCTACGCCCGCATAAACACCCTGATGGGGGACGTTCTTTCCTACCTCCTGCAAACGCCCTGAAGCGCTAAAAAGTTCTTATTGGCCATTGGCAATTGACTATTCACCATTGACAGTCGTTATGTCAAGCAGGCCCAGAGCCACTGGGTTCCCAGCTGGAGCTTGGGAACCAGGGCGACACCGAATGTTCGGCAAGTTTCATGCAAACCCCGCAGTTGGCCGGTCGGCCAGTTTGATCGATGTGACTACCCGAAACGGGTAATTACATGAAAGATGGCGATCGCTAATCACTCCAGCTCTTCTTTCGGCGGCCGTTTCTCCAGTTTCTCCGCAACGAAATCCGCGCGCGCCTCGCTGTCAAGCGGGCGGTTCTGGCGCTTGCACCAGGTGATCAGTTCGGACACATTCACGTCGACGGTCCGGACGCGGTACCCGGAGGTGGTCAGGATCCGTATCGTGTCATCGGCATGCTCACGCCATTCCTCCCAGGTGGTTTCCAGGGATCTGGCATCAGCGGCCGAGTGGCGGAGCAACTCCCAGTTTTCGGGCGTATACCAGGCCAGGGGGATGAATTCGCCATGTTTCTTTTTTTTCGATTTTTTCTTCTGTTTCATAATCAAGCCCCCTTATCCTTATATAAAGAATAAAATCCCAGAACCGGCATTTTGCAAATTAAGGCAAGAAAAGCCCAATGAATGAGCAAATTGACAGTGACACACCAGCCGGATAGCTTCTTGAACAGGACAATCTGAATGATATGTAAAAGCGGGGGTTCACATGCTGACCGTAACCTTCAAATCGCTTCTCCTCTGGTCGCTGCTGGTCGTCCTGGCGATCACCAACGGGATACTGCGGGAAAAGGTCCTGGCGCCCGCGCTTGGTCAAAGTTTGGCGCTCCCCGCAAGCGGCGTCCTCTTTTCGCTGGTCATCGTTCTCTACACCTGGGCCGTGATTCCATGGCTCGGCGTGTTGAGGGTTTCCGCCTACTGGGCGGTCGGCATGTTCTGGCTTCTGCTGACGATCGTATTCGAGTTCGTTTTCGGGCATTACGTGATCGGCAATCCGTGGGAAACACTCCTGAAAAACTATGATGTGACCGGCGGGAACCTCTGGGTGCTGGTCCTCGTTGCCACCGCGATTTCGCCGTACGTGGCGGCCAGGCTCCGGGGTTTCACTTGATTTTGCCCCCTCATAAAATCAGCGCGATGCCATTTCCATGAAGCAGGCGGCCGGCTGGATGCCGATCTCGGACGGATGCCCGGTTTCCCGTATGATCCGGAGGGGCTGGCCGGACGCATCCCGTCGGCCCAGATCGACGATGTCGCCGGTGGTGTAACGACCGCCGGCGACCGGGTGCAGCAAGAGGACCTGGGGAGTCTGGCCGTTCCGGGGATCGCCCCCTTCACAGATCAATCCCATCTCCCCGGTATCGAGCCGGACCAGGGTACCGACGGGAAAAACCCCCATCATGTGGACGAACCACTTGATCAGGACCGGGTCGAATTCGGTTCCGGCATGGTCCAGAAGCACCCCGACAGCCCGGTCCGGGCTCAAGGGGCGGGGACGGTAAACCCGGGGCGCGGTCAGGGCATCGTAAACATCACAGATGGCAATGATCCGGCCGAACAGGCGGACCGGCCGGACCCGGATCCCTGGCGGGTATCCGGACAGGTCGTATTTCCGATGGTGTTCAAACGCCGGAAGGATGATCCGGTCGACCAGGTCGGAAGGGGCCTTCAGGTTCAGGATCCGGCGAACGCTGTCCAGGGGATGGCGCCGGACCGCTTCGGCTTCATCCGTGTCAAGCGGCCCCGGTTTTTCCAGAATCCCGGGAGCGATGTCGATCTTGCCGAGATCATGGAACAGCGCCGCCATCCCCAGCCGGACCAGGTCATTCCGGGAAAGTCCGATCTGATGCCCCAGGCAGATCGATGTGATGCCGACATTGACCGAATGGATATAGAGCCGGTCGCCGGGATCGTGAATTGTGCAGAGCCCGAGCATGACGGCCTGGTCGCGCATCACAAAATCGATGATATCCTGGACTGCCCGCAGGGATCGGCGCATGCCGGCGGGATGCCCCGCGGCGATCCGGCGGACGGTCTCCCGGACCGAGTTGCAGGCAGAGGAATAAAGCTGGTGGGCTAGTGCGGTTTTTTCGGCGCGGGAAACATCACTTCCCGCATCGGCACCGGTCATGATGTGAACCCAGTCAATCGATTCTCCGGCCAGGAACGCGCGGATCCATGCCGGGGAATCGGGCCGCGGGCCGGCATCGCGCAGGCACTGGGCAAACCGGCAGGCTTCCGGGGGGGAGACGGCGTTCAACCCGGTTCCGAACCGGAGTCCGGAGAGCTCCAGGTTCTCGAAATGATCGAGCAGGGTATCGAGAAGTGCGGCGGTATGCCGGCGCATCACCAGTTTCCGCCCCCGGATATAGAGCTGCCCCTGCCGGGTTTCCACGGTAAATTCATTTTCCCGGGTCAGCAATTCGCGGCCGGCGTCCAGAAACCGTCCGGCGGCGGTCAGCTGACGGAGATTTTCCGGGTCGGGGGTCTTCGGCGCCTGGAGCAGCTGGCACAGGGCGTGTGCAACCGCTTCCTCGGATGATTGCAGATCATCCGGCGGTTGGGTCAATCGGGTTTCCGTTGCCATCATTTGTCTCCAGCGCCTTTCGGCAGGCCCGGCGGATGGTGGGCCATATGCTCCTGGCGGCGGTCTTCAGGATCGCTTCCGCTTCCGGATCCCCGAGCTGGTTCAGCGCATCGGCCGCACCCAGTCGATGAAACGCACGCACCGGGTTGAACCGCCACGGGTCGGTGAAAAGTTGGTGTTTAAGAAATTCCAGGGAATGCCGGGATCCGGCGCGCCCCAGCACCCGGTAGAGGAGCAGGAGCGGCATCCGGTGGGCCGACGTGAAATCCGCGTCCAGGATGAAATCGATCAGCGCCGTTTCGGTCTGCCGGTGACGCTCCCGGACCAGGCATTGAAACACGGCATCGCGTATCTTTGCCTCCTGGTCGACGATAAACGGCAGGAGGACCTCGTACGCCGGCGGATTGTAGCGGGTCAGGGCCATTACGGCCGCCGTCCGGATCGCCGGGTCGCCGGAGCGGGCGACCTCACGGATTACCGCAAGGTGGTCTTTCGGCTGGATGAGGCTCAGGATCAGGATCGCCTGTTGGGAAACCGCCGGTTTGGCATCGCGCACCAGCTGGACCAGTGGTCTGGGGTCCCGGGCCGCCAGGTGCCGGATCGCGCTGATCAGGTGTCTCCGGGCAGGCTTGGAAGCGATCCCGGGAAGCATCCGACCCAGGGTCAGGATGCTTTCCGGCGTCAACTGGACAAGCATTTCTTCCATCTCCCGAAGCGTTTCAGCGGATTTTCCCTCGAATTCCGGCAGGATGTCGACCAGGGCGGGGCCGGAAAACACCTCCAGAAAACGGTCCAGGAACACCAGTGCCGGCTTTTTGTCGACCTTGTATTCCTGGCGAATCTTCCGGAATACCTTGAGGAAATTCCCGGCCTGACGAAAGCTGCCCCGGCAGAGAACCCGGCGGAAACAGTCTCCGGCGGCGGTCAGAAGCGTTTCGATATTATCGCCGTCGCGGGGGTTGATCAGAATCTCCAGGTAGATGTCGAGAACGTCGGGGTCGAAATCCCGGTTCTCCTCCTCCAGGATCATCCGTCGGGTGGTGTCGAGGTCCTGGCGGAGAAGCCGCCACGATTCCGGATTCCCGTCAATCCCGGGGGAGCGATCGGGCGATGGAAGCCAGTCCCCTTCAGTGAGGCCGGTTCCCATGGCGGCGATGTCCAGGAGCGGATCGTTCCCCCGGAAATTGCCGTGAACGCCATACCGGATCCCGGATAGATCGGCGTCCCACAGGTCTGTGGCCATATCACCGTCGAGGGCGTCTTCCATGCGGCAGCGTCTGCCGACGATCTGGAAAAATTCCTCCAGTTCCGACAATTCGATCCCCTCGGTGAAGGAGAGGAATCCGATTCCGTCCCGGTAAAATGAATAGGCAAGGGCTTCGTGCGCCTCCCGGCCGCCCGAGAGATCCCGGCCGCCATATTGGAAACTTGTCCCGTCCACTTCCAGCACCAGCGTTCCGTGCTGGATCGTAAACGCGCAAAGCTGCTCGTAGAACGCTTCGAACGGCTTTCGGTCGGCCGTGTCGGTTCGCGGGTGATCGGCAAAATCACCGGCAGCCGCCACCAGGCGATCCGCCACCGCACCGGCGCCCTTCAGTTCCGCGGGATCGGGTACGTCGGATATCCGGGGGGTCTGGTTCATGGGTGAATACTTATTTTCAAATTCCCGCATTGAACAAGCGGTCGGAATTTCGTAAACAGAGAAAAGCGGAAAGAAGGTTTCTAGTATCGAAATTCCCATGCGAACACAAGCGGAATCCGGGCGGTTGGAATGGGGAAAACCGGCGATAACAACCGAAAGGAGGGTATGCATGAAAGGATGGGGTGACGACGAATTGCGGAACAGGGAACTGATGGCCCCCTGCGGTCTTTACTGCGGTACCTGCGGCGTTTACATCGCCACACGGGATGGAAATGCGAAATTCAAGGCGGTCCTGGGGAAGCTTTACGGCACCCCGCCCGAAGAGACCGAGTGTCACGGATGCATGCAGACGGGAGACGAACCCGGGAAAAAACTCTATTCGTATTGCCGGAGCTGCAGGATCCGGGACTGCATCCAGGCCAAAGGATACTATTCCTGCCACCAGTGCGGCGAATGGCCCTGCGGGATGATCGAGAACTTTGGCCTGGCCACCGGGGTGTGCGTCATGAAGCGGGCCATTCCGATCTGGCGGCAGAAGGTCGAAACATTGGGAGATGAAAACGGGAGTGTCGAATGGGCCCGTTCGGAATGCGAGCGGTACCACTGTCCCCATTGCGGAGAACCCCTCTTCCGGGGCGCCCAGCGATGCCGGGCGTGCGGCGGAGAAGTGGCGGATAGCCTGGACGGGTCACTGTAAAGTGGGCGGTCCCGATCATCACGGCCGCGATTTGGTTCCAGTAATTCACCATTGGCAATTGACAATTCACCATTCACATTTGGTTTTAATTTGAATTGTCAATTGTGAATGGCCAATTGCCAATGGTGAATGAAGAACAATTCAACTGGATCATCCGGAGAAACCCCGCTAAATCCCCACTTCCCCGCAAATCCGCTCCCAGGCGGCCTCGACGGTCCGGTTCGCCGCGGCGGCCGGATCATATTCGAAGATTGTTCGGGCCTGGACCATCGATTTCGTGAAAACCGGGTCAAATGGGATCCGGCCCACGGCCGTCACCCTGTGCGCTTCTGAAAAGCGTTCGATCTCCACGGTCATCGCTTCGTTGAGATCGTACTTGTTGACCAGGACGAGGGCAGGGACGGAGAAATGTTTGGCCAGTTCCACCACCCGTTCCATGTCGCTCTTGCCGGACAGGGTCGGTTCGGTGACGATCAGAACGGCCGAAGCCCCGCCGATGGCGGCGATTACCGGGCACCCCACCCCGGGGGGACCGTCGGTGAGGATCAGGCGGTACCCGTTGGACTTGGCGATCTCGGAAGCGGCCTTGCGCACCTGGGTGACCAGTTTCCCCGAGTTCTCCTCGGCGATCCCGAGACGGGCGTGAACCATGGGGCCGAACCGCGTGTCGGAAACAAACCAGTCTCCGGCCCGGTTTTCCGGGAAGTCGATCGCCCCGGCCTCGCAGAAATAGACGCACACCCCGCACCCCTCACAGGCAATGGGGTCCACGGCGAAATCGGCGTTTATCGCCGAAAAGCGGCACACTTCGATGCATTTGCCGCACCGGGTGCAATCGTCCGGTCGGATGGCCGCGGTATGTCCGGCCATGAAGGGATGGGACTCCCGGATATCCGGTTTTACGATGAGATGCAGGTCGGCGGCGTCCACATCCGCGTCGCAGAGCACCTTTTCCGTTGCCAGGGATGCGAATGCGGCCGTCAACGTTGTCTTGCCGCTCCCTCCCTTTCCGCTGATGACGACCAGTTCCTTCATTTTTGATTTCCACTGATCAAATTTTGAATATCACGATATAACGCCCGGAACCGATCCCGCCATTCGGGAAAGGCCTCCACCAGGGGCTCGCCCCGGGAATAGGCCTCGGCGATTTTCCGGTCGAACGGAATTTCCATGAGCACCGGGATTCCTTCCCTTCCGGCATATTCCGATACCCGCCCGTCCCCGATATCCGACCGATTGATCACCAGCGCCATGGGGATGCCGAGTTTTTTCACCGCCTCGACGGCCAGTTCAAGATCGTTTAATCCGAACGGGGTCGGCTCGGTGACCAGAAGGACGATATCCGCCCCCCGCATGGCGGCGATCACCGGGCAGGAGGTTCCCGGCGGGGCGTCGATAATGGCGATTCGTTCCGGATCGATCCGATCGCGGACCTGACGGATCAGGGGGGGCGCCATGGCTTCGCCGATCCGCAGACGGCCTTGGACAAACGCCAGTCCATTCCGGCTGCCGGTCTCGATGACGCCGATTTCCCGGCGGTCCTCGGTAATGGCCCCCGCCGGGCAGGCAGCCATGCAGCCGCCGCACCCGTGGCACATTTCCGGGAAGGTCAGGACCGTGTCTGCAAGGGTGATGATCGCCTTGAACTGGCAGATGATTTCGCATTCCCCGCACTGGGTGCAGAGCGCTTCGTTTACCAAGGGGACCGGCATGTAGATGGTTTCGGTCTGGTCGATGTCGGGGCGGATGAAGTGGTACGCGTTCGGTTCCTCCACATCGCAATCGAGCAACTGGGTGTTATCTCCCAGCGCCAGCGCCAGATTCGTTGCGATCGTTGTCTTCCCGGTGCCGCCTTTACCGCTGGCCACGCTGATGATCATGTTGTTGTATCCGTTTAAGTTGTAGCCGTTGGGCTGGTATTTGATATCAGGATAATAATTAGCCCTTCCCGCAGCAGCTTCCAGGACCGGCGCAGCCGGCGTGTCCCGGGGACTGGCCGCAGCATCCGGTATCGCCCGGGCCGGGGAGCCGGCCGCCGGTGGTCCCGGAATAAGACGCGGGGACGGAAAGTTTCCGTTTCAGGTTGGTGCTTCCGCAGGTGCGGCATTCCGGCCGGTCGTCGGCCCCGAGGATCAGCAGTTCGCTCGATTTGCCGCAATCCGCGCAGACATATTCATGTATCGGCATTTTTCCGTTCCTCATTATATAGATTTGAACGTCGGTTCAGGTTGCTTTTCGTAAAAAAATCGCGGAACGGGGGTACAACCGCTTCTCATGTTTTAAATTCGTGCTCGTAATCGTACGCGTAATCGAAACGTCAAACCCCGAATCCGACGCCATCAAAAACCGACCGAGATTCCGACCGAGTTGGGGGTTACCTTGTTCCCGAATTTCTGGTAGAGCGCGGCAATGGCGGCAAAACCCGTGCAGTGCCCCACGATCATCCGATCGATCTCAAACGGGGCCAGGGCCTCGCACACTTTGTCGAGTCTCGCCGGATCGGCAAGGAACAGATGGAGCCCGCCCAGGATGGCGTGGATCTTTTTCTTCCCGGTCAGCGCCGCCACATGGTGGAGCGTGTTGACCACCCCCCGGTGGGCGCACCCGAGCACCACCACGGTCCCCTGTGCCGTATCGAGAATGAGCGCATTATCGTCCGGGAGGTCGTCCGGCAGCCGTCCGCCGGCAGCCTCCTTGAAAAACATCGGCTCCACGGTTTCAAAACTGGTAAACGGGATTTCCCCGGTGGTCATTACCCCCGGTGCGATCTCGACCGGCTCTTTGGAGAGCTGGAAATCAATCCCCAGCTGGTCCAGCTCCGCGCGGGTCGAACCGATGCCGATGGGGAAACAATCGGTCCCCAGGCACGCCAGTTTCTCCTCGAAAATGGCGTCATGGCCGATCACCCGGAATCCGCCGTTGATTTCAGCAAGCGGCTTCAGCCCCTTTGCATGGTCATAGTGTCCGTGGCTCAGGACCACGGTATCGATCGATTTTAAATCGACCCCCAGACTCCGGGCGTTCCCGGGCAATGCCAGCCCCTGGCCGGCATCGAACAGAATCGGTTTCCCGTCGCACTCCACCAGGAAAGAAAGGCCATGTTCCCCCAGCAGGGGAACCAGGCCGGCGGTTACCGTATTTTCGACCAACGTGGTGATCTTCGTTCCCATCCCGCGCTCCTCTCTCGTCTCCGTTTAAAGAACAACCCCGCCAAATTGGCACCCTACCGCACCCGTCTTTCAAAAACCAGTGGAATCTAATCCTTTGATGGCTTCGTAAAAAGTCCAACTTCTGCGTTGCGCTTCACTCTTCGTCACTGCGGCGTACGACAAGTACGCCTCGTTCCTCAGGATTCGCGCGCCTTGAATTTGGAGTGAGCTTTTTACTTTGCCATCAAAACCGACTTTTACGAGTTCATCATCCTTCCGCTGCTGGAAATGTCTTCGATCGCTTCCAAATCTGGTCGAGCCGCCGGCAAAGGAGATCCGCTTCCCTCTCCAGGTTTTCTCGGGTATTCCCGCCCGGGGCATCCGCATCCTTTCGTGAAGACATCCACCGGGACCACCCGAACCGCTGCATCCCGGCACCCGAGGTTCCCCGGCGCCGGCCGCGGCCGGAAAATCCGCCAAAACCGA
>Ga0209347_1002926_pt1 | contig 21172 bp, 15 predicted proteins | sample AutmiccommuBRH23_FD_187382 | JGI IMG/M metagenome (GOLD analysis project Ga0209347, IMG submission 187382) | Deep subsurface microbial communities from Mt. Terri, Switzerland - Autotrophic microbial communities BRH/23 (SPAdes) (version 2) | ecosystem: Environmental > Aquatic > Deep subsurface >...
ACGTTGTCGCCCGGCATTACCATCTCAACACCTTCGGGCAGCTCGCAGGAGCCGGTCACGTCGGTGGTGCGGAAGTAGAACTGCGGACGGTAGCCGTTGAAGAACGGGGTGTGACGGCCGCCCTCTTCTTTCGACAGCACATAGATCTCCGACTGGAACTTGGTGTGCGGCTTGATGGTGCCCGGCTTGCAAAGCACCTGGCCACGCTCTACGTCGTCGCGCTTGGTACCGCGCAGCAGGACGCCGACGTTCTCACCGGCACGACCTTCGTCGAGCAGCTTGCGGAACATTTCAACACCGGTACAGGTGGTGGTCTGGGTGTCACGGATACCGACGATCTCGATACTCTCGCCGACCTTGACGATGCCGCGCTCAACCCGACCGGTTACCACGGTGCCGCGACCGGAGATGGAGAACACATCTTCGATGGGCATCAGGAACGGCTGGTCGATGGCGCGCTCGGGCTCGGGGATGTAGCTGTCGAGGGTTTCAACCAGCTTCTTCACGGCACTGGTGCCCATTTCGTTGGCATCTTCGCCATTGAGCGCCATCAGCGCAGAGCCGATGATGATGGGGGTGTCGTCACCGGGGAAGTCATACAAGTCCAGCAGTTCGCGGACTTCCATCTCCACCAGTTCCAGCAGCTCGGCGTCGTCGACCATGTCGGCCTTGTTGAGGAACACGACAATGTAGGGTACACCCACCTGACGGGACAGCAGGATGTGCTCGCGGGTTTGCGGCATCGGGCCGTCGGCGGCGGAACACACCAGGATGGCGCCGTCCATCTGCGCTGCACCGGTGATCATGTTCTTCACATAGTCGGCGTGACCGGGGCAGTCGACGTGGGCGTAGTGGCGGATGGGGGAGTCGTACTCGACGTGGGCGGTAGCGATGGTGATGCCGCGCTCGCGCTCTTCCGGCGCCTTGTCGATACCGTCAAAGGCTACCGCAGTGCCGCCCCAGGTTTCCGCACACACGCGCGTCAGCGCTGCTGTCAGCGTTGTCTTGCCATGGTCAACGTGACCAATCGTGCCCACGTTGACGTGGGGCTTGTTGCGTTCAAACTTTTCTTTAGCCACAGGTATACCCTCTCAAGTTTCAGATACTGATACGCTGCACTCAGGAATTCTTGCTGATAATTTCCTGGGCAACATTGTTGGGAGCCTCAGAATACTTGCTGAACTCCATGGTGAATGTTGCGCGCCCCTGGGTTGCAGAGCGCAGATCGGTTGCATAGCCGAACATTTCCGCCAACGGCACTTCGGCAGTGATGACCTTGCCCATCGGGCTTTCATCCATACCCATGATCATGCCGCGACGGCGATTCAGATCGCCCACCACATCGCCCATATTGGCTTCAGGGGTGACTACTTCGATCTTCATGACCGGCTCCAGCAATACCGCGCCACCGAACTGGGCCAGCTTTTTGGTGGCCATGGAAGCGGCGATCTTGAACGCCATCTCGTTGGAATCGACATCGTGAAAGGAGCCGTCAAAGGCCGTCGCCTTCAACCCCAAAAGGGGGTAGCCCGCCAGCACCCCATTCTGCATCTGCTCGGAAATACCCTTTTGCACAGCGGGGATATATTCGCGGGGTACAACGCCTCCGACGATTTCGTTGAGGAACTCCAGACCTTCAGCACCTTCATCTTCCGCTGGCTCGAAGCGGATCCAGATGTGACCGTACTGGCCACGACCACCGGACTGGCGCACGAACTTGCCTTCAATTTCACAGGTATTTTTGATGCGCTCGCGGTAGGCCACCTGGGGCTTGCCGATATTGGCTTCGACACCGAACTCGCGGCGCATGCGGTCCACCAGAATATCGAGATGAAGCTCGCCCATGCCGGAAATGATGGTCTGGCCGGACTCTTCATCCGTTTTCACCTTGAAAGAGGGATCTTCAGCAGCAAGCTTGCCAAGGGCAATGCCCATTTTCTCCTGATCGGCTTGCGTGCGGGGTTCAACCGCCACCGAAATGACCGGCTCGGGAAACTCCATGCGCTCCAGGACAATGACATGGGCCGGGTCACAGAGCGTATCCCCGGTAGTGGTGTCCTTGAGGCCGATGACGGCGGCAATGTCGCCTGCCAGCACTTCCTTGATCTCGTCGCGATTATTGGCGTGCATCTGCACCATGCGGCCAATGCGTTCCTTGCGGTGCTTGACGGAGTTGTAGACGCCCGTGCCACTGGCCAGCATGCCGGAGTAGACCCGTACAAAGGTGAGGGTGCCGACAAAGGGATCGGTGGCGATCTTGAAGGCCAGCGCTGCAAACGGCGCGCTATCGTTGGCTTCGCGGGTTTCGACAGTAGTGCCATCTTCAAGCGTACCTTCGATGGCTTTGACTTCGGTGGGTGACGGCAGGTAGTCGATGACGGCATCGAGCACCGCCTGGACACCCTTGTTCTTGAAGGCGGAGCCACCCAGTACAGGCACTATCTCGTTCGCCAGGGTGCGCAGGCGAATACCCTTCTTGATTTCGTCCTCGCTGAGAGTGCCCCCTTCGAGGTATTTTTCCATCATCTCTTCGGTGCCTTCGGCAGCCGCTTCGACAAGCTGTTCGCGCAGCTCTTCGCACTGGGCCCGCAGGTCGTCGGGAATCTCTGCGTATTCGAATGTCATGCCCTGGTCAGCTTCGTTCCAGAGAATGGCCTTCATTTTGACCAGATCGACCACGCCCTTGAACCCATCCTCGGCACCGATGGTCATTTGCAGCGGCACAGGCAGGGCGCCAAGACGCGTCTTGAGCTGCTTGACCACCTTGATGAAGTCGGCGCCGGCACGGTCCATCTTGTTGACGAATACCATGCGCGGCACGTGGTACTTGTTGGCCTGGCGCCACACTGTTTCAGTTTGCGGCTGAACACCGGAAGAGCCACACAGAACCACTACCGCGCCGTCGAGCACGCGTAGCGAGCGCTCCACTTCAATTGTGAAGTCGACGTGTCCGGGGGTGTCGATGACATTGATGCGGTGCTGCTCAAACTGGTTATCCATTCCCTTCCAGAAGGTGGTAACAGCTGCGGAAGTAATCGTGATGCCCCGCTCCTGCTCCTGGACCATCCAGTCGGTGGTGGCGGCACCGTCATGCACTTCACCGATTTTGTGGGACAAACCCGTATAGAACAGCACGCGCTCAGTGGTCGTTGTCTTGCCTGCATCGACGTGAGCGCAGATGCCAATGTTCCGATAGCGACTGATGGGGGTCTTTCTTGCCACGATAGTTACCCTGGTAATCTGACGTTGTAATCGAGGTTCGCCAAAAGCAAAAAAAGGCAGTCACGAGGACTACCTTTTTTTGTGACTCTGGGTACTGCGCAATGATTAGAAGCGGAAATGCGAGAACGCTTTGTTCGCTTCTGCCATGCGGTGTACGTCTTCGCGTTTTTTCACAGCGCCGCCCTTGCTCTGGAAGGCGTCGAGAATCTCGCCCGCAAGGCGTTGACGCATGGACTTCTCACCGCGACCGCGGGAGTAATCCACCAACCAGCGCATGGCCAGTGCAGTACGGCGTGAAGCGCGCACTTCGACAGGCACCTGGTAGGTGGCGCCACCCACACGGCGGGATTTAACTTCCACCATGGGTGCGATATTGTCGAGGGCTTCTTCAAACACTTCGACCGGATTCTTTTTCAGGCGCTCTTCTACGAGGAGCATGGCGCCGTATACGATGCGCTCAGCGACGGCTTTTTTGCCGCTGACCATCACATGGTTCATAAACTTGGCCAGGGTGACATTGCCGTACTTGGGGTCTGGCAGCACTTCACGTTTGGCGACTACGCGTCTTCTTGGCATGTTACTTCACTCTTTTCTTCAGGATTGTCCGGAACATTTGGCACCTGGGTGCCGGTCCGGCCTTACTCGGTTCTCACCGAAATCGCAAATTACTTCTTGGGTCGCTTGGCGCCGTATTTGGAACGACGCTGACGGCGCTTGTCTACACCAGAAGTATCAAGGCTGCCACGCACGGTGTGATAACGCACACCTGGCAAATCCTTTACACGGCCGCCACGAATCAGGACCACACTGTGCTCCTGAAGGTTGTGGCCTTCACCACCGATGTAGGAAGTCACCTCATAGCCGTTGGTCAGACGTACACGGCATACCTTGCGGAGTGCAGAGTTCGGCTTCTTGGGCGTCGTAGTGTACACACGTGTACAGACGCCGCGGCGCTGGGGGCATCCCTGTAGGGCGGGAACGTCACTTTTGGCAGCTTTGCGCTTTCTCGGCTTACGAACCAACTGGTTGATCGTTGCCATTCAATATTACTCCGAAAATAAAGCCTTCCAGGGAAGGCATGGATAAAACCGGGCTAAAGGCAGAACTCGCCCACCCTAAAAAGGGAGGCGGCATTCTAAAGACACCGCCTCTCCGAGTCAATACGCCGGGGATTAACCGGCTGCTTATTCTTCATTGCCAGCATTGAGCGCTTCGGACAGTGCCGCTTCGACGTCGCTGGCCGATACACCGACAACTTCTGCCAGCGCTGCTTCCCGACGCTTGCGGCGCTGGGCGTGGTAGGCGAGACCGGTACCGGATGGAATCAGTCGGCCCACTACCACGTTTTCCTTCAGGCCGCGCAGTCCATCGCGCTTGCCGGTTACCGATGCCTCGGTCAGTACACGGGTAGTTTCCTGGAACGAAGCAGCGGAGATAAAGCTCTCCGTTGCCAGCGATGCCTTGGTGATACCCAGCAACTGGCGGTCAAACTTGGCAGGCAGCTTGTTTTGCAGCTGCAATGCTTCGTTTTCATCCAGAACGCGGTTGTACTCGGCCTGCTCGCCCCGCACAAATGACGACTCACCCATGTCGGTGACTTCGACCTTGCGCAGCATCTGCCGCACGATCACTTCGATGTGTTTGTCGTTAATCTTCACGCCCTGCAGGCGATAGACTTCCTGTACTTCATTGCCGATATATCTGGCCAGGGAGTCCACACCCTGCAAACGCAGGATATCGTGGGGGTTGTCAGGACCATCGGCGATTTTCTCGCCGCGGGCAACCTGCTCACCCTCGTAGACACCGAGCTGGCGCCACTTGGGGATCAACTCTTCGTAAGAATCACCGCCATCGCTGGGGGTAATAATGAGTCGACGCTTGCCCTTGGTTTCCTTGCCAAAGCTGACGGTGCCGGAGATCTCGGCAAGAATGGCGGGATCCTTGGGCTTGCGCGCTTCGAACAGATCGGCCACGCGCGGCAGACCACCGGTGATATCGCGGGTTTTTGAACTCGCCTGGGGAATCCTGGCAACAATATCACCAGCGCGGATGTTCTCACCGTCGCTGAGGGTAATGATCGCGTTAACCGGCAGCATGTAGTGCGCGGGCACAGTGGAGTTCGGGAACTGGAGCTCCTTACCCTTGGCATCCAGCAGCGTCACCATCGGCTTCATATCCTTACCGGCCGCAGGGCGGTCGTTGGGATCCAGTACGGCGATGTTGGTCAGGCCCGTCAGGTCATCGGTCTGGCGCTTGATGCTGAGACCTTCTTCCATACCGGAGAAGGCAACAGTACCGGCCACTTCAGTGATGATGGGGTGTGTGTGGGGATCCCACTTGGCCACCACCTGTCCGGCAGTGACAGGATCGCCATCCTTGATGGTGATGGAGGCGCCGTAGGGAATCTTGTAGCGCTCGCGCTCACGGCCATTGGCATCGGCCACGGCCAGCTCACCGGAGCGGGAGACAGCCACCTGGTCATTCTCTCTCTCGACCAGCTTGATATTGATCAGGCGGGCAGAACCGGCGGATTTGACCTGGATATTATCGACCGCAGAAGCCCGCGACGCAGCACCACCAATGTGGAAGGTACGCATGGTCAGCTGGGTACCAGGCTCACCGATGGACTGGGCAGCGATAACACCCACCGCTTCACCCACGTTGACCTTGTGACCGCGAGCCAGGTCGCGACCATAGCACTCGGAACAGATACCGTAGCGGGTTTCACAGGTGATCGGGGAGCGCACGCAGACTTCATCGATGCCCATGGCCTCGATGCGATCAACCCACCTTTCATCAATCATGGTGCCTGCAGGGACGGCAATTTCGTCGCTGCCGGGCTTGAGCACATCGCGGGCCACAACGCGACCGAGGATGCGGTCGCCCAGCGATTCGATGATGTCACCACCTTCGATGACCGGCGACATCAGCAGGCCTTCCGTGGTACCGCAATCGATACCGGTCACCACCACATCCTGGGCAACATCCACCAGGCGGCGGGTGAGATAACCGGAGTTGGCGGTTTTCAGTGCCGTATCGGCCAGACCCTTACGGGCACCGTGGGTAGAGATAAAGTACTGCAGTACGTTGAGGCCTTCGCGGAAGTTGGCGACGATGGGCGTCTCGATGATGGAGCCATCGGGACGGGCCATCAGGCCGCGCATACCGGCGAGCTGGCGGATCTGTGCCGGCGAACCCCGTGCGCCGGAATCAGCCATCATGAACACCGAGTTGTAGGAGGCCTGCTCCACTTCGGTGCCATCACGGGCAATGACCTTTTCCTTGGAAATCCCTTCCATCATCGACTTGGCCACCTGGTCATTGGCGCGCGACCAGATATCGATCACCTTGTTGTACTTCTCGCCCTGGGTAACCAGGCCGGAAGCAAACTGGGATTCGATCTCCATCACCTCGTCATCAGCGCGCTGGATGATAGCGGCCTTGTTGTCGGGGATCAGGAAGTCATTCACACCGATGGATGAACCGGAGCGAGTGGAGAAGTCAAAACCCGTATACATCAACTGATCGGCAAAAATCACCGTGGCCTTGAGGCCAACCTTGCGGTAGCACTGGTTGATGATGCGGGAAATGGCCTTTTTGGTCATCGCCTGGTTGACCATCGAGAACGGCAGCCCCTGGGGAACGATCTCCCACAGCAGGGCGCGACCAACGGTGGTCTCAACGATGCTGGTATTTTCGCTACGCTCGCCATCTTCGTCGAAGATCACTTCATTGATACGCACTTTTACCCGCGCCTGAAGATGGGCCTGGCGGCTGTAGTAGGCGCGCGAAACCTCTTTCAGGTCGGCAAACACCTGACCTTCACCTTTCACATTCAGCTTGTCGCGGGTCATGTAGTACAGACCCAGAACAACGTCCTGTGAGGGCACGATGATAGGTTCACCGTTGGCAGGCGAAAGAATGTTGTTGGTGGACATCATCAGGGCGCGGGCTTCGAGCTGCGCCTCAATGGTCAGCGGCACGTGCACAGCCATCTGGTCGCCGTCAAAGTCGGCGTTGTAGGCGGCGCAGACCAGCGGGTGCAGCTGGATGGCCTTGCCTTCAATCAGAACCGGCTCGAACGCCTGGATACCCAGACGGTGCAAGGTAGGTGCACGGTTGAGGAGCACCGGGTGTTCACGGATCACGTCGTCGAGAATATCCCAGACAACCGCTTCTTCGCGCTCCACCATTTTCTTGGCGGCCTTGATGGTTGTCGCCAGGCCGCGGGATTCCAGCTTGGAGAAAATAAACGGCTTGAACAGCTCCAGCGCCATGCGCTTGGGCAGACCGCACTGATGCAGACGCAGGGTCGGACCCACCACGATCACCGAACGACCGGAGTAGTCAACGCGCTTACCCAGCAGGTTCTGACGGAAACGACCCTGCTTGCCCTTGATCATGTCGGCCAGGGACTTCAGCGGGCGCTTGTTGGAGCCGGTGATGGCGCGGCCGCGACGACCGTTGTCGAGCAGGGCATCAACGGATTCCTGCAGCATGCGCTTTTCGTTGCGCACGATGATATCGGGAGCGTTGAGCTCCAGCAGGCGCTTGAGACGGTTGTTGCGGTTGATCACCCGGCGGTACAGATCGTTCAGATCCGAGGTGGCAAAACGACCACCGTCGAGGGGCACCAGCGGGCGCAGGTCCGGCGGCAGCACCGGCAGGGCTTCAAGAATCATCCACTCGGGCTTGTTACCAGACAGGTGGAATGCTTCCAGCAGCTTGAGGCGCTTGGAAAGCTTCTTGCTCTTGGTCTCGGAGTTGGTATTGGGCAGTTCTTCGCGGATATCGGCGATTTCGCGCTCAAGGTCGATATCCCGCAGCAGCGCCTGGATGGCTTCGGCGCCCATGCTGGCGCGGAATTCATCGCCATATTCTTCCATAGCCTCGAAGTACTGCTCATCATTGAGCAGCTGACTGCGCTCGAGGGTGGTCATACCGGGATCGGTAACCACAAAGGATTCGAAATACAGAACCCGCTCGATTTCGCGCAGGGTCATGTCCAGCAGCAACCCGATACGGGACGGCAGGGATTTCAGGAACCAGATGTGCGCCACAGGGCTGGCCAGTTCAACGTGGCCCATGCGCTCGCGCCGCACCTTGGCGAGTGTCACTTCCACGCCACATTTCTCGCAGACAATGCCGCGATGCTTCATGCGCTTGTACTTGCCGCACAGGCACTCGTAGTCGCGCACCGGGCCAAAAATCTTGGCACAGAACAGGCCTTCGCGCTCTGGCTTGAAGGTACGGTAATTGATGGTTTCCGGTTTTTTGACTTCGCCAAATGACCAGGAGCGAATCATGTCCGGCGATGCCAGGCCGATGCGAATGGCATCAAACTCGCCATTCTGATCCTGTGACTTCAGCAGATTCAGTAAGTCTTTCAAGGCCCTTCCTCCAGTGGATGCTTGCCTTACTCACCGGCATTGCTGCCGGTGAATGTCTAAACGCTTGCTATTACTCGTCGTATTCCAGTTCCATGTTGATACCCAGAGAGCGAATCTCCTTGACCAGCACGTTGAAGGATTCCGGCATACCTGGCTCCATCCTGTGGTCGCCGTCAACGATGTTTTTGTACATCTTGGTCCGGCCATTCACATCATCGGATTTCACCGTGAGCATTTCCTGCAGGGTGTAGGCCGCGCCATAGGCTTCCAGTGCCCACACTTCCATCTCACCGAAGCGCTGGCCACCAAACTGTGCCTTACCACCGAGTGGCTGCTGGGTAACGAGGCTGTAGGAACCCGTGGAACGGGCATGCATCTTGTCGTCCACCAGGTGGTTCAACTTGAGCATATACATGTAACCCACGGTGACCTCGCGGTCGAAAGCCTCACCGGTGCGACCATCATAGAGCGTCATCTGGCCGTGCTCGGGCAAATCAGCCAGCTTGAGCAAGCGCTTGATTTCATCCTCATGGGCGCCATCGAACACCGGTGTCGCCATGGGCACGCCCTTCGAGAGGTTGCCCGCAAGTTCCAGCACTTCCACATCGGTCAGGGTAGCGATATCAATGGGCTCAGCGCAGTCGCCGGTACTGTAGATTTCCTGAATGAACTTGCGAATTTCCGCCAGCTTGCGCTGCTGTTCCATCATGGCGTTGATTTTCTCGCCAAGACCTTTGGCAGCCAGACCCAGATGGGTTTCCAGGATCTGACCCACGTTCATCCGCGACGGTACACCCAGCGGGTTGAGGACAACGTCCACCGGCACACCATCAATGTCGTAGGGCATATCTTCGACCGGCTTGATGGCGGAGATAACACCCTTGTTACCGTGACGGCCCGCCATCTTGTCGCCGGGCTGGATACGACGCTTGACGGCCAGGTAAACCTTGACAGTCTTCAGCACACCGGGAGCAAGATCATCACCGCCCTGGAGCTTGCGCTTCTTGTCTTCAAAACGCTCGTCCTGCTGCTTGCGGCGCTCCTTGAGAAGCTCCTCGGCACGGGTCAGCTGTTCGTTGAGGGCGTCATCTTCCATACGCACCTTGAACCAGCGCTCCTGATCATAATCAGCAACCATTTCGGCGGTCAGGACATCGCCCTTTTTCAGGCCCACAGCCTTGACCACTTTCTTGCCAACCAGGGCATCCTGCAGGCGCTCGAAGGTGGCGTTTTCCATGATGCGGAATTCGTCCTTCAAGTCCTTGCGGTATTCTTCCAGGGCAGCCTTTTCAATCTGTTTGGAACGGGCATCCTTCTCCAGGCCTTCACGGGTGAACACCTGAACGCCGATGACTGTGCCCTTGGTGCTGCTGGGCACGCGCAGTGAGGTGTCCTTAACGTCTGAGGCTTTTTCACCAAAGATGGCGCGCAGCAGTTTTTCTTCCGGCGTCAGCTGGGTTTCACCCTTGGGGGTCACCTTGCCGACCAGGATATCGCCAGCGGCCACTTCGGCACCGACATAGACAATACCGGATTCATCCAGACGCGCCAGCGCCGCTTCACCCACATTGGGGATATCGGCAGTGATTTCCTCCGGCCCCAGCTTGGTATCCCGGGCTGTACAGGTGAGCTCCTGAATATGGATAGTGGTGAAACGGTCTTCATCCACTACGCGTTCGGAGATCAGGATCGAATCCTCGAAGTTGTAACCGTTCCAGGGCATAAACGCGATTCGCATATTCTGCCCCAGCGCCAGTTCACCCAGGTCGACAGAGGGGCCATCGGCGAGGATATCGCCCTTGGCAATCACATCGCCAGCTTTCACAATGGGGCGCTGGTTGATACAGGTGTTCTGGTTGGAACGGGTATATTTGATGAGGTTGTAGATATCCACACCGGCATCGCCAGTTTCGATAGCATCCTCATCGACGCGCACAACGATACGCGCCGCATCCACGTTCTCAATCACACCACCGCGACGAGCGACCACACAAACACCGGAGTCACGGGCTACAACCCGCTCGATACCGGTACCCACAAGCGGCTTTTCTGCACGCAGGGTAGGTACAGCCTGACGCTGCATGTTGGAGCCCATCAAGGCGCGGTTGGCGTCATCGTGTTCCAGGAAGGGAATCAGCGAGGCGGCAATCGACACTACCTGACGTGGCGACACGTCCATGTAGTCCACCTCCTGGGGTGGCTTGACGGTAAACTCGCCCATGTGCCTTACGGTAACCAGTTCCTCAGTCAGTTCACCTTTCTGGTTTACCGCTGCGGACGCCTGGGCAATCACATGAGTGCCTTCTTCAATCGCCGACAGGTATTCAATATCACTGGTGACCTTGCCGTCGATTACCTTGCGGTACGGCGCTTCGATAAAGCCGTAGTCGTTGGTACGGGCATAGGTGGCCAGGGAGTTGATCAGGCCGATGTTCGGACCTTCAGGGGTTTCGATGGGACACACACGGCCATAGTGGGTCGGGTGCACGTCGCGCACTTCAAAACCGGCCCGCTCGCGGGTCAGACCACCTGGCCCCAACGCAGAGACGCGGCGCTTGTGGGTGACTTCCGACAGCGGGTTGTTCTGATCCATAAACTGGGACAGCTGGCTGGAGCCGAAGAACTCTTTCATGGCAGCGGCAACAGGCTTGGCGTTGACCAGGTCCTGGGGCATCAACCCTTCGCTCTCCACAACCGAGAGACGTTCCTTGACTGCACGCTCGACCCTGACGAGACCAATGCGGAACTGGTTTTCAGCCATCTCGCCCACAGAGCGGACGCGGCGGTTGCCGAGGTGGTCAATGTCGTCCACAACGCCTTTGCCATTGCGAATGGCAATCAGGGTGCGCATAACGTCGACAATATCCTCACGCGCCAGGGTGCCGGAACCTTCCACTTCTTCACGGCCAAGGCGGCGATTGAATTTCATGCGGCCAACGGCGGAGAGATCGTAGCGCTCCAGTGAGAAGAACAGATTGTTAAACAGGTTTTCTGCAGATTCCTTGGTCGGCGGCTCACCGGGACGCATCATGCGATAGATTTCCACCAGCGCCTCGAGCTGGGTGCGGGTGGGATCGTTGCGCAGGGTATCCGACATGAACGGGCCGCAGTCGAGATCGTTGGTATAGATAACCTCGATCTTCTTGGCATCCGCATTGTTCAGCTTGTCGAGAATCTCCGGGGTGATCTCGGTGTTACATTCCAGCAGCAATTCACCGGTTTTGGGATCGATGACATCCTTGGCGAGTACCCGACCGTGCAGATAGTCTGAGGGCACCTCAAGCTTGGTGATATTGTCATTTTCGAGCTGACGAATATGGCGAGCGGTAATACGGCGGCCCTGCTCGACGATGACCTTGCCGCCCTTGCCCTTGATGTCAAAGCTGGAGATTTCACCACGCAGGCGCCCCGGCTCAAGATCAAGCACATAGGTGCCATCTTTTTTGACTTCAAACACACTGATTTCAAAGAACATACCGAGAACTTCCTCGGCATTGTAGCCAAGGGCTCTGAGCAGAATGGTCGCTGGCAGTTTGCGGCGACGGTCGATGCGTACAAAGAGCTGATCCTTGGGGTCGAATTCAAAATCCAGCCATGACCCACGGTAGGGGATGATGCGCGCGGAATACAGCAGCTTGCCGGATGAATGGGTTTTGCCCTTGTCGTGATCAAAGAACACGCCGGGAGAGCGGTGCAACTGGGAAACGATAACGCGCTCGGTACCATTGATGATAAAGGTGCCGTGATCGGTCATCAGGGGGATCTCCCCCATGTACACTTCCTGCTCCTTGATGTCCTTGATGGCTTTATTGGATGATTCCTTGTCGTAAATCACCAGGCGCACGCGGACCCTCAGGGGCACAGCAAAGGTAACACTTCTGAGTTTGCAGTCTTCCACATCGAAGAGGGGTTTGCCCAGGGAGTAATCGACGTACTCGAGGGCGGCATTGCCAGAAAAGCTGACAATGGGGAAAACGGATTTGAACGCAGCGTCCAGCCCTGTATCGCTTCTTTCGCTGGCCGAGACGCCCAACTGGGTGAATTTACGGTAGGAATCCAGCTGTATAGCCAGCAGCGGTGGAAGTTCCATCACCTGCTGCAGCTTGCCAAAGTCCTTGCGAATGCGTTTTTTTTCGGTGTAGGAATAAGCCATCAGTAGTCACCAGCACTTTCACTTTTGGGAGCATGGGGATGCAGCTGAAACTGCACCTCCATTGCAGAGGATCTTCTGCTTTACCGGTTGGTAAACAGGAAAAGGCCGGCGGGAGACCCGCCAGCCAGCACCTGATTTTCGCCAGGCAATAGATCGCGATGCACTATGAACTTACTTAAGTTCGACAGCTGCGCCCGCTTCTTCCAGTTGCTTCTTGGCGTCTTCAGCTTCTGCTTTGGAAATACCTTCCTTCAGGGTTGAAGGAGCGCCATCGACCATATCCTTGGCTTCTTTGAGGCCAAGACCGGTGATTGCACGAACAACCTTGATGACGTTGACTTTCTTTTCGCCAGCGGCAGTCAGGACAACATCGAACTCAGTCTTTTCTTCAACAGCGGCAGCAGCTTCACCGGCAACGGCAACTGCAGCGACGGCAGCGCTTACGCCAAACTTTTCTTCCATGGCAGAAACCAGCTCGACAACATCCATAACGGACATTTCGGCAATGGCATTCATGATATCTTCTTTAGACAGTGACATGTGTCAATTCCCATTTGTGGAGCACTTACCGTTCACTGAACGCGGCTCGTTAACCATTGTGACTGCAAAATCTCAGGCAGCCTGTTGCTCTTTCTGATCACGAATTGCAGCAATTGTGCGAACCAGCTTGCCAGCGGCAGCTTCTTTCATCACGCTCATCAGTTTGGCAATCGCTTCGTTGTACGTCGGCAGGCTTGCCAGCAACGAAACATCCACCAAACCGCCTTCAAAGGCAGCCGTTTTCAGCTCAAACTTGTCATTGCCCTTGGCGAAATCCTTGAAGATGCGGGCAGCCGCACCGGGATGTTCGCTGGAAAAAGCAATCAAAGTCGGGCCGACGAATGACTCGGAGAGACATTCGTAAGGCGTACCCTCAACAGCGCGACGTGCCAGGGTGTTGCGGACCACTTTCATCCACACACCGTTGGCGCGAGCTTCCTTGCGCAGGGCTGTCATTTTGGCCACCGTGATGCCACGGGCATCGGCGACCACAGCGGACAAGGCACCCTGTGCAGCTTGCTGGACTTCAGCGACAATCGCTTTTTTGTCTTCGAGTCCTATTGCCACGGGTATTCTCCAAAGTTACATTGGCATTGCTGCCAACCGTTTGTCATTCCCCACCAAAACTGCTGGAGGGGGACGTATCGGTGATCAAATTCAGCGCAAGACTGAATCGGGTTTCACCATCTGCGTAGGCTATGCAGGTTGCTGACGGCGATAAAACCGCACAAGACCTGAACGATTAAAACAGGGCAGACACCCTGTTACCTACGGTCTTTGACGGCCCAGGTTGTACCTGGACCCCAAAGTTCTTTTATTGCCTCAGGCTTCCAGGGAAGACTGGTCGAGCGTCAAGCCAGGACCCATGGTGGTCGACAGGGTGACTTTCTTGACATAAATGCCCTTGGCAGATGAAGGCTTCACTTTTCTCAGTTCGGTGATAAGCGCTTCAATATTTTCCTTGATGGCCACAGCATCGAAACTCAGGCGACCAATACCGCCGTGGATAATGCCGTTCTTGTCGGCGCGGAAGCGCACCTGACCAGCTTTGGCATTACGCACAGCTGTTGCAACATCGACTGTCACAGTGCCTGTTTTCGGGTTTGGCATCAGCCCGCGTGGGCCCAGGATCTGACCCAGCTGACCTACGACGCGCATGGCTGCAGGGTCGGCAATGACCACATCGAAATCCAGGTTGCCGGCCTTGACCTGCTCGGCAAGATCATCCATACCGACGATATCAGCACCGGCAGCCTTGGCTGCTTCTGCGGCATCACCCTGGGTGAAAACCGCTACGCGTACAGACTTGCCAGTACCGTGTGGCAGGGTGGTAGCACCACGCACCGCCTGGTCGGATTTACGGGGGTCAATACCGAGATTCACCGACACATCAAACGTTTCCTGAAACTTGACGGTAGAAAGCTCCTTGAGGAGGGCTACGGCTTCATCAATCGGGTACAACTTGGCAACATCAACTTTTTCGCGAATAGCGCGCGCACGCTTTGACAACTTGGCCATTACAGTCCCTCCACTTCCAGTCCCATTGCACGGGCGGAGCCGGCAATCGTTCTCACCGCACCATCGAGATCAGCAGCGGTCAAATCCGGTGCTTTTGCCTTGGCGATCTCTTCCAGTTGCTCCCGGGTCACCTTTCCGACCTTGTCGGTGTTGGGACGCGCACTGCCACCTTTGACTCCTGCAGCTTTCTTCAGCAAGAAGGAAGCTGGCGGTGTTTTCATGATGAAAGTGAAGCTGCGATCGCTATAGACGGTGATCACAACCGGGACCGGTGCGCCGGGCTCCATACCCTGGGTCTGGGCGTTGAACGCCTTACAGAATTCCATGATATTGACACCGTGCTGACCCAGGGCAGGACCAACCGGCGGGCTGGGGTTGGCCTGTGTGGCCTTAACCTGCAGCTTGACGTAAGCATTTACCTTCTTTGCCATTTTCTATCTCCAGATGGGTAATTAACGCCTCAGGGTTGCACCCTGTAATCGGCTCCCCGACGGGGTTGTAAACCCGCCACCAAAAACGGTTGCCGCTTGGCGAGGCAACCGCACCTTAAACTCTGTCAGGCCTTGTCTACCTGAGTGAAATCCAGCTCCACCGGCGTCGAGCGGCCAAAAATCGACACCGCCACCCGCAGGCGGCTCTTGTCGTAATTGACTTCTTCAACCACGCCGTTGAAGTCGTTGAAGGGGCCATCGACGACGCGCACCACTTCACCCGGCTCGAAGATTGTCTTGGGTTTGGGCTTGTCCTCAGCATCGTGCACACGCTGGAGGATTGCCTCTGCCTCCTTGCTGGTAATCGGCGCCGGTTTATCCGCCTTGCCACCGATAAAACCCATCACGCGAGGGGTTTCTTTCACCAGGTGCCAGGTTTCGTCATCAAGCTCCATTTGCACCAGCACATAACCGGGAAAGAATTTCCGCTCGCTCTTGCGCTTCTGGCCAGCCTTCATTTCCACCACTTCTTCGGTGGGAACAAGAATGTCACCAAATCGATCTTCCATCCCGGCCAAGGCAACACGCTCTTTCAATGTGTTGGCCACTTTCTTTTCATAACCGGAGTAAGCGTGCACTACATACCAGCGCTTCGACATTCGTACCTACCCTATTATCATTGAGGTTATCCAGCCAAAGAGACTGTCCAGCCCCCACAGAATCAACGCCATCACCAAAATAAAGGCGACCACAACCAGTGTGGTCTGGTTGCGTTCCTGGCGAGTCGGCCACACGACACGGCGCGCCTCAACCTGCGCACCTTTGAGCAACCCCCAGGCATCTGCACCCTTTTGGGTGTTGAAAGCCAGGGCAATCGCAACAGCGACCACAACAACAAGACCGATTACCCGGTACAGCAGTGGCAAGGATGAGAAATAGTAATTTGCGTAGATTCCACCCGCCAGCAACAGCAGGATGAAAATCCATTTAGGACCATCGAGACGATAAGACTTTTCCTGGGCAGCAGAACTCATTGTCTGTTATCAACCTTCGGTCTACAAAGTGGCAGGCCAGGAGGGACTCGAACCCCCAACCCCCGGTTTTGGAGACCGGTGCTCTACCAATTGAACTACTGGCCTGTAATTTTTTGCTGGCGGCTTTCCAACTAACAACCAAGCCGAGACGCCCCAAAAGCGCCTCGGCCCGGTTACCGCTTTCAGTACTTACGCGAGAATTTTGGCAACCACACCGGCGCCAACAGTACGTCCACCTTCGCGAATCGCAAAGCGCAGGCCTTCTTCCATCGCAATCGGGGCAATCAGGGTCACCGTCATCTGTACGTTGTCACCCGGCATTACCATCTCAACACCTTCGGGCAGCTCGCAGGAGCCGGTCACGTCGGTGGTGCGGAAGTAGAACTGCGGACGGTAGCCGTTGAAGAACGGGGTGTGACGGCCGCCCTCTTCCTTCGACAGCACATAGATCTCGGACTGGAACTTGGTGTGCGGCTTGATGGTGCCCGGCTTGCACAGCACCTGGCCGCGCTCCACGTCGTCGCGCTTGGTGCCGCGCAGCAGGACGCCGACGTTCTCACCGGCACGACCTTCGTCGAGCAGCTTGCGGAACATCTCAACACCGGTACAGGTGGTGGTCTGGGTGTCGCGGATACCGACGATCTCGATGCTCTCGCCGACCTTGACGATGCCGCGCTCAACGCGCCCGGTCACCACGGTGCCGCGACCGGAGATGGAGAACACGTCTTCGATGGGCATCAGGAACGGCTGGTCGATGGCGCGCTCGGGCTCGGGGATGTAGCTGTCGAGGGTTTCAACCAGCTTCTTCACGGCACTGGTGCCCATTTCGTTGGCGTCTTCGCCATTGAGCGCCATCAGCGCAGAACCGATGATGATGGGCGTGTCGTCGCCGGGGAAGTCGTAGAGGTCCAGCAGTTCGCGCACTTCCATCTCGACCAGCTCGAGCAGCTCGGCGTCGTCGACCATGTCGGCCTTGTTGAGGAACACGACGATGTAGGGTACGCCCACCTGGCGGGACAGCAGGATGTGCTCGCGGGTCTGCGGCATCGGGCCATCGGCGGCGGAACACACCAGGATGGCGCCGTCCATCTGCGCGGCGCCGGTGATCATGTTCTTCACATAGTCGGCGTGACCGGGGCAGTCGACGTGGGCGTAGTGGCGGATGGGGGAGTCGTACTCGACGTGGGCGGTGGCGATGGTGATGCCGCGCTCGCGCTCTTCCGGCGCCTTGTCGATACCGTCAAAAGCCACGGCGGTACCGCCCCAGGTTTCCGCGCACACGCGCGTCAGCGCTGCTGTCAGCGTTGTCTTGCCATGGTCGACGTGACCAATCGTGCCCACGTTGACGTGGGGCTTGTTGCGTTCAAACTTTTCCTTTGCCATCGAGAGCGCCTCCTAAACTGGGACATGAATTTTCAACGATGAAATAGCTGGCATCACTGCCGGCAAAACATGGAGCTCATAACCGGATTTGAACCGGTGACCTCTTCCTTACCAAGGAAGTGCTCTACCGACTGAGCTATATGAGCAGTAAAACGTTATTTTCACCTGGAGCGGGTAGCGGGAATCGAACCCGCATCATCAGCTTGGAAGGCTGAGGTTCTACCACTGAACTATACCCGCCAACACCAACACTCTAGCCCGGTGAAACAACTCGAACCTTTGCGACCGGTTCAAAGCTTAAATTTGGTGGAGGGGGGTGGATTCGAACCACCGAAGCTTTCGCGTCAGATTTACAGTCTGATCCCTTTGGCCGCTCGGGAACCCCTCCAAAAAGGTCGCGTATTGTCTACGCGCTACCACCTAAAGTCAACACCGACACAACCGGATCACTGCAAGGAAATTGGAGCTGGCGAGAGGAGTCGAACCCCCGACCGGCTGATTACAAGTCAGCTGCTCTACCAACTGAGCTACGCCAGCATCATTTCCGCAATTTTTTAGGAGGCGGGATTCTATGGGAACTGGGGAGGGGAAGCAACTCTTTCGCACGGCATTTCGACTTTTCGGTGGGTTATTTCCGCTTCGAGTCCACCTCCCCAGTCAAAGCCAGCAATGTTTCCCTGATCTTGCTCACTCAATCCAAGCCAGTACTGGCGTATCAGGCGCGGCATATCAAGAATACGCCCGTCATAGCCCAGCCGCTCCAGCCTCTGGACTTGCGCTTCAGCGTCATCATTCCGACTGAAAACCCCAATTGAGATTGCTCCTTCCAGCTCTCCCTCGCCAAACACAAAGCTGTCGATTTTATTCATCCTTAATTCTTGTATTATTCGGGCAGTGTCGCCCGTCATGCTATCTACCGGGATATAGACCCAATAGTCCGCCCCGCCAGTTACATCCTCCGCCACGATCGTTGCAGCTACACCGGACCGCCTGAGAGCACGCTGAATCTCCTGCGCTTGCTGCATTCCGCTGAAACGTCCGTACAGCAGACATCCGCTTATCTCTCTCAGCTCAATATCCGATAATTCCCGCAGCAGGAATATGCCAGGCGCTACAGCTGCTGCGGCAGGGGGTGAATCCGACTTTACCCTGAATTGTTGCAAGGAATGAAACCAGAATGCCGCAAATATATTGCCGAGAAGCACCAGTAATACAGCCCATCGCAGCATCACGCGCCTCTCAAGGCAAGGCTACCGACAGGCCCGCGAGGACAAGGTGTGGATCGGTCGCGACCTGGTAGGAATGGCGGGCTTGAGACGCCATGAAGTGCTTGGCCAGCTGCGGGGCATCCCCGCCAGTAATAAAAAGGTGGCGGCTGTTAGATTCCGTCATTATTTTTTCTATCAGTCCGAGCACTGCTGTAAGGCATCCATTCGTTACTGCTTCCGCAGTTGAGGCCCCAGGCACTGGGCTTGGGTCATGTGTTTCATCCACTTTCACGCCCCATGTCTTTGCACCAAGGCTGTCCATCATCATCTGCAGGCCAGGAACGATAACACCGCCAAGATGAACGCTGCTTTCATCGACCAGATCGAGTGTAAGCGCTGTCCCAGCATCTACCACCGCATAGGAATCCGGACACAGGTTACGGACTGCCAACAGCGCCAACCAGCGGTCGATCCCGAGGCGCTCAGGCTGCCGATACCCGCAGGCTACGCCTCCCGCCCCATCGACTACCAGAGCCGTTTCAACCGCTATTCCCCGCTGCGCTGCCCAATCAGAGATTACTTCAGTACTGTGGGCGACGACTGAAGACAGGCGTATGCGCTCAATATTCAACTCTTTAAAACGTGACAATACCGCCGGGATTTGCGCTCTGGCCGCATCACCGAACTGCGCATCCACATAAATGTCGCCTTGATGCAATGCCCACTTGAGCCGGGTATTGCCTGCATCCATGTCGAGAATCATGACTGCACTCTCAGCGAAACCTCTCCGCCATTGAATGTTTCGCGGCCGCTGCCTGTCTCAACCAGAAGCGCGCCATTGTGAGCTATTCCACGGCAGATTCCGGCGATCGACGTTGTCACTGTTTGCACCGTTACGGCCTTGTCTTTGTAGCCATCATAACCTGACCACTCTTCCTTGAACGCCGAGAAACCGTTACTTTCGAAGATCTGGATCATCGCTATCAGCGCTCCGATCAAGGCAGCTGCCAATGTGTTCCGGGACACGCTGGACACCTCACTTACATCGGCCCATGGTTGACCAATCGTATCGATGGCGGCGCCAGCCATGCGGTGATTCAGTCCTACACCGATGGTGACATAGCAATCACCGGACAGATCTCCCTGGACCTCCACCAACACACCACCCAGCTTGCGCCCCATATAAAGAATATCGTTTGGCCACTTTAATTGCAGAGCCTCACTCGTGGGCGCTGACACTGAATCATCTGTCGTCAACGCGCGACAAACCGCTACACCCACCGCCAGGCTAAGACCCTCGAGGGAGGCCGCACCACCTTCAAATTGCCAGCCAAGGGACAGATAGATATTCCGGCCAAACGGACTCGACCAGCTACGACCTCGCCGCCCACGGCCAGCGCTTTGCATCTCAGCCATACAGATTGCACCATGACGCTCTGACTCAGGCAGTGAACTGATCTGCCTGTTGGTGGAATCGATTTCATCCAGGACCATCAAACCTGAAATCATGGGTCTTGCCTGGCTGGGAACCGCATCGAGAATTTTTTTCCTATCAAGCAGCTCAATACCGCCAGGCAACCTGTATCCCTTGCCCCTCTGCACTTCTACAGACAGGCCGAGCATTTCAAGCTTTTTAAATTGTTTCCAGATTGCTGTACGGGAAATACCCAGCGCATCCGCCAGCTTCTGACCGGAGTGAAACTGACCATCTGCAAGGTGCCTTACCAGGTTTTTTTCTATCACTTGGGCCACATCATCACCAATCACTTATCTCCTAATCACGCTGCAGGTGCTAGCTGCAATCCTAAGCAAGCGCTTGAACAAAGCAGGAAGCGGCCAAAAATACCCAAAATCAATAATTCTATGAATAATCAGCGCTCGAATCCTCCGCTCATTATGCCCAGCGCGGTCATAGCGAACAATGCAAAAGCAGGCCCTCTAAAACTGCAAGCCAGATCAGGCATAGGGCAGGCAAAGAGTAGGAAGCAAAAATCCTTCAAGGAGAAGCACTGCAGGTTTTGATTTAAAGCCTGGAGAGTGCGCGCTGTGTAGCCCACACAGCGGTTAGTCGTGTAGCGATGACCGGTGCAGGTCATCGCTTGGTGGAGACCTCTTCCAGTAACCCATAAAAAAACCCGAGACTCTGACGAATCTCGGGTTCTTAAATTAAAGCCTGGCGATGACCTACTCTCACATGGGGAAACCCCACACTACCATCGGCGATGCATCGTTTCACTACTGAGTTCGGTAAGGGATCAGGTGGTTCCAATGCTCTATGGTCGCCAGGCAAACT